>JAEEGG010025530.1_pt1 | contig 11363 bp, 8 predicted proteins | sample 9134161 | NCBI WGS metagenome assembly JAEEGG01 (sample SAMN16246543, study PRJNA631951) | gut metagenome | biome: gut microbiome; feature: rumen; material: CR-attached | host: Bos | place: Iran: Karaj | collected 2018-10
CGAGGATGTCGCTCACGATACGGATGGTGTAAGGCATGGTCTCGTCGTGAGGCACCATCGTCTTGAGGGCGCGCTCGGCGAGGTTGCCGTGACCGATCTCGCGGCGGCTGGTGCTGCGCTGTGCCTTGGCCTCGCCAGTGGCAAAGCCGGGGAAGTTGTAGTGCAGCGTGAAGTTCTTCGTGCCTTCCACCACGGCGCCATCGAGGGTCTGTTCGTCGAGCTTGGTGCCGAGGGTGACGGTGACCAGGGCTTGGGTCTCACCGCGGGTGAACACGGCCGAGCCGTGGGCCTTGGGCAGCACGTCGACTTCGGTCCAGATGGGACGCACCTCGTTGGTCTTGCGGCCATCGAGGCGGATGCGCTCGTTGAGGACGGCGTTACGCACGGCCGAGCGTTCCACATCGTGGAAGTAACGCTTGGCGAGCGGAGCGACGGTCTCGAGCTCTTCTTCGGTGTATTTTTCGAGATATTTGTCAAGGATGCCGCTGAAGGTCTCTTCGCGGAGGTGCTTGTCGGCGCAGCCGGTGAGGGCGAAGTCATAGCAAGGTTGGTAGCAGTTGGCTTCGATTTCGGCGCGGAGGTTCTCGTCGTTCACCTCGTGGCAGTACTCGCGCTTGGCCTTGTTGACCTGTTCCATCAGCTCGATTTGGGCTTGGCACTGGATCTTGATGGCTTCGTGAGCGGCCTTGAGGGCGCCGAGCATCTCTTGCTCTGACACTTCCTTGCATTCGCCTTCCACCATGCAGATGTCTTTCATCGAGGCGGCCACCATCAGTTCGAGGCGGGCATCCTCCATTTGGGCGAAGGTGGGGTTGATGACATATTCGTCGCCGATGAGGGCCACGCGCACTTCCGAAATCGGGCCATGGAAGGGGATGTCGGACACGCAGATGGCAGCAGAGGCGGCCAAGGCGGCGAGAGCGTCAGGCGTCTGGTCCTTGTCGTTCGACAGGAGGTTGACCTGAACGATAGTCTCGGCGTGATAGTCATCGGGGAACAGCGGGCGCAGAGCGCGGTCGATGAGGCGCGAGATAAGCACCTCGTAGTCGGAGGGCTTGGCCTCGCGTTTGAAGAAACCGCCCGGGAACTTGCCCGTGGCGTAGTATTTTTCCCTATAGTCGACAGACAGGGGGAAGAAATCAGTTTCAGGAGCCACTTCCGTTGCGGAGCAAACGGTGGCTAAGAGCACGGTGTCGCCGCAGCGGAGTATGACTGATCCGTCGGCTTGCTTGGCATAACGGCCGGTGTTGAGTGTAATCTCCTGGCCATTAGGCATGTGGATGGTTTGTGTAAATCCTTGAGGACCCATGATTCAAATGATTTTTTACTGTTTTCTCTTTGCTTCTTTAACGTACAAAATTGGGTGTGATAAATAGCAAAAAAAAGGCAATGTGCATTGCCTTTTTTTGCGTTCCGCTTAAGGCGGGCGAAAGAATTACTTTCTGATGCCCAATTCCTTAATGATGCTACGGTATCTTTCGATGTCGGTTCTCTTCAAATAATCGAGAAGTCTTCTTCTCTTACCTACCAAGCCAACCAACGCACGTTTGGCCGCCACATCCTTGTGGTGAACTTTTGTCTGTTCAGTCAAATGCTTAATTCTGTAGGTGAACAAAGCGATTTGGCCTTCTGCTGAACCAGTATCGGCAGCGTTCTTGCCGTATTGGCTGAAAATCTCTGATTTCTTTTCTGCAGTCAAGTACATAATTTTCTTCTTTTTACACTAAATTTGTTGTTCTAAATGGGCTGCAAAGATACAACTTTTTTGGAAACTGGTTGGTTTTGAGCGAAAATTTTTGTTTGGTGACCTTTAAAGGCTGGAACCAGTCCCCACCAGTTCCAGCCTTTCGCATAATCTTTATATGGATTTCCCTTAATTAAGTGTTTCTGGCAAGCGATAGCCTGTCTGCGCCTCCATTTTCCTCAAGATGCCCTTGAAATCATCGGGAATGAGTTCCCAAATCTTCAAGGCGATGTCGTCTGGAATCTTTTTGTAGAACGCTTCCGCAATGCCGCCCGTGATGCAGGCGAGGGTGTCGCTGTCGCCGCCCAAAGAGACCGCCAATCGGATGGCCGACTCGAAGTCGGTGCTGTCCAAAAAGGCCACCATGGCCTCGGGCACTGTGCCTTGGCATGATGATTCCCAGTCGTAAACGGGACGGATCTCGTCGCAAGTGCGGTTGAGGTTATAGCCGTATTTCGTCGAGATGTACTCTTTTATCTCTTCTTTGCTCTTGCCGTTGCGGGCCATAAAGATGGCCGCTGCCGTCGACTGCGCCCCTTTGATGCCCTCGGGATGGTTGTGGGTGATGGCGGCCGAGAGACCTGCCACGCGCTCGGTCTCCTCCAAGGTGTCGAACATCCAGCCGTTCGCGCTGCAACGCATGGCAGAACCATTGCCAAACGAGTTGTAGGGATGGCGCTGCCCCGGTGCATAGTTGCCGTTTCTGTCCCCATCATAATCGGAGAGCGTCCTAGGATGGAACAGCCAGCGGTTGAAACCGCCGCCATAACCGCCCATAGGGCAGGGGTATTTCTTGGCGAAGTTCAAAAACGAGGTTTCCAAGGTGTCCATGCCGTGCTGAGGGTCGGTCAAAAGCCACTCGGCCACGGCCATGGTCATGATGCTGTCGTCAGTGTAGTTGCTTCTCCGTATGAACAGAGGAAACTCTGTGGTTTTAATGTTGTGGAATTCGTATACCGAACCCACGGTATCTCCAATGATTGCTCCTAACATCTTGTTTAATTATTGATTGTTTAATTGTTGTTGTTGTCGTCGTCGTCGTCGTTGCCGCTTTGCGTCATTGCGAACGGAGTGAAGCAATCCAGATTTGCAGTTTAATCTCTCTGGATTGCTTCGTCGTGCCTCCTCGCAATGACGGTCATACTAACTCCTTCCAAAAATCCATCGGCAAATGGATGTTCTCCACTTCGACGGCACCGGCAAACAGCGGTGCAATCTCTGCTGGGGTGAAGCCGGCAATGCCGCAACCGATGCGCGTGACCAGGAAGGTGAACTCGGGGTGCTGCTTGGCGAAGATGATGAACTCCTCCACATAAGGCAGGATGGTGTTCGGTTCGCCTTGCATAGTGGGGATGGCGTAGCTCTGTCCTTGCAGGCCAACGCCTTGTCCCATGACTGCGCCAAACCTTTGGTAAGCTTGATAAGCTGCACCACCACCATGGGCGCCGGCAAGGTTGCTGCCGAAGACGAAAATTTCGTTGCTCTTAAGGCTTGAGATATGCTCAGGTGTGATGCGGTTGCGGAACTCGCTTATCTCGTGATAGTTTTTCGAGGTGAGATTCTCTCTCCTTCGGTATGCCTTGCGTTCTTCTCTCGACATGGTCGAGGTGGCGCCGAAGCCTATGGAGAAACGAGAAAACATCGACATCTTGGCCTTGCGTTCCTTTTCCCATGCCTCGGTCATGCCAACCTCGTCGTCACGGAACGACATGTGGTGGTCGATGCTGAGCGAGGAAGACGTGGCTTCCACATCTTGGTTGGTGCCGATGTATGCAAAGTTCCAGCCTTCCTCGTCCTTCATGCGCTCCACCAAGGCTTTGATGGCTTGGCCGTTGTATTCTTTCGAAGCGTTTTCCAACCCGTCGGTGATGATGGTGACGACGGCGGTGGCATCTTCCTTGTCCTTGATTGCGTTGTACAGGGCGTTGATGCTGATGCCCATGGCGTCATACAACGGCGTGCAGCAGCATGGGCGGTATTCCCTGGAGGTCAGTTCTTTGACCTCGTTGACGGGTACCATGTCGTAGACCATGGTCTTCTCGCAGTTGCAGAAGATCATCAGCGACACAAAGTGTTCTTGCGTGTCCTTAAAGCGTTCCTGGGCAGAACGGATGCCGCCCACGGTCTCGTTGAAACCGGCGATAGCGGCTTTGGCGATGCTGCTCATGGAACCGCTTTTGTCTAAGATAATCAGGTTATAGACCTGCGTCTTTTGGGTAGTGTCGTTCGTTTCCATAATTTATTGTTTTATTGTAACTTATATATCACATTCCATATTCCTCATTCCACATTCTTAAAACTCTAGTCTAAAGTTGTTGTCTTCCTTAAACTTGTTATAACGCTGCTTGTTGAAGCGGAACTTGGTGCCCCAGCGGCGGGTAGTGCGACTGTCGTCGTTGCTCGAAGTAGAGTAGGAGTGGTTTTTTTCTGAGGCCATGCCACCAAACAAAGCATCGATGCTCATGCTGCGCATCTCGTTGTTTTTGCCGTAATAGACGGATGAGTCTTCGTCGATTTCTTCGATGATGCCGGTTTGCAGCATTTTTTTGTGGAAGTTGCGGCGGTCGAAATGCACGCCTAGGATGGCCTCATAGAGGCGTTGCAGTTCCGACATAGTGAACTCCTCGCCTAAGAGGCCAAAACCTATCGGTTCAAAATGGATGTCTTCCCGGATTTTCTCCATGGCCTTGCGCAGGATGTAGTCGTGGTCGAAGGCCAAACGAGGCACTTCGTTGAGTGCAAACCATTGTGCTTGAGCGGCATCGTCGCCACCTTTCACGTCCGACTTCTTGGCCAAGGCGTAAAAGGCAATGGAAATCACCCTTTCTCGCGGGTCACGATGGACGTCGGTGAAGGTCCTAAACTGCTTGAGGTAGGTGAGGTTGAGGCTGGTCTCCTCTTGTAGTTCACGCATGGCACACTGCTCGGCGGTTTCTTCCATGCGCATGAATCCGCCAGGCAAGGCCCAGGTGCCTTTGAAAGGCTCGATGCCACGCTCGATGAGCAGGATTTTCATCTCATGCCCGTCGAAACCAAACACCACGCAGTCGGTGGCCACTGCAGGGTGGGGGTAGTCATAAGTGTATTTCCTCTCCATGGTTGTGTAGATTTGACGCAAAATTACGGCTTTTTTTGTTACAGTCAACCTAAAATGCGTAAAAAATACACTAAATTGGTTTGTGTTAATGGTAATATATTGATTCTAAACTATTTATAATGTGTAATTTTTACACATTATAAATAAAATAATACCGCCGAGACATTGGCGGTATTATTAAAGGGAACTTCTAAAAGTCAAGTTAAAGGAAGCTCCTGCGGAGCATAACTTGTTGGATTATTGCGTTTTGTTATCAAACGAAAGTCTTATGGAGCAATTCTTAGAAGTTCCCTAAAAGTAGGTGTATGGTGTGCTGGGATTATCCGATTTGATCGTAGAATTCCCTGCGGGCGCCAGTCAGGATGTTCAGCAGGCGTGGAACCATGTCGTCCAACACGGGGGTTGAGTCCATCATGATTTCTGCGGCAATCCACACATCGTTTCTGGGGATGTATGCCTTGGCCACTTTCATTCTCTTGTTCGTCTCATTCATGGCTTCGAGCACGGTGACGCGGTTTTCGTCGGTGACGTCGAAGATGCCAGGCAGTGCCAAGCGGAAGAATTGCTCGTCATCATCGTTGTTGAAGTAGATGAAGGTCAGCATTTGATACTTGAAGATGATGTCATTGTCTTCGTCGATTCTGGGCATGAGGCCCTGGTTTTTCAGGTATTCAAATACCATTTCTGAAGTTTTCATACGCTGTTTGTTTGTGTTAATAATGGGTTAAAGATCAGTGTTTGTGTTAGTCGTCTTTTCTGAAGCCTATTCTTGGCAACAGGTTGCTTCTTTCCATTCCGTCCATCTTTTCTCTGATGGTGTCATACATTTTCAAAGTGTCTTTGCTGATGGAGGGTTTGGTCTCGCTGATGGCGCGTTCCAATAGTTCCTGCGTTATCATCGCACGGGTGAAGGCAGCGGTCATGGCAGCGTCGTTCACGATATAGGCAATGTCGCTGGCGATGTAGCCATCGGTCAAGTCGGAGAGGGCGTCGAAGTCGATAGAGCCTTCTTCGAAGGGTCTGCCTTTCAGGTGGATGGCAAACATCTCTTTTCTGGCGTCGTGGTCGGGGAGGGGCACGTAAATGTGCTTGTCGAGTCGTCCTGTACGCAACACGGCCGGGTCAATCATGTCGGGACGGTTGGTAGTGGCCACCACGAAGATGCCCCGCTTCGAGCAGTTGTTGAGTTGCGAGAGGAACTCGTTGACTTCGCCGCTGACATGTTCGCTTCCTGCTGATGAACGGTTGGGCACGAAGGCGTCAAACTCGTCGAAGCACAGCACGGTGGGCGCGTCTTTCTCGGCTTGCTTGAACAGTTGCCCGATTTTCTCCTGGCTGCCGTGCACATAGATGCTGGCGAGGTCGGAAGACTTCACCAAGATGAAGTTGAACTGGGTCTGCTCGGCGAATTTCTCTGCGAAGAACGACTTGCCGCAACCGGGAGGGCCGTAGAGCAGCATGCCGTTGGGCGGTGTCAGCCTGTATTGTTCCGACAACTCTTTGTTTTGAATTACGAAGATGACTTTCTGCTGGAGCAATGCTTTCAGTTCGTGCATGCCAGCGATGTCGTCGAAACCATGTCCTGTCCCTTTCTGCGTTGGGATATGTAACTCGTTCTGAGAGTCCTGCTCTTTGCCTGATGCCCGGGCCTCTTCTTGTGCATGTTCGCTGATTCTTCCTGGTTTCTTGCTGCCTCCTTGCCCAGAGAGGTCGCGCAACAGGTCGTTTGCTGAACGGTAACAGTCGGAAGTGGAGAGCGACAATCCTTTCTCCAAGATGAATTTCAAGGTGTCGTTGATGGGCAGTGACAAGATGTCTACTGGATTCTCCCTTCTATAGCGTTTCATCTTGTTCATCTTCATGATGAAGTCGCCGCTTTCGGCAATGTCAGGCGTCCATGGGGCATGGCCTGTAAGCATGGTGTAGAACACGGCAGAGGCCGAGAAGAGGTCGGTGCGCTCATTGAAGACGCTGGCGGAATTGCCGTTAGCGCAGTATCTGATGTCAAGGTCGGTGTTGTCGAAAGGCGTCGTTCCCTCGCAGGCTTGGGATGCATGGCCTAAGTCGATGATCTCAGGTGTGCCTCCCATCGAGTCCGAGAGCATGATGTTGCTTGGGGTGATGTCGTTGTGGCATATTCCAGCATCGTGCAGGCTCTTCAGGCCTTCCAAGATGCCAGTGAAGATGGTTACGGCTTGGTCAGTCTCAATGCGGCCTTCTCTCGCAATCTTGTCGGCCAGTACCTCGCCTGTAAAGTAGTTTGTCACCAAATATTGGCATTCGCCGATGGAAGAGTCGATGCTGCCGTGCGCAATGTGTGAAACCACATTGACATGTTGTATCTTTTGGAGCAAGGCAATTTCCAAAACTTCGTGGCTGTTGCTGTCAATAAGCTTTGCGGGGGTCCGCTTCATGACATACAGCTTGAGGAAATAGGGTTGCTCGTTTGCATTTACCGCTTTGTAAGTCTCGGTGTATTCGTTTTGTTTGATAAGGCTTTGTATTCTGTAGCCTCCTATGTTGTCGCCAATGTTGAGTGTGCTCATTTGAGAAAAATATTATGATGCAAAAATAAAAAAAAATTCAAATTAAAAGAGGAGTCGCCACACTTTTTTTCCTTAGTCAGCCACATCCATGTTGCTCGATTCAACCTTGTTGCTCACTGCTCCAGGTTTGTCCTGTTGCTCAATAATTTCAGTGATGACTTCAGAATGGAACACCTCGTCGACAAATTCATGCGCTTTGGAGTGCTTTCGGTGCCATTCTTCACCGTCTTGCTTGGTTTTGGAGACAAGGTTTTTCATCTTCTGGTTGAAATTCAGCAATTTGCTGTAGATGCGGTACAATAGTTTCTCTCTGTCAATCAATGGGATAAGGATAGAGTTGATGACGATGCTGAAAAGGATGACCGAGAAGACGATGTTTCGGACAAACATGGCGGTTTCCGTGTTAGGGATGTAAATGAGGGCTTGCGTGGCCAATACTGCAGCAGTCAGTCCCTTGGGGTTGAGTGCCGACATGAATGCCAGTTCTTTGTTGGGGATGCCTTCTTTTTTCGAGATGGCGAAACGTACGGCAGGTATTCTGATGAGGAAGAGCAATGCGCTGATTCCTAATCCGACAACGATAGGTTCCCATTGGGTCAGTTGGATGGAGATGCCAACATAGATGAAGAAGAAGGTCTTCAGCAGCAGCACCAGTTCAGAGAATAGCGAACGCTCGGTTTCATTCAGGTTGACGGGCACTTTCTTGATGAATTTCTTGAGCCATCCATTGTAAATAGCGTCGATGTTGGCCAGTCCGATGCCGAAGGCCAAGGCGGCTATTGCACCGCTGAACCCCATCCATTCATTGAGTCCGTAGATGATGAAAACGAAGGCGGGCGTTGTTAGGATGGAGTATTTGATGTTGCGGATCTGGTCGAGGATCAAGGCCCAAAAGATGGCGCCAAACAGTCCCATCACCGTGGCAAGGATGAATGACGAGAAGATATTGCCCAAAATGGCGCCAAACTCAAGGTGCTTGCTTTTGATGGCCTGCATCAAGGCTAAGGCCAGCACAATGCTGAAAACGTTGCCAATGGCCGCTTCCAAAATCAGCATGATGGCGGGCTTTTCCGACATGTGCATCTGCCTGACAATGGGAATGACGACAGCCGAAGCCGTGCCGCCCAGCATGCACCCCAAAATCATGCTGATGACAGGGCCTAGGTCCAAAACAAGCCATCCAACCAACCAGATGGCAATGGCAGAAAGCACGAAATTCAGCGCCGTAAGTTTCAAGGCCCCTTTAAACGAGTCTTTCAACGCGCTGAATCGCAATTGTGTGCCGCTTTCAAACAAGATGGTAACCAAGGTGATGCCAGAGAACAAACTGCCCGCATTGCCTAGACTCTCGGGTGAAATCCAATGGAAGATAGGACCGATGAGCAAACCGATGATGATGAGAAACAGCACGTCGGGAATGCGCTTGCGGCTGAAAATCTCGCTGAACAGATGCGCCGTGAAGATAAGCAGTCCGATGATGGCAATGGTCAACCCGATTTGTCGTGACGAGCTGCTGTTGGCCGCTTGCTCCACCACCTCGCTCAAAGTGCCTTGGTTGACGAGGTTGTCAACGGCTTGTGAGATAGTGTCGCTATGCCTTGATAGCGTGTTGGTTGTGGGGACAAGGGTGCTTTGGATCATGGTGGCGCTGTTTTAGTTGAACAATCTCCAATTGACCCCGATGAAAATCTTGCTGTCGCGCATGGGGTAGTGCGGTGCGATGAAAGAGTTGTGGTTGCCTGTCAACAGGAACATATTGCTGTATGCCACAAAGATATGCGCTTTTTTGACTTTAATCGCCAATGCCAAGTCAATGAAGGGGAAGTTGCCGATTTCTGTCTCATTTTGAAGATAGAAGGTGCGTGTGGCGGGCATATAGGCGTCAGCGTAGTATTTGGTGAAATAGCGCACCGTGAGACTGGGATGCAACGTGGCCGCCTTATGGAAGATGGGCTGAGAATAGCCGATTTTCAGTTGCCCCAAGACCAAAGGTAGGTGAATAACGTCTTCATTGCTAGACTTTTGTAGGCTAGCAAATCCTTCAAGTTCGAAACGCCCGATGTTTTGGTAGAAGCTGAGATAGGCTTCGCGGATGCTGAACATGCCTTCGTTTTGGGTGGGGCGTGCATCGGTGCCAAAATAGATTAGGTTGGCGATGCTGGCTTGCTTGATGCCGACACTGTAGGTTTTGTAACTGTATCTTAGGTCGAAGGTCAGGTAGGTGGCGGCTTTGAAGTCGTTTTCCCAGCGGAAATGGTTGGAGTAGTAATTCTCTTCAAACCAGTTGGCGCTTTGTCGTTTGAGTTCCACATTGAAGGTGGCATGTCCGTAGTTTTTCGAACTAGTCCCAATGAACTGCTTCCATTGCCCTTTGATGTCAAAGTCGCCGATTTGATAGCCCAATGCGATGAATTCGCCTTGTCCTGTGATGCGTGTTGACTTGAACAGGTTGACAATGATGCCGCCATTCACGCTCAGTTGGTTGTAGTTGCGCGCAAGCATGGTCTCACCTTCCAGATAATCGTAGCGCTTTACTTGGTAGAAGCCATGAGTGACGCCAGCGTAGAAATAGAAGGGGATGTCATCATTGTATTTTTGGTAGCCCAAGCTGCTCCATTTCATTGTGTTCTTGATGGCCCTGACTAGTGTGGTGTCGGTCGATTTTGAGGCATTCATCAAGGTGTCGAAGGGTTGGTAGAAAGCGACACCGGGTGACGACTCGTTGTAATAGAGTTTATTGTTTAGGTAACTGAAACTATGGCAAAGTCTGCCTAGCGTGAATTTCCTTGTTTTAGTTTCTTGTGCAATATATTGGTTATCAATGGTTTTTGTGCTGTCAATGGATGGCGTGCTTATGGAGAGGCTGTCGTTGAAGACCGATGAAGGAGCAATGGAATCGTTCTCGACAACTGGTGTTTCTTTTTTTGTGGATATGGTCTTTTTAGGGAGCAGATTAAAATACTGTTCGAAGCCTATCCCGCTGGAAACGATGAAGTTGGTGGCAGACGTCAAGTTGACGGGGATAACAGTGTTGTCGGTCTCGGTGTGAGCGCTGTAGGTTTCATCGTTGACAATGCCGCCGTTTTCGCCCATTTCGAGTTTGTTGCGGTACCAATGGGCAGATACGCCGTAGCGCTCGCTTTTTGTAATATACTTGGCGTTGATCCAGAAAGCGTTATTGATGGTTTTGTTATTGTTGAAGGTGGCGGGTGAGTAGTCGGTGTCGAACGCAAAAGATATGAGTAGGCGAGGGGTTACTTGGCGGCCAAACCTAGCATGGAAGTGCTGCTCTAGGTCACCGACGGTCATCAGGTAACGGATTTCGGAGTATGGGAGGACAGATTGGTAGGAGGTCATGTTGCCTTCGTTCAGTATGAAAGTTGGGAATGCTGGCAGTGTCATGTCGAATCCTGCCTGATGCAGATGGTTGAATCTCATCGACTTATGGGCCATGCCTGAATTGCTTAGTGTGCTGTAAATGGTGTGACCGCGTTGCAGATCATCGAAATCTGCTGCATGGAATGTGGTAGTATCGACGACTTTTGATGCGTTCAGGAAGATGCTGTCGAAGGGGTAGGCGTTGTAGGTGACAAAGGTTGAATCGATGGGCAGGGAAGGGGAGACCGGTGTTTTTTTTGGTGCAATGCTATCTTGTTCGAGATTTTGAGAAAATCCTAACAAACTGGCAATCAGCAAAATAAAAATAAAAACCAATCTTTGGGCCATATTTCCAAATTTGGCTGTAAAAATAGTAAAAAAGTTGGGAATGATGGAAAATAGTTGGATAAAAGATGGTGAAAGGGTAGGAGGGTGCCATAAAACAGACAAGCCCGCCAGCGTTCTGCTGACGGGCTCTCCGTTGTGGGTGGGCGGCGAACTACTTTCCCACGGTCTCCCGCAGTATCATCGTCGCGGCGGGGCTTAACTTCTCTGTTCGGAATGGGAAGAGGTGCGCCCCCGCGCCATAGCCGCCACT
>JAEEGG010025537.1_pt1 | contig 11360 bp, 11 predicted proteins | sample 9134161 | NCBI WGS metagenome assembly JAEEGG01 (sample SAMN16246543, study PRJNA631951) | gut metagenome | biome: gut microbiome; feature: rumen; material: CR-attached | host: Bos | place: Iran: Karaj | collected 2018-10
GTGAGAACGCCGTTCTCGTACGCATTGCGGATGCGCTTGTACTGACCGAACATATAGCCGATCTCACGTCCGCCGACGCCCATGTCGCCTGCCGGAACGTCCACGTTCGGACCGATGTGACGATAGAGCTCAGTCATGAAGCTCTGGCAGAAACGCATGATCTCGCGATCGCTCTTGCCGGTCGGATCGAAGTCCGCGCCGCCCTTGCCGCCGCCCATCGGGAGCGAGGTCAGGCTGTTCTTGAAGGTCTGCTCGAAGCCGAGGAACTTCATGACGGACAGGTTGACGTTCTTGTTGAAACGGATGCCGCCCTTGTACGGTCCGATCGCGCTGTTGAACTGAACGCGGAAGCCGCGGTTGATGCGGACAACGCCCTGATCGTCGATCCACGGTACGCGGAACTCGATGACGCGCTCCGGCTCCACCATACGCTCGAGAAGGCCGTTCGCCTCATATTCGGGATGACGGGAAACGATGACTTCGAGAGATTTCAGAACTTCTTCAACGGTCTGAAGGAATTCCGGCTCGTTCTTGTCGCGGCGTTCGACGTCCGCGAGGACACGTTCGATATAGCTGTTCATAGCTCCTCCGATAATAGATATTTTTGGGAAATTCCCAACAGATTTATGATACCACACTGCGTTCAAAAGTCAACCGACGGACCCGCGGTTTTGCCCGCAAAAACAGAATATATTTTTCATGCGGCTCCGCCGCAATCCATGTTCCGCGGGAACCGTTCCCGGCGCAGCCGATTCATGCGCGGAGCGCAATGCATCCGCATGCGTTGCATCTTCTTTGCATGAAAACAGGGACGGGCATTCGCCGTCCCTGCGGATCTTTTCGACGCGGTGCTGCGTTCCACGATTCTCCGGCAGGAGAAGCCTGGATTTTCACCCCCTCATCCTCCTGACGGCACCTTCTCCACCCTAAAGGGGGAGAAGGCTTTTGGAGCGGATACAGAGGCTTCCCCCCGGTGGGGAAGCTGTCACCGTCAGGTGACTGATGAGGGGGTATCCATTCTGATTCTCCGGCAGGGAGAATCCTCCTGAACGTTTCGCGCAAGCGAAACATATCACCGCCCGCAGGGCGATATCACCTGCGCAGCAGATTTCACCCGCGAAGCGGATATCACCCGATCGGCGGAGTTTACTCCGCTGATCGGATCAAAAGCACCGGCGTGCCCTCCCTGATCGGTTCCGAAAGCGTCGGATTGCAGGCTTTGACCCGCGCGGTCGGGACGCCGAAGCGCTTGCCGATCGAAAACAGCGTTTCGTCGGGATCGGCGAACCACACGAGCATGCCGCAGTCCGTTTCGCACGGAACGCCCGGCTGCAGCTCCGGCACATGATCGAACGCGATCTCGCGGTACCACTCCGTTTCGACCGAGACCGAAACGGTCAGCGCCACGGTGCGTCCGCCGCCGGACAGCGCCGCGTCAAACGCGCGCACGCGCACGATCGGCAGCGTCCCCCTTGCCTCCGTCTCGAACGACAGCGGCAGCTCATGGGTAAAGCTCTGCTTCATGCCGTCGTCGTCACGGTAGACGACCGTGACCGCCAGCACGCCCTCGATCAATCCCCTGCCGTTTTCGACCGCCACGCGCGTGACCGCCGGACGCAGCGCAGCGTACAGCGGCAGATACGCGTCCTTCATATGCGAGGGCACCGGGACCGTTTCGTTGAGCTGTACGGTCTGGCTCCACGCACCCTCGTAATTCTCCGCCCGCGCGTGCCGGATCTCGCACGAGAAATCACTTGCCGCATCGTACGCGTCGGTCAGGATCCGCTGCGTCTCCGAGGTGCAGCCATACACGCCGATCGACAGCGCCGCGTCGACCGTTGCCGCGCCCTCCTCGACCGTGACCGAAAGCGACGTCAGCGTTGCGGCAGCGAACGCGTTTTCGCCGGGTTCGCAGGCAATCACGTCGGAAAACGGCACCGAATACTGCTCCTTTCTGATCCCGCCGTCCGCCGCGCCGTAGAGCACGCAGAGCTTCAGCTCACCCTGCGGCAGCATGCCCTCCGTTCCCTTGACCAGCCCGTTGATCAGCGGTGTGCCGGTCGCCTTGATCACCGTCATGCCGCGCGGTGCGTCGATCGGCTCGGAAAGCCGAAGGCTGTGCGCACCGAGCAGGGTGCGTCTTTTCAGCGTCACCGAAGCGGTCTGCAGCTCCGTGTCGCGCGCGTCGTCCAGTCCCGTGATGCAGGGGATCTGCATCGGTTCAAAGACCGCCGCGCGAAGCTGTACCGTCGCCTGCATGCGAAGTCCGCCGTCCTCGCGCTTCACGCTGCACGCCGGGATCTCGGCGGAAACGCGCGCGTTCATATCCGGCGTCACGCCCTCCATGCGGATCGTGTGCGTAAACTGCGCCGCCGCCTCGAACGCGTACGGCAGCCGTTCTGCGGATTCGACCGTTGGCTTTAAGGTCATCGTGCCGGTCACGACGACCGCGCCGTCGCGGCAGCTGATCTCGTCGACCGCCGCTTCGCACTCCGCGGACAGCACACGCTCGAGCGTCTTTCCCTGCGGCAGCGGGATCGCGCTCTCCATCTGCGCCTGCGCCGTTCCCTCGCCGAACAGCATTTCGGTCAAAAGCGTCGTTTTTCGTATCTCCATGTCGAACACTCCTTTTTGATCTTCTCTGCAAAAGATATGCGCGCATGCGCCGAAACTTGCCTTTTTGCTTGCGTTTTTTCGACACGCGGACTATAATGATATATGAAACAGCTTGCGGGGAGGCGGAAATATGGCGAACAGACTGCGCTATACGTTGATGCTGCGCGTGTACGGCGAGGAGAAGATCTTCGGTCCGGGCATCGCGGAGCTTTTGGAACGCGTGGATGAAACGCACTCGCTCCGAAAGGCGACGACGGACATGGGCATGGCGTATTCAAAGGCGTGGCGCATCGTCAAGACCGCCGAAAACGCCCTCGGCTTTCCGCTGCTCGATTCCTCCGTCGGCGGCAGGGGCGGCGGCGGCGCGTACCTGACCGAGCGCGGCAGGCAGTTTCTGCTTGCATACCGGAAGTTTGAAGCGACGGTCCACGCCTATGCGGACGAGATCTTCGAGGACCTGTTCGGGGAGGATGCGGAATGAAGTTTTTTAAGATGCACGGGCTCGGAAACGACTTTGTTCTGTTCGACGGACGGGATGTCGAAAACGTCGACTGGAACGCGCTCGCCGGGAAGGTATGCGAACGGCATACCGGCGTCGGCGCGGACGGCATTCTCGTTTTGCTGCGCTCCGCGATCGCGGATGTACGCATGCGCACGATCGGCGCGGACGGACGCGAAGCCGCGCCGAACGGCATTGATCTTTGCGCGTTCTCGCGCTTCTGCTTTGAAAACGGCGTTGTACGCGGCACGACGTTTACGGTCGAGACCGGCGCCGGCGTGATGAGACCGCGCATCCTTCTGAAAAACGGACGCACGGACAGCATACGCGTCGATCTGGGCGAACCCGTCCTTGACGCGCAGGACGTTCCCGTGCATGTCGAAGGACGCGCGATCGGTCTGTTTCTGAACAAGGAGGACCGCTCGTTCTCCTTTTCCGCCGTACGCATTCTCGCGCCGCACGCGGTCGTGTTTGCGGAGCAGATGCGAGATGCGGACGTACAGAAATACGGTCCGCTGATCGGGACCGATCCGCTGTTTCCCGAAGGCGCGAACGTCGATTTTGTCGAGATCCTGTCAAACGAACGCATCAGAATGCGCACATGGACAAAAGGCTCCGGCTGTACGCTCGCTTCCGGGACCGGCGCCTGCGCCGCTTCAATCGCCTGCGCGCTTTCCGGAAAGACCGAAAGGACCGTCACGGTCGAAACCGCGCGCGGCGTTCTGCAGGTCGAATGGCCGGAAGCCGACAATCACGTCTCTCTGATCTGCCGGACGGAACCCGTCTTCTCCGGCGTCTGGAACAAATAAGATGAACGTCCGCGCAGTATGCGCGTTTTCTGCAACCGAAACCGGATATAGCCGGTATTCTATGTGAAATGACAAAACAAAAGGAGAAACAGCCATGAAACGGATCATCCCGATCATTCTTGTCCTTGCGCTCGTCTGCGCGGTCTTCGGCTGCGCAAGCAAGTCCGCCGCCCGCGACGAGGGGTACTATGCCAACACATCCGAAGCGTACTATGAGGCCGAATATGAACCGGAAGCACCGGCGGAAGCCATGAACGATTCCTACGGCTTCCGCGAGGAATCCAAAACGACATCGGGTCAGGTCCCCGCGCTTTCAAACCGCAAGATCATCCGAAACGCGGATCTGACCGTTGAAACGCTCACGTTCGACGCGTTCGTCGATCAGCTTGCCGCTTCGATCGGTTCGTTCGGCGGGTATGTGGAATCAAGCAGCATCGGCAACCGCGGCTACCGGAACGGGCAGCAGCTCCGCTGTGCGCGCTACACGATCCGCATTCCTGCGGAACAGCTCGACACGTTCCTGAGCACGGTCTCCGACCTCGGCAACGTCACCGCCCTGAACACGGGGCTTCGTGACGTCACGACAAGCTATGTGGATTCCGAAAAGCACCTTGAATCCCTTCGCATCGAGCAGCAGGCGCTGATGGAGATCCTCGCAAAGGCGACGACCGTCGAGGACATCATCACGGTGCAGGACCGTCTGACCTATGTGCGCTATGAGATCGAATCGTACGAAGCGATCCTCAGGACTTACGACGATCAGATCGCGCTGTCCTCCGTTTCGATGACCGTCAACGAGGTCGAAAAGGAAACGCCGGTCGAGAAGGAAACCTTCGGGCAGGAGGTCTCCCGCCGGTTCAAGGAGAGCCTTACAGACGTCGGCGACAGCTGCAAAAACTGCGCCGCGGGATTTTTAGGCAACTCCCCGATGATTATCGTGACGCTGCTGATCCTCGGCCTGATCGCGCTGGTCGTCATTCTCATCATCAAGGGCATCAAGAAGCATTACGCAAAGAAGCGCGCAAAGGCGCAGAACAACACCCCGAAAGCATAACCCCCATCCTCTGTCCTCCCCCTTACATACGAAGAAGCGACCCGATTTTTCGGGTCGCTTCGCTGTTATCTCGGGTTACGCGCGGAATATGCGCAGAATGAGGCAGTACGCCGCTAAAAGCCCGAAGGCGAGACCTAAAAGAAGCCCGATGATCGCAGAGGGCAGACCGCGCTTTTCGGGGCTCTGGATGCGGGCGAGGATGCCCGCAAAACCGAAGCAGCAGGCAAGCGGCGCGCAGAAGAACGTCGCAGCCGCCGTACAGTACAGGATGCGCAGATCAAAGCTCAAGAGCTTGCACAGCAGCGTCAGCATGCCGAACACGAACGTCGCGGCGCCGAAAAGCAGCGCGGCGGTGCTGCGCTTGCAGGTCTTGCGCTCCGGCAAAGGCTGTTCGGGGACCTCGAAGGTCGTTTGGCAGAAGGGACAGGTCCGGATCGACGCATCCGGCAGGGGTTTTCCGCATTCAGGACAGAACATGGTCGGCTTCCTTTCGCGCCTTGTTGCGCTTTCTGATCAGCATCAGCACATACCAGAGAATGATCAGCACCTGGAAGATCGCGGCGCACAGAAACAGCATAGCGACCTTTTTAATGCCGCCGATCGCAACGAACGAGATATAGATCGCGCCGCACAGCGTCCAGACAAGCCCCGACACCGACAGCGCCTGCCAAAGGAGACTGCTCCACTTGTGGCTGAACACGACGAGCAGGATCATGCTGACCGGCACGGCATAGATGAACGCGAGCCAGCGCACGGGGACCTTCACAAGATAGCAGACGAAGAAGCCGATCGCGGCGATGAAGAACACGAGCCCGATCGAGATCAGCGTGATGATGATGTGGCGGCTCTTCTGCTCCGCCTGCGAGCGGACCAAGGGCCCCTCGCGCAAAAACGAATCGAGCGGCACATCATAGAGATCGGCAAGCTTGCACAGAACCAGAAGGTCCGGCATGCCGTCTCCCCGCTCCCATTTCGAGATGGATTTATCCGAGTAATTCAGTTTTTCGGCGAGCTCCGCCTGCGTGAGCCCCGCGCGTTTGCGGTATGCCGTCAGCTTTTCCGCAAGCACGGCGCGAATTCTGTTTTCTTCCATTATAACCTCAAAACGCCCTGTCCGTCTGGATTCTACTCACAGTAGAGCCGTCATTCTCCCTCTCTACCAGAGCGCTTTCGGGCGATAGACGCCCGCTCCTTCGGAATAGGGTGCAATTTCAATAGGATGCGTCTATTATAATGGCAGATCGATTTTATTGCAAGAGCGAATTGCGTCAAACGGAGGTCACAAATGCAAAAAAACCGTGTCATTTCGATTTTCGGCGATTCGATCCTGAAGGGCGTGCGCATGCTTGCGGGCACGACGCGCTACGGCACAACGGACGACATCGGGCTGGAATCCATCGCGAAAAGCCATGACTGGATCCTTGACAACCGCTCCCGCTTCGGCTGTACGGTACAAAAGGGCGAGCTTCTTCTGAACCGCCAGCTTGAGAAAGGCGAAGCGCCCGCGGCGGTGCTTTTGGAGTACGGCGGCAACGACGCCGACTTCCGCTGGGCGGAGGTCGCGGAACGCCCGTTCGACGAGCACGAGCCGAACACGCCGCTGCCGGTCTTTGTCGAGACGCTCAGGCGCATGATCAAAGCGCTTCGCAGCCGCGGCGTGAAGCCGGTGCTTACCACCCTGCCGCCGATCTCCTCCGAGCGCTATCTTGACTGGATCACGCGCGACGGGCTCTCAAAGGAAAACATCCTCCTGTGGCTCGGTGACGCGAACGCGATCTATCGCTACCAGGAAAAGTATTCGCTTGCGATCGAACGGCTCGCCGCCGAAACCGGCTGTTATCTGGTCGATCTAAGGAGCGCGTTCCTCGAAAAACGCGCCCTGCTCCCCTACCTCTGCACCGACGGCATCCATCCGAACGACGCCGGACAGCGGCTGATCCGCGAGGTCTTAAGCCACGCGGCGGACGGGCATCCCGTATTGGCTTGATTTCCTCCTTTTGAAAAGCGGCGCGATATTGTCTCCGTGCCGTTTTTCTTGCGCCGAAATATACAGCAATTTGCTTATTATATGCATTTTCTGTATAATCATTCCGTTTTTTCTTGCTATTTTCGCATGTTTATGAGATAATATATCCGGTAGGTCGTTCCTGTTCGGAGGATAGCCGGGCGCTTGGGGGAAGTGAGGACCGATCCGCCGCAAACTGATAACGGAGGAAATACTATGGAGACAACCCAACCGAAAAAGAAACGTTCCCTGCTGCCGCTGTGGATTCTGATCGGCATGGTCGCCGGTGTCCTTGTGGGGCTTCTGTGCCTGTGGCTCCCGAACTGGCTGAATCATCCGGAATGGAAGGAGCCGATGGTCAACTTCACGACGAACTGGCTGAAGCCGATCGGCGACATCTACATCAACCTGCTGAAGTTTTTGATCGTCCCCGTTGTTCTGATCTCGATCACCGCGGGTGTCATCTCTCTGGGCGACCTCAAGAAGGTCGGCAGCATCGGCATCAAGACCTTCCTTTACTACCTCTGCACGACAGCGATCGCCGTCGTCGTCGGTCTGGTCATCGTCAGCCTGTTCAAGAACATGTTCCCCGCGCTGCCCGGTACAAACCTCACCGAGCTTGAATACCAAGCAAAGGAAGCGCCGAAGGTGATGGACGTCATCAAGGGCATCTTCCCCGATAACGCTCTGAAACCGCTTGTCAACGCGGACATGCTGCCGGTCATCTGCATCGCGATCTTCCTCGGCGCGGGCATTCTTGCCGTCGGCAAGAAAGCGGACCCGGTCACGAATCTGGTCAACGCCGCGAACGAAGTCGTCATCAAGATCCTGATGATGATCATCAAGATCACGCCGATCGGCGTCTTCTGCCTGATGGCAAACGTCGTCGCGGTCAACGGTCCGATGATCATCGGTTCGCTCGCGCTGGTCATCGGCGTCGCGTATCTTGCCTATCTCGTGCACATCATCGTCGTATACGGTCTCAGCGTACAGCTTCTGAGCCGCATGAACCCGTTCAAGTTCTTCCGCGGCATGATGCCGGCGATGATCACCGCGTTCACCACCACGTCCTCGAACGCCACGCTGCCGGTCAACCTCGAATGCTGCACGGAGCTCGGTGCGGACAAGGGCGTCACGTCGTTCGTTCTGCCGCTCGGCGCGACGATCAACATGGACGGCACCGCGATCTATCAGGCGGTCGCCGCGGTCTTTATCGCAAGCTGCTACGGCATGAATCTGACGTTCGGGCAAATGGCGCAGATCGTTCTGACCGCCGTGCTTGCGTCCATCGGCACCGCGGGCGTTTCCGGCGCAGGCCCGATCATGCTCGCCATGGTGCTTGCGCAGATCGGCGTACCGGTCGAGGGCATCGCGCTGATCATCGGCGTCGACAAGATCTTCGACATGGGCCGCACCACGCTGAACATCACGGGCGATGCGACCTGCGCGATCTGGATCTCCCGTCTCGAACAGCGCAAAGCTGCAAAGAAAGCCGCAAAGCAGGCATGATCCAAAAAAACCAAAGGACCGCTCAAACGGGCGGTCCTTTCGTTTACGGCATTTTTATGTAGGTATCAAAGTGTTCGGATGGCTCAAAGGAAAACCGGTTCCGAAGAAGCGTTGCCGCCGGATCCGTGTCGTCGGCTTCAAACTCGATCCGCGTAAATCGGTCGAACATCACGAACAGCAGCGCATCCGCAAAGCATCCGAAATCCGTCCCGGGATCCAAAAACACATACGCGATCTCATTCTCCTCAACAAACGCGCCTGCAATCCTTCCGTTCTTCTCCGTATACAGCACCGTATCCGGCAGCTCCGCCGCAAACATCGCTTCGGACGCCGTCAAAGGATTGACGGCTGCGTGTGTATCGCGATAGTACGCAAACATTTGTTCGGCGCAAGCGTCAAAACCGGGCGTTCCCCGCCGCGCTTCCGTCAGCGCACAGGGGCGGTCCGGAAGCGGTGCGGACAGATCGGCTTTGCACACGTTCATCGGAAAGCAGATTCGTTTCCGAATAAAGCCCGCCTGCTTCAGAAGTTCGATCACATGCACGGACGCAGACGAAACGATACTTTGCAAAGGCTTTCCGTATTCCGCGATCAATGCTTTGAATACATCGTGATCGAGCCCTTCCGCTTCGTTCTCGTCAATATGCAGATAGAGATGCCGATCGTGAAATCGTTTGGTGTAAACTTCCACGCTTGTCTACCTCCGACGCCTGAAAAAAAGGACCGTCCTTTTGAACGGTCCGGTCTGCGGTTCAGTCCGCGTAGTTGTTGAAGTAGTTCTGCACGAGGACGATCGGCGTACCCTTGTCGCCGCTGCCGCTCGTGAGGTCGCACAGCGAGCCGATGAGATCGGTGAGCCGCCTCGGCGTCGTGCCCTGCGAATCCATCTGCCCCTTGAGGTCCTTTTCCTTTTCGCGGATGCGGGCGCGGATCGCCGCGGTCAGCTCCTCGCCGGACAGCGCCTTGAACTCGTTGTCCGCAAGATACTTGAGCTTCAGCTCGTTCGGAAGACCGATCAGCCCGTCGGTGAAGCCCGGAGAAACGACCGGGTCCGCAAGCTCCCAGATCTTGCCGACCGGATCCTTGAACGCGCCGTCGCCGTAGACCATCGCCTCGACGCGCACGCCGGTGCGGGCAAGCATCTCGCGCTGGATCGCGAACGCGACCTCCTGCGCGTTTTTCGGGAACAGCTTCACGACGTTCTCAGTCGCCTTGTTCGAGCCGAGAAGGCCGTAATCCGGCTGGAAGCCGCTGCCGTTCCGGGATTCGTTCATGATGCCGCACAGCGTCAGCACGCGCTTTGCGCCGGCTTTTTGGAGCCTGCGCGCGGTGCGCTCGCGCTCATGGATGTTGCTGACGAGCACGCTGTCGGTAAACTTCAGGATCGCCGTCGGATCGTTTGCCAGAAGGATCTCCGCCTCTGCGCCTTCCTCCTCGATCAGCGAGCGGTAGTATGTAAGATAGTTGACGCCTGTGAACGGATGGCACGGATCGCCGAACTTCTCGACGAACTCCGCTTCCGTGAACACGTCCGCGTACGGATTGACGCCCGCGTCGAAGAGCGCGTCTTCGTCGATCAGATGGTTGCCCTCCTCGTCCGCCGGATAGGACAGCTGTACGACGACCTTCTTTGCCCCGCGCGCAATGCCGCGCAGACAGATCGCGAACCGGTTGCGGCTCATGATCGGGAACACAACGCCGATGGTGTCACCGAGCTTCTCATTGACGTCCGCGGAAATATCGTCCACCGTGCAGTAGTTGCCGTCTGCGCGCGCCACGACCGCCTCCGTTACCGCGATCACGTCGCGCTCATGCAGCGTAAAGCCGTCCTTCTGCATTGCCTCGCACACCGAATCCGCAACGATCTTGACGATGTCGTCGCCCTCGCGGATGATCGGCGCCTTGACGCCTCTTGAAATCGTCCCTGCCATTCTTTTATCCTCCTGTTCGAGATATAAAAAACAAAATATACGATACAAAATTACGATGCATTTGTCAAGAAAAACTTATGTCTGCGCATCAAAAAAGAGCGCAGATGCGCTCCGGATCATGCTTCAGTTCGCGCCGACCAGCGGAAGGAAGTTCGATTCGTCCGTTTCCGTCGCCGCGGCGAGCTCCGCAACCAGCACCTGACGCGCGGTCAGATACATCTTGCGTTCGCCTGCGGAAAGTCCGCGGTCGCGGTCTCTGCGCATCAGGCACTTGACCACGTCCGCCACGACCATGATATCGCCGCCGCGCAGCTTGTCGAGATTGTCACGGTAACGCTGGTTCCAGTTGTCGCTTTCCTCGGAGCAGTCGCCATTCTGCAGGAAGCCGACGACCTGTTCGCAGGTCTTCTCGTCCGCAAGCGCGCGAAGTCCGACCTCCGCCGCCCGCTTCACGGGAACCATTGCCGTCATCCGGCCGATGGTAAACCGCAGGCGGTAGTACTGCGCCGTCTCATCCAGAATGGTTTGCTCTTCGATCGCTTCCACCACGCCGACGCCGTGCATCGGATAGCAGACGAGATCCCCGATCTGAAACACAGGATCTCCCTCCTTCAACATTCTCTCAAATATATTATAGCCGACAAAAAGGGCTCCTGTCAAATAAAAAATTTACAATACCACAAGAAAGTTTTTCTGTCAAGCGCTTTTTCGGCACGAAAAAAGCGCCGGACAGCCGGCGCAAAAAATACGATCGGTCAATCCAGCGGATCGTCCCGGTAGTTTTTGAGAAAACGCGCGCTGCCGCGCTCGTAAAGCCGCTCTGCAAGCCCGTCTGCGATCGGGATCAGGATGCGCTCGTGCTCGCACTGCACCGGCGCGACTTCGTGCATCCTGCCGGTCAGCGAGTAATTCAGACACGCGCAGTGATGACGGCAGC
>JAEEGG010025539.1_pt1 | contig 11360 bp, 5 predicted proteins | sample 9134161 | NCBI WGS metagenome assembly JAEEGG01 (sample SAMN16246543, study PRJNA631951) | gut metagenome | biome: gut microbiome; feature: rumen; material: CR-attached | host: Bos | place: Iran: Karaj | collected 2018-10
ACGATGCTTGTGAGCGTTACATCCATTACTACTACAGAGTTCAGGATGCTTGCGGTAATATCTCTGCTAACATGTTCACCCTGAGTGTGAAGTATGTTGACAAGCTCGCTCCTGTTGTAGCCGCTCCTGCTACCTTGGCCGAGGATACCACTTACATGACTTATCCGTATTGCACGAGCACCGACACTACTGGTTTGCATTGGACTGCTCTTACGAATGCTACTGATCATGGCTACACCTTTACCGATTGCCACCTTGATCCTACTAAATTCGTACAGACCCGTACCTCTGGCTGGCAGCATTTCGGTTGCTACTCCGTTGATACGGTTTACTACACCGTTGCTGACTCCTGTGGTAATGTTTCTGATGAGTTTGTACAGGCCATCCGTATGTTGGATACCTCTAAGCCGGTTGTGGTTACTCCTACTATCAGAGATAGCGTTATCAATATGGACGAGACCAGCGCTAACTGCTTAGGTCACGAAGTCATTCCGTTCGCCACCTACGCTGAAGTGATTGCCTTCGACCCGACCTTCGAGGTTCAGGATTGCAATGTGGGTAATACTTCTGTTGTGGGCATTGTCAGTGAAGATACTTCCGCTATCTCCTGCGAACGTGTGGTGACCCGCGTCTATAACATCACTGATAGCTGCGGTAATGTCTCTGCTACAACCTTTACCCACCTGATCAAGATTCAGGATGTTACTGCACCGGTTCTCAGCTTCACCGAGCTCCCGGGCGACACTTCTTACATGAACAATCATGCAGATTGCGACCTCAATGCTGCTGCTGAGTTCACCACGGTTACTGACCTGTTGGCCGCTTACACCAGCTACACGGTTACCGACTGCAACCTTGATGACAACATGACCTGTGTGGCTGACACCACTTACACGGCTCTTACCAACCTGCCGTATGTTGCCAAGATTCACAGAACATATACGATTGCTGATACCTGTACGCATACGGTTACCTTCACTCACGACATCTTCGTCCGTGATACGAATAACCCGATTATTACGACCGTTGAGACCGATGCTTTGACGAATCTGCCGAAGGTTCAGGATTCTCTGTTGTACACCACCGCTCTTAGTTGCACCGCGCCTGTACCTGGCGAATTAACTACGGTTGCAGAGGCTCTCGCTTATCCGGGTATGACCAGCATTGTGGATTGCGAACTGAAGAACGAACTTACTTTCACGGTTGTGTCTTACGGTGGTACATGTCCCGATACGATTGCTCGTATGTACACTGTCGTTGACAGCACTGGTAATGAGTCCTACTTCATGCAGTACATCTTCGTGTATGACACTGTAAGACCTGTGATTGCAGGTGTGCTTGAACACGATACGGTTTACACCGATGCTAGCTGTGGCTATGATCTTAGCGTTTTGACTCCTTATGCAGATAAGGCTGCTCTTGAAACTGCTGGTCTGACGATTACCGACTGCCACAATGTGACGGTTACCTACGCTGATGTCGAGACTCGTGACGGTCAAGGCTGTGAGGCTGCCAACTTTGTGACCAGAACTTACACCGTGACGGATGAATGCGGCAACGCTAGCACTGTTGACCATATCATCAATATCAAGGATACCACTCGTCCTTCATTGGATGTGGCTGCTTTGGGTGATGTGGCTGCTGTCTCTGAAGGTAGTTGTACATTCTCTATCCCGGATGTTTCTGACTCTATCCGCGCTCACTACACGGATAACTGCACCAGCGCAGCCATGGAGATTACTCAAAGTCCTGTTGTTGGTTTCGTGATTTCTGATACTACTGACGTTACCATTACCTACAAAGACACCTGCGGTAATACCAACACCGCTACTATCCGCGTTACTGTTCCTGCTCCGTTAGTTATCGACTCTGTGAGAATGGATAGCGTAAGCTGCCACAGCATGAGCGACGGTAGCATCATGGTTTGGGTCTCTGGCGGTACCGACAACGATACTATCAGCATTTGGAATGGTTCTGTTCAGGTTCTGGGCGACTCCATCACCGACAACTACATGGTGTTCCACGGTTTGGCCGCTGGCACTTACACTGTGAAGGCTATCGACGCTGACGGTTGTCCTGCAGCTGACAGCATCATCGAGGTGAAGCAGCCCGATACCTTGGTTGTGGCTCTCGCTGTCACTGACCTTTCTGCTAACCCGATCACGACCAATTGCGATAATGTTGATTTCAGATTGGTGACCAACCTCCCGACTCCTAGCGAGCAGGGTACTCCGACCTACACCTACACTTGGTTCTATGTGAAGAATGGTGTGGACACTGTTGAACTTTGGCCGGGATCTGCTGAAAATGTGAACTCTACTGACATCACTTCACCTGCTCTGTCTGATTTCGAAGAAGGCGAGTACAAGTTTGTGGTTGAGGTGGTGGATGCACGTGGTTGCTCCGATACTGCTTCCGCTATGCTTACGGTTTATCCGACCTATGAGTTCCACGATACCGCTCGCGTGTGTATCTCTCACTTGCCGTTCACTTGGACTGGTCATACCGATCGTGGTATTGATCCTGTTGTGATTGATAACACTGTGATTACCGTCAACGATACCGTTTACCAGATCCATGACAGTCTGTTAACCATCCACGGTTGCGACAGCGTCTGGATTCTCCACCTGACTGTTACTGACGATGCTTACCTGTTGGTACGTGATATGAACGACAACGCTGATGCCAGTACGCTGGTTGAGCGCGAAATTCGCGGTACCTTTGAAACTGGCAACTATCCTGCTGGCCAGAAGGGCTTCGAAATCTTTGTGGATCGTAACTGTATGAATTGTACCAATGTGAAGGTTGGCTTGCATTACACGCTCTATCGTATCGTGGGTAGCGATACTCTCGAAATTACGAACGATGTGGATGACTACTTCACACCTACCTATCGTACTTATATGGACCAGTACTCATTGAACGCACAGACCATCACTACTGGACCGGTTGTTATTCCTAACAATTATCCGAGTATTGGTATGGGTGTTTCCGCTGGTAACCATTACAACTACTTCGACCTCTGCTGGTTGACGCCTGAATACAACTGCTCATTTACCTTCTTGACCAACTCTGGTACTGGTTATATGTATGGTCGTGCCAATACGATCGGCTTCACCCAGTTCAGAACTCCTGGTGAGTATATGATCAGAGTTGACATGGTTGAGTACACTGGTGGTAGCAGCTGGGGTGGTGAAGGTTACTGCCACGATGATGGTAAGGTGGGTGGTCAGAACGCTGTTGCGACCGCACGCGTTATCTCTTCTGCCAACATTTACTTGACCGTTACGGGTCTGCCGCTCTCCGGTTCTGCTCCTATGGTTGATCCTATGGAAGGTGTTGTTACTGTTGATGAGCTGGGCAATGTTCCCACAGTGGTTGCTTACCCGAACCCGGCCCGCGATTATGTCACGGTTGAACTTAACGGCTTCAGTGGCGAGACCTCTGTTATCCTCTCCGATGGTAATGGTAAGGCTCTCACCAACACCAACCTCAATATCGACAGCGATGCTACTCCGATCATCAAGATCAACACCAGCGACTATGCTCAGGGTGTGTACATGGTGACCGCTCGTAGCAAAGATGTCATCGTGACCAAGCGCGTGGTGATTATCAGATAATGTTCAACACTGAATACTTCAAGGGGCTGCCTTTTGGTGGCCCCTTTTTTATTGCCTTTTACTCGCTGATTTTCTACATTGTCTTGTTTATAATTTTTCATTCTTCATTAAACATTTCCCATTCCAATACCTTATTTTTGCGGATATTTGATGAGTTATGTTTAAACGGCTGATTTTTATTGTCTTTTCTTTTGTTCTCATTGTGAATGAGAGTGTTATGGCTCAAGACATCGCTTCGCAATATAGTGCCTTGTCTCCTGAGGCGAATCATCGGATTGACTCTATGGTTCAGCGTTGTATTGATAAACATATCATCCCAGGATGCCAGATTCTGGCATTTCATCAGGGACATGTCGTTTATGACCGTAACTTTGGTTATCAGACTTACGATACTACTTTCCCCGTCAATGATGGCACCATGTACGATGTGGCCTCCATGACCAAGTCGTTGGCCACCACCTTGGCGGTGATGAAACTCTATGACGACCATCTTTTGCGTATCACCGATAATGTTTCTGCGTATTTGGATTATACTAAAGGGACAGCTGTCGGAAATCTCACGATTGCTGAATTGATGACGCACACCTCAGGATTGTCAGCTTTTATCCCCTTTTACCGCGACATTTCGCCTAAAGGAGTTTGGGATGTCCGCTACCTTCATTCTGTCCCAGATTCGCTCTTTTCGGTCAAGGTGGCCGACAGTGTTTACCTTCGGTATGATTTCCCTGATACGGTAATGCACAAGATTGCCATCTATAAGTTGGGTCAGAAAAAGTATGTGTACAGTGATTTGGGATTTATTCTGATGAAGGAGATCGTGGAGAAGATTGCAGGGATGCCGATGGATCAATTTTTGAATGAGAATTTCTATGCGCCGATGGGGTTGGCTCGTACTGGTTTCAATCCGACGGAATGGACTTCTGTTGAGAATATTGCTCCCACTGAAAACGACACCTATTTCCGCAAGCAGCAGCTGCGAGGGTATGTGCATGACCAGTCGGCGGCGGTGTTTGGCGGCGTTTGTGGTAATGCCGGACTGTTCTCTACTGCCCATGATGTGGCCGTCATTCTGCAGATGCTGATGAATGGTGGAGAGTGGGAGAACCGTCGTTATTTTTCCGAAAAGACTGTCTTGCAGTTTGTGAGCACTTGTCCGATGCATGGGTGCCAGCGTCGGGGATTGGGATTTGATACTCCTTCGTTCGCCGCTTCTAGCGGATTACTTCCTGCAATGGCTGGGAATAAGACTTACGGCCATCAAGGTTTTACTGGAACGGTATTTTGGTGTGACCCGCAGATGGATGTTATCTATATTTTCTTGTCGAACCGCGTGTATCCTAGTGCGGAAGAGAATCTGTTGTCGAAAAGCCGGTTGCGGCTGTTGGTGCAGGAGGAGATTTATCTTGACCTGTTTGTAAAATGATGGGCTAGGGAGCGAAATTGTAATATTTGACCGATGGAGAGACCGATTATCACATTGATTAGCGACTGGGGTTGGGAGGATGTGTCGTTGGGCTTGATGAAATGGGAGTTGCAAAAGCGGGTCCCAGATGCTTTCATGGTGGATTTGATGCATGATGTGGAGTTGTTGGATGTGGGGCAGACGGCATTTATCATGTCGAGGTTGTACGAGCGTTTCCCTTCTGGGAGTGTGCATTTGATGTTGACGGGGGTGTCTCGCTGGACGGTTGAGAATTTGGTGGCTGTACAGGCGGAGGGGCATTATTTTGTGGGGATTGACAACGGGGTCTTGCCCTCTATATTGCCGGATGGAAAGTTGCGCGCACGCCGTTGGATAGGTGAGGGGAGCGATTGTTTGGAGCAGATGTGTCTGCTGGCGGAAGCCTGTTTGGCAGGGCGTTTTGAGCAGATGACGCAAGATACCCAATTGAATGAGGCAGGATTTCTTCTGCGTTATGCCTATAATGAGGGAAAAATGGAGCTGCGTGGGAATGTGATGTATATTGACTGTCATCACAATGTGGTGACGAACATCCCGGCAGAGATATTCAAAGGCTTTTTGGAAGATTATTCCTTTGAACTTGTCGTGAGTGGTTTTACCATCCGCAAGTTTCATGAACGGTACGAGCAGGACTGTGAGCCTTATTTGGTGCCGAATGCCCTTGGAGTTTTGGAGATTGTGAGTTATGGGGCGAGATTGGTGATAGTGCCGAGGTGGCAAAAAAACCAAGTGATTATTATAAAATTTTCTAAATCAAATAATTAGAGATGAAAAAAACACTATTATTTTTGTTGATGTCAAGTTTCCTTGCTATGCAAGCGCAGTCGGTAGATTATGAGTTATTGGGTTTTTTGGACAGTCGTGATTCGTTGGTGGAGGAGCTGGTACTGACGGCCAGCGAGGATTTTACGCCATCGTTGCGTTTGAAAAACAACGGTCCCGACATGCCAGCGACTGCCGACACGGTGTATTTTGACATCTATTATAACGGCAGTTATGCATCCTATTTCTATTTGAGGGGAAGCCAGCTGCAGAGCTTGGTATCGGGGCAGGAAGCTACGGTATCGTTGCCACAGCCGCTGATGACCGCCGCAGCGATGGACGAGAGTGTCATTACGGCATTCCAGATCTGTATAGAGGTGCGGATTGCGGGGAGTGCGAGCGACCCTGTGGCTGCCAACAATCGTGCTTGTGTGCAGGTGAACCGTCCGCTGCCCGTGCCCGAATATGCGGAGGGTGACTTCCGGGTGGGGCCCAATCCGGCTCATGATGTGATGCAAATTCATGCACCCGCTGGCACACAGGTGTGGATTTATGATATGTCTGGGCGTAATTTATTAAAAACTAATATGATGGATGATGTTTTCTCTGTCAGTCTTTCGGATTATGCTGCTGGAATTTATTTTGTGAAGTTGACCAACGGAAAATCAGAGACGGTACGGAAGATTATTATAGCAAAATAAATCATTTTTTTAGCATTTTTAAGAATATCATTTTAGAAAAAAATGTAATTTTGCGGTTCAAATTTTCATCTTATTATTAATTAAAAACAAAACATTATGAAAAAACTTTTTACTCTTTTTGCAGCAATGATGACCTTTGTTGCCGTGAACGCTCAGACTGTTGATTATGGTCTGGTTGGTTTCTGCGAAGTTGTGGGTACCCAAGCCCAGTTGACCGATGCTTACAACCTTTCTTTGACCGATGACTTCGCTCCGTATGTAGCTGTTACTAACAACGGTCCCGATGTTCCTGCCGCCACCGACACTGTGTACTTTGATGTCACCATCGCAGGCATGTCCATTGGTTCTTTGTACCAGCCGGGTTCTCAAATGGCACAGCTGACCGCTGGTAATACCACTGCACTGGGCGCTACTCTGTTCAGCGCTGCTGAAATGGAAGAAATGGGTTTGGAAGGCACTTTCGAAATGTGCTGGACTGTTCGTATCGCTGGCTCTGCTACCGATCCCGATGCTTCCAACAATACCGCTTGTATCAATGTTACCCGTGGAGGTAATGGTGTGAACGAAATCGCTGCTGGCGAAATCAATGTTTACCCGAATCCCGCTACCAATGTTATCTATGTTGCCAATGCTGAAGGCGCACAGGTGAGCGTGTTCGACATGAACGGCCGCATGGTCAACAGCGTGGAGAGCGCTTCCGCTAACCAAGCTATCGATGCTTCTTCTCTCGCCAAAGGTATGTACATCGTGCGTATCGTTGACGGTCAGAATGTTACCACCAAGAAAGTCAATGTGGTTCGCTAATCATTGAGATTTTCTGATCATAAGGGCCTGCATGAAAATGCGGGCCTTTTTTATGATTGTACATGATAATCTGTTGGGAAGATTGTCATTTTTTTGTATTTTTGCAACATCATTTTGGGAATTTGTAAATTAAAACTATATAAAGAATTTTCAAGAGCCGTGTGATTTTGGTGATGGATGGGCTCTTTAGCTTTCAGGATAGTATTCAATAATTTTATAGAAATGAAAAAATCGCTGATTCTTTGGTTGTTAGGTGTTCTGCCGTTGTGCTTGTTGGGCCAGCAGGTAGAGATGTTGAACCAAGCTTATAGTCAGGTGGAGAGTATTCTGACTCCTGAGGATGAGGCGATGCTGCGCGCTTGTCCGGTGCTGAAATTGGACGCCCACCAGCTGGCGCGTCCGCTGCCCTCGGAAGTTGACAATTCCCAGCTTCCGTATATGACCCCGATTTATGGACAGTCGGCGTTGGAGTGCGGTCAGGCGTCCAGCATTGTCTACACTTTTTCATATGAAATTAACTGCCGTAGGGGCACCAACAACGACAACTTCAACCGTCGCTACCCGACCCATTTCGCATGGAATTTCTGCAATGGCGGTGCCAGTGCGGGTGTGAGTTTTTTGGACACCTGGGAAGTGATTCGCACGGCGGGCACCCCCAACGTGTCTGACTGGGGCGGCTGGTACAGCACAGGCGGTCCGTCGCGCTGGGCTTCTGGCTACAACCTCTACTACAAGGCGATGCAGAACCGTATCGTGGAGTTCCTCGCCATTCCCACCGATTCGGAAGAGGGGCTTTTGACGCTGAAACACTGGCTCGACAACCACCTCTGCGGCGATGAACATGGAGGCTTGGCCAACTTCTACTCCACCCACGTGCCTAACGGCAGCGAGGAGATGCTGCGCCAGATTCCGGAAGGCACCCCACACGCTGGAATGTGGATCGTGCCCAACTTCAAATCCAACGTCAACCACGGACAGACCATTGTCGGCTACGATGACTCTATCTGCTGGGACTACAATGGCGATGGCATGTACACCAACGACCGCGACCTGAATAGCGATGGTGTGGTCGATATCCGCGACTGGGAGGTCGGCGCGGTCATCTTCTGCAACTCCTTCGGCACAGGTTTTGCCAATGAGGGCTACTGCTACCTGCCCTATCGCAAGCTTGCTGAGCTACCCGCCAACGGCGGCATCTGGAACAAGTGCGTCTATGTGGTGAACGTGAAAGATCAGGTGAGCCCGAGACTTACTTATAAAGTGACCCTTGACCATACCTGCCGTAACAAAATCAAACTGCAGGCAGGTGTCTCCACCAACTTGAGCGCCACCCAGCCCGACCATACCATCGACTGGGCCGTGTTCAACTTCCAGGGCGGAGAGCATTACATGCAGGGCGACTCCACCGACGAACAGCGTATTCTCGAACTCGGACTGGATGTGAGCCGCCTGCTTGAGTTCATCGAACCTGGTCAATCAGCCAAATTTTTCCTGCAAGTAATTGAAGATGACCCTGATGGCACTGCTGACGGACAGGTGATCGACTTTGCCTTGATGGATTATAATGGCTCTATTCTGCCTGTTCAAACCGTCTGCTCGGATGCGAATGTGCCCTTGGTGAACAATGGCACCACTACGCTTTCGGTGGTGAGCAGCATCGACTTCTCCCGTCCGCAGATGCAGCCCAACCCGCCGGTCATGGAGGCCTTCACCGACTTCCAATATCAGATTCCTGTGACAGGCGGTAATGCACCTTATCGTTTTGAGTTTACTAAAGAGTATGATATTGAGGAGTTTGCTGAGTCGATGCCGACGGCTACCGGTTCAAATGTGTCTCTCTCCAATACCAACAATGGCTATGCATTGGTGAATTTGCCATTTGAATTTCCTTATTATGATGAAAAATACAGCCAGCTCTGCATCTATGCCGATGGCTATATGAGTTTCCGCTACGATACCTACAACTGGCCGTTCCTCAAAGACCCAGAACAGCAGATTAAGGCCACTCAGATGATTGCGCCTTTCCGTGCAGATCTTGTTGTGACGAGTGTGAAGAAGAGTCAGAGTTCGTCGGAGGTGACGATCTTTGTGCAGGCGAAAATCAACGGACAGAGTTCGAGCAACATCTCATACGCCGTCAAACTCTATCCCGATGGTGTAATTGAATTTTATTATGGTTCCATGAGTTATACGGGAAATGGCGGACTCTCCCTCCTTTCACGTGGCGATACTCGTATTTACCAGAAGACTCCCGTTTCAGAGGGCACTGCCGCGCAGTTTGCCAACCGCTGTTTCCGTTTCACCCCGCCGCAGCGGGTCGATTTCTTGCAGCTGAGCCGCGATGGTGTGCTGTCGGGCATGTCGGAAACGGCCTTCACCCACCTGCCGGTGCCCGTCACCTGTTTCGACATCAACGACCAGCGGCACGATACCCTTGTCTATCTCAGTTGTGAGTATGGCAATATGTTGATAATTACCGATTTGCAAGTGGATGCGGGCGGCGATGAGGTGATTACTGCTGGTGAGGAAGTGACCTTGTCGTTCACCGTCAGGAACCTCGACACCGTTCCGTATGCGGATTGCTTTGTGCGCTTCAGCACCCCGTGCCCCTATGTGGAGATGATTGACGATAATGAATATTTCGGTTATATTGGCGGCGGCAACGCCTACACGCTCAATCATGCCATCCGTTTCCGGACAGCCCCCGGAACGCCCAACATGACCATCGCCGACTTTGTGGTCACCATTTCTAACGACCACTATCCGATGACGACCGTGATGCCGTTCACTATCTATTCTAACTGGTTGGAGGTGGTGTCGTATGCTGTCATGGACGGTGGCAACCATCGGGTGGATGCCAACGAGACCGACACTCTGCACGTATGGTTCAGGAATGCGGGTCCGGAAACCCTCTCCGATCTGATGTTCGAGATGCGGCTGCTGGAGGATCACATTTCTTTGTTGGATATTCGTGACGACTTTTATTTGATGGATCCGGGCGAGGTCAGGATGGCCGAGTTTGTGTTCCGCACGGATGCACAATACCAGACACTCAGCGCGTTGGATGTGCTGATAGATGTTTATTCAGGTCTTCAATATAGTGATACTAAAGTCATTACCCTCATTGGCGAAAGCAATTGTGAGAGTTTTGAAAGTGGCCTTCCCGAAGGGTTCTCATACGCCAATTATGCATGGTATTCTACCTCCGAAGAAGCGGCAGATGGAGTGTTTAGTCTTTGTTCGGGAAATATTACTCACAACGATACCTCTACTGTGATTTGCCAGTTTACTGCTGTGCGAGAGGGAACCATCTCGTTCAGCTACAAGACCTCCACGGAGAACAACTACGACTGGCTCTATTTCTTCATCGATGGCACACAGCAGATGCGCTGGTCGGGAGTACACGACTGGGAACGCTATGAGGCGCCGATTTTGGCGGGCGAGCATACTTTAGTGTGGAAATATATCAAAGACTATTCGGTAGATGGCAATGCCGACAAAGTGTGGATTGATGATGTGTGTTTCCCCTTGGAGAACGATGCCATGCCTGAGTTGCAGATTTCGCCGAATGTAGTGGAAGTGACCGCTGGTGTGGAGCAGATCGATATTCCGTTGCTCTACGAGTCTGTCACGCCCATTTACCTTCTGTATGAGAACCGCATTGTGAATGAGGATATGCAGCCTATCGGATGGGCTTCCATTGAGTCGCCGGGCGGCAGCCTCAATGCGTTGTCTTCCCGCGAGGTCAATCTGAGCCTTCATCTGGCGGGGATGCCCGATGGGGTGTATCATGCCAACTTGGTGGCTACGGTACAGGAGGGTAATACGGTGCAGGTGCCGATTACCGTGGTGGCCGTCAACACCGGCGTTGACGAATACGCCGTGTCGGAAGGAACCGTCAAGGTGTACCCCAACCCCACTACTGGAAGTGTGACCGTGGAGCAGCAAGGTTTTGACGGACAGCAGGTTCAGTGCCGGCTGTTTGATATGTCGGGCCGCCAGTTGCGTTGG
>JAEEGG010025545.1_pt1 | contig 11359 bp, 10 predicted proteins | sample 9134161 | NCBI WGS metagenome assembly JAEEGG01 (sample SAMN16246543, study PRJNA631951) | gut metagenome | biome: gut microbiome; feature: rumen; material: CR-attached | host: Bos | place: Iran: Karaj | collected 2018-10
TGCCGCGGGATGGCTTCGCCGTTCTCTGCCGCGGCATGACTTCGCCGTTCTCTGCCGCGGCATGGCTTCGCCGTTCTCTGCCGCGGTGTGACTTCGCCGTTCTCTGCCGCGGTGTGACTTCGCCGTTCTCTCCCGCCTCTGCAACAGGTGCAACGGGTGCAACGGGTGCAACAGCCTGACAACCCGTTGCAAGCTGTTGCAACCCGTTGCAGGAAGAATGAACAGCGAAGAGAGACGGGGGGAGACCCCTTCCGTCACGGCTGCGCTGCGCTTGCCGCGACACCTCCGCCTTGCGGTGCCCGAAAAACGCTGCGCACATTCGTTTGCTTGCGTTTTTCGACCGCTGCGGAAATTCCGGCTTCGCTTCATCTGCCACTGGCAGCGCGAAGCCGCAATTCCCCCAAGGGGGGAGGCAAGAAAAAACCCGCTGTCGCAAGACGGCGGTATTTTTTTGCCGCCGATCTGCGTCTGTGACGGATGTGACGGATATGACGGATCAGGGGGTGTCTCTATCATCCGTCATATCCGTCACATCTGTCACCTTCCGTTCCGCGGGCGGCCTTGTCTTTTTCCGCAAATCATGCTATTTTTTGCAAAGACCTGCAAGATCCGCCTCCGGATCGCGAGAGAATAGGTGAGGCGGAAAGGAAGTGACGCGGATGGAAGACGAAAGGATCCTCGACCTGCTCTTCGAGCGCTCGGAACAGGCCATCGGGGAGCTGGACAAAAAATACGGCGCCGCCGCGGCGAGAACGGCGGGGAATATCCTGCGCAGCCGGCAGGATGTGGAGGAGTGCGTGAACGACACCTGGCTGGGGGTCTGGAACAGGATCCCGCCTCTCCGGCCAAGCCCTCTGGGCAGCTACGTTTGCCGCATTGCCCGCAACCTTGCCATATCCCGGCTCCGCAGCGAGACGGCGGACAAGCGCAACCACAGTCTGGATCTGGTGCTGGACGAGCTGGAGGACTTTCTCCCCTCGGGCCAGAGCGTGGAGGCAGACTATGACTATAAGGAGACGGTGGCGGCTATCAACCGCTTTCTGGGAACCCTGGGCTACGACGACCGTTTCCTCTTCGTGCGCCGCTACTGGTACGCCGACTCCGTGAAGGAGATCGCCGCCTCCATGCACCGGAAGGAGAGCCAGATCTCCCTGCGTCTTTTCCGCCTCCGTGAGAAATTGCGGAAAACTATGCAAAAGGAGGGCTTGCTGGTATGAATCGGGAAAAAGCCTTTCAGGCGCTGAACGCCCTGGACGACCGCTATATCGCGGAAGCGCTCCGCTACGCGCCCGAGGGAGCCGCAGGCGCCTCGGAAAGGAGCGCAAGCATGAGGAGCAAACGCATTGTGACCCTGGCGCTGGCCGCGGCGCTGATCCTGGCCTTAGGCGCCGCCGCCTGGGCCATTGGGCTGAGTATCCACCGGCAGCGGCAGCAGGAGCTGCGGCAGGAGCTGCAGGTGGACGAGAACCGGGTGGAGGACTATGTGGAATACCCGGTGCCGGAGGATCCGGAGCAGGCGCCGGAGAGCGGCGTGACCCTGCTCTCCGCCATGAACGACGGGGAGTTTCAGAACTACTGGGTGGTGCTGAACGGCGTGACGCCGGAGATGGTCGAGCGCATGGCCGCGCCGATTTTGGAGGATCGGGACGGCTCCCCCCTGGGGGAGAACGACCACCGGTACTGCTGGCTCTACTGCGGCTGGGACGGAGAGAGCTGGTACGACGTCTGGCCGGCGGGCGGCCACAACGCCCAGGGCATCCGGGACGCCTACGACCCGGAGACCTGCACCCTGACGGTGCGGACGGCCATCACCACAGACAGGATGCCGGAAGAGGCGGAGCTGCGCTTTATCATCCTGGACACCATCGACTACGGCGACGGCCACTCCGATGGGGAGCTGGTCTGGGACCTGGGCAGCGTCTCCGTGGAGCGCACCGGCCAGACCCTGCGCACCGTCTGGTTTCCGGAGCCTGTGCGCTTTGAAAACGGCGACTACGGCGCGGGCGAATTTTTGGGGCTGGAGCTCAGCGCCAGCGGTGTCAACTGGATCCTCCGCCACGACGGCGTGAGGGAGATGTATTATCCCCGCGAATTTGCCAGCGAGGAGGAGCGGCAGGCCTATCTTGCGCTGGAGCAGAGCTGGCTCCGGGTCATCGACGAGCTGGAGCGCACGGCGGTGCTGCATTTTGCCGACGGCAGCAGCATGGCGGTGAATCCCCCGCTGAGCAGCGAGCCGGCGGGCGACACGGTGAAGGACAAGTGCATCTTCGGCCACACCATCGACCCGAGCCAGGTGGTCGCCGTCACCCTGGGCGGCCAGACCTTCGAGATCCCCTGAGGGGGGAGAAAAGGAGTGAAGGAGTGAAGGAGTGAAGGAGTGAAGGAGTGAAGGAGTGAAGGAGTGCCCTTCCCCTGTCATCCTGAGCGAAGCGAAGCGGAGTCGAAGGATCTGATAATAAGATCTTTCGACTGCGCCGCTGCGCACTTCCGCTCAAGATGACACGTGCTAGACGGCGGGAACTGGCGCAAAGCCCCCCTCGCCTAGAGGGGGGTGCCCCAGTTCGCAAACTGGGGCGGGGGGATACGATGAGGAGATCCTCTCCGTTCCGACGGAGCCGGAGGACGAAATATCCCCCAGTCACCCTCGCGCTGCTCGGGCGACAGCCCCCTTTAGGCAAGGGGGCCAAAGGCGGGCGACCAAAGGTCGCCCCGTCTCTCCCGTCTCCTAAAAACTAAAAACTAGAAACTAAAAACTGGAGCACTGGGGACGGGTCTGTGTGTCCCCCGCGAGACACACAGTTCCGTCCTCTGTGCGACTGGCGCGCTCACAGCCGTCCCTCCCGGAAGAGGCGCAGCCCCGCGTCCACCTGCAGCTGGTTCAGGAAGAGATGGCTCTTCTGCGGATATTGCCGCACGATGTCCTTCATCTGCCGGTTTTTCTCCGGCGTGCAGCCCTCCCAGAGCACCCAGCGGGCAAAGTCCCCGTCCAGCTTTTCCTGGCAGCCCTGGGCCATGTCCGGCCTCTGCTGCCCCCGATAGCGCCGATAGCGGCGCAGGACCCGGGAAAAGCGGGCGAAGCGGTTGAAGAGCAGGATCCAGATCTGATCCGCCTCCGCAAGCCGCCGCTCGAAGGAGAGCTTTCGGTAGTTGCCGTCGATGATCCAGGCGCTGTGGGAATCCAGAAACTCCCGCACCATGGCCTGCTTTTCCTCCTCCGGGCGGATCTCCCAGTCCGGCAGAAACTGCACCGTGTCCAGGTGCAGCACCGGGGCGCCGGTGAGCTCCCCCAGGGTTTGCGCCAGGGTGGACTTGCCGGAGCCCGCGAAGCCGACGATGGCGATCTTCACAGCGCTCCCTCCAGGATTGCCCTTGCCTCCGCCAGAGAGATGTCCCGCTTCCGGGCGATGGCGGCCAGATCCTCGTACTCCGGCTTCTCCCGCCGGACGCCGTAGCCCTCGCTGGTTTTCAGGCGCACCGGCCCCGCCTCCGTCTGAACCGTTTGAAAGCTCCGCCGCAGCGTGTAACGCAGGCAGACGCTCTCCCGCACGCCGAGCGTGGTGGTATGCCGAAATAAGCTTTGGATCAGCTTTTCCTTCTGGTCTGGTTTACATAAAACCGTTAACATAACAGCAGGGCGCTCTTTCTTCATGCCGATGGGCGTTGTAAAAACGTCCAGAGCGCCTGCCTCGAAAAGCCGCTCCATGGCAAAGCCCAGCTCTTCTCCCGTCATGTCGTCCAGATTGCAGCGGAGCTCCAGGACAGGCTCTTTTTCCCCTTCGCTCTCTCCCCAGAGGGCGCGCAGCACATTTGCCGTCGCAAAATCCTTGTGTCCCGTGCCGATCCCGCACTTTTCCGGAATCATGGCAGGAACCGGGCCATAGCCCCGGACAAAGTATCCCAGCAGCGCCGCGCCGGTGGGGGTGCAGAGCTCGCCCTTCTCGGTCCCGGCCCAGATGGACTGGCCCCGCAGCAGCCGCTCGGTGGCGGGGGCGGGCACGGGCAGGACGCCGTGGGCGCATTTCACCGTGCCGCTGCCCACCGCAATGGGGGAGCATACGATCTTTTCCGGCTGCAGCTCATGCATCAGCCAGCAGACCGCCAGCACGTCCGCCAGGGCGTCCAGAGAGCCCACCTCGTGGAGGTGGATGTTTTCCACCGGCTCGCCGTGGACGGCGCTCTCCGCCTCCGCGATGCGGCGGTAGACGGCGGCGGCGTCCTCCTTCACCTGCTCCGGCGCTTCCAGGGCGTCGATGCGTCCCAGGATCTCCGCGACGGAGCTATGGGGGTGGTGATGATGGCCGTCCTCATGCCCCTCCTCTTCCCCGTGGACGTCCACATGGAAGTGGGTGCCGGCGACGCCGCGCTTCTCGTCCCGCTCCGTCCAGGCGGTGACGCCCGCGGGCAGGGCGGCGTTCAGCTTTTGCAGAAAGGCCTCCGGATCGGGGTGCAGCTCCAGCAGCGCCGCCGCCAGCATGTCCCCGGCCGCTCCCATGGAGCAGTCAAAATACAGCGTTTTCATAATCCTTTTGTTCTCCCCTTCGGGTCGATGGTGACGGTCTCGAAGAAAGCGCCAAGCCTTCCCGCGATCTCCGTCTCTTCCTGCCTTGCCCGCTCCAGCTGCTCCGCCGGAAACTGCAGCAGCGCGGTCTTCCCCGCGGTGCGCACCCGGAAATCCGTATAGCCCCGGGAGAAGAGGAAGTCCTCGCTCTCCTCGATGGCCCGCAGGCGCTCGTTGGTGATGGGCTCCCCGGTCTTGACCCGGGTGGCCAGGCAGGCGTAGGCGGGCTTTGACCAGGTGAATAGCCCCGCCTCCCGGCTGAGCCGCCGGATCTCGGGCTTGGTCAGGCCGCAGAGCCGCAGGGGCGAGAGGATCTCCAGCTCTTCGAGGGCCCGCATCCCCGGCCGATCCCCCGCGTCGTCGGAGGCGTTGGTGCCGTCCAGCAGCACGGGATAGCCGTCCGCGGCGGCAGCGGCCAATATGCTTGACATAATATTGACCTTGCAGAAATAGCAGCGATCCGCGCCGTTTCGCGCCACGTCGGGACTGCACAGCGCGTCCAGGTGCAGCACCCTCGGCTCCGCCCCCAGCTCCCGGCAGAGGCGCAGGGCGTCCTCAAATTCAAAGCGAGGCTGGAACTGGGTCTTCACATAGTACGGCCGCAGATCCGCGCCGCAGGCGAGCCCCGCGTACAGCAGATAGGCCGAATCCACGCCCCCGGAAAAGGCCAGCGCGGCCTTGGGGTGCGCGGCAAAGAAATCTTGAAGTGTCACCATCGTGTAACCTTAAACTGTGTCAAAGGAACGGATTGCCACACCAGTGCTGCGGCACTGGTTCGCAATGACAGCTCCCTCGTCTCCTGAAAACTGAAAACTCAAAACTGAAAACTAATCGAGATGATTGATCATGCTGGCCATGTAGCCCGCGCCGAAGCCGTTGTCGATGTTCACCACCGAGACCCCGCTGGCGCAGGAATTCAGCATACTCAAAAGCGCCGCGATCCCGCCGAGGCTGGCTCCGTAGCCCACGCTGGTGGGCACGGCGATCACCGGGCAGTCGGCCAGGCCCCCGATCACCGAGGGCAGCGCCCCCTCCATGCCGGCCACGGCCACGATGACCCGGGCGCTCATGATCTCCTCCAGGTGGCTCAGCAGCCGGTGGATGCCGGAGACGCCCACGTCGTAGAGGCGCAGGACCCGGTTGCCCAGGGCCTCGGCGGTCACAGCGGCCTCCTCGGCAACGGGCATATCGCTGGTGCCGCCGGTGGCGACCACCACGGTGCCCTTGCCCGTGGGCTCCGGCAGCTTCCCGACCACCCCGGTTCTGGACAGAGGGTCGTAGCGCAGGGGCAGCTCCGCTCCCACCAGGGCGGCGGCCTCCCCGCTCATGCGGGTGATGAGCACGGTCTCCTGTCCCGCCTCGCGCATGGCCTTGGCAATGCCCAGGATGTGCTCCGGGGTCTTGCCCGCGCCGTAGATGACCTCGGGCACGCCCTGGCGCAGCCCCCGGTGCAGATCCACCTTGGCGTAGGCCCCGAGCTCCCGGATGGGCGCGGTCTTCAGCTTCAAAACCGCCTCCTCCACCGTGGTGGTACCGGCCGCGACGCCCTCCAGCAGGGCGGTGATCTCCTGTTTATCCATGCAAAACCTCCACCGTATCGCCGGGGCGGGCCTCCCCCGCCTCCAGCACGCGGACAAAGATCCCCTCCCGGGGCATGACGCAGTCCCCCGCCTGGCGGCGGATGGCGCAGTCGGCATGGCATTCCTTGCCGATCTGGGTCACCTCACAGAGGGCCGAGCCGATGCGCAGCCGGGTGCCCACCGGCAGACGGGACACCTCGATCCCCTCCACCAGCACATTTTCCGCAAAGGCGCCGGGCAGCAGGGGGAAGGGGATCTTCTCCTGCAGGCGCGCCACGCTCTCCGCCGAGAGGACGCTGACCATCCGGTGCCAGTCCCCCGCGTGAGCGTCCCCCGGGATGCCCAGATGGGGCTCCAGGCGGATCGCGTCCACCGGGTGCTTCTGCTGGCCCTTCTTTTCGCTGATGCAAACGGCCTTGATGACGGCCTTTTGATTACTCATGTTCATCCCTCCGAAAATCGCCGTGGACACCGCCGGTCTTTTCCAGCAGGCGGATGTCCGCGATCACCATATCCTTCTGCACGGCCTTGCACATGTCGTAGACCGTGAGGGCCGCGGCGCTGACGGCGGTGAGCGCCTCCATCTCCACGCCGGTGCGCCCGTCGCAGGAGACGGCGGCCCGGATCTCCACGCTCTGCCGCTCCTCGTCCAGCCAAAGCTTCAGGTCAATGCCGCTGATGGGCACCGGGTGGCACATGGGGATCAGCTCCGGTGTGCGCTTGGCGCCCATGATCCCGGCCACCTGGGCCACGGTCAGCACGTCGCCCTTCTTCATGCCGCCGCTGCGGATGAGCTGGAAGGTCTCCGCGTTCACCAGCACCCGCCCCGCGGCCAGCGCCGTCCGGGTGCTGACGGGCTTTTCGCCCACGTCCACCATCCGGGCCCGCCCCTGCTCGTTAAAATGGGTAAAATCCTTCATCTTCGCCGCCTCGGTTCCGCGGTCTTTGCCGCGCTGTATTTTTGATATTTTAGCACAGGAATCGGCTTTGCGCAATCGGCTTCCTCCCCTTTTTTCCGCCCGGCCGGAACACGCTCCGGCGCCGCAGCGCGCCGGACTGCCGGGTTCTTCTTGACTTGCGGCGGAAAGTATAGTACATTTTCTCTGATTGATAGGAATCTTCGATAGAAAGGATCTGTCCGATGCACAAAAAGGTTTTGAAACGTCCCACGGCGCTGCTGCTTCTCGCCGCGCTTGTCTTGAGTCTGGCCGCCTGCAGCACGGTCCCCGCGCCCCCGGCCTCCGCCCCGGCTTCCCCCGCGGCAGAGACGCCCCAGGCTCCCGCCCAGGCCTCCGCCACCCCGGCGCCCACGCCGGAGCCCACGTCCGAACCCACGCCGGAACCCACGCCGGAACCTACCCCCGAGCCCACGCCGGAACCCACGCCGGAGCCTGTCGTCGGCGAAGTTCTGACGGATGAGGACGGCGACGGGGTCATCCCCTATCGCTTCACCTACAAGGGCTCCACGGTCTACGCCCTGATCGTTCTCGACCCCGCCCAGGTCTTTGTGGGCACGGCCGTGCCGGAGCCTATCAAGTCCGGCACAGGGCTCACCCTGGACGTGCTGGCGGAGCAGTACGGCGCCATCGCGGGCATCAACGCCGGCGGCTTCAAGGACAAGGACGGCGGCGGAGACGGCTGGCCGCCCCAGGGCATCACCTACAGCCGGGGCGTCAATTTTGAGGGCGAGGAATTCGGCCCGGTGGCCGGGCTGGACGGCAGCGGCCATCTGTGGTGCGGCTACTACACCGTGGAGGACTGTGAGGCCCTTGGGATCCGCGACGGGGTCAGCTTCGGCCCCTATCTGGTGCAAAACGGCGTGAAGGCCGACCCGGAGGCTCTGGACACCGGCATCGGCGCCAGAACGCTGGTGGGCCAGCGGGAGGACGGGGCCATCGTCCTGGTCGCCATCGACGGGCGGCAGGCCTACAGCATCGGTCTGACCTATGGCGACTGCATCGACATCATGGCGGACAAGTTCGGCTGCGTCAACGCCTCCAACATGGACGGCGGCAACTCCACCTGCATGCTGCTCTACGGCGAGGCCGTGAACCGCTCCTCCAACCAGGCGGGCGGCACCCGCGTCCTGCCCAACGCCTGGCTGGTGGCGCCGCTGCCGGAGGGCTATGTGAAGCCTGCAGGCACGCCGGATTCCATCGTGATCCCCGAGAACGCCCTGGGCGAAGTGCGGGAATACGAGGCGGAGATCACGGACGAGGAGACGCTGGAGCGCCTGTACACCTTCTCCTGGGTGTTCTGCACCGCCTATTACGGCTACTTCGGCACCCAGTGGTACGACCGGCACTACCCCGACCTGTCCCAGTATGTGGCGCAGGACTGCGAGCTGCGGGAGCGGATGGATCTGGCGGCCATGGATCGCGCCTGGGTCAACACCCGCATGAACGAGGTGCAGAAGCTCAGCGTGGACGCCGTGTATCTGAACAGCGACGGGAGCTATGACGTGTACGTCACCCTGGATCTCCTGGAGCAGTCCCCCTACTGGAAGTACAAGGCCGCCGACGCCAAGCTGCGCATCACCGTGATGCCGACGCCGGAAATGCCGCTGGGCTTCCTGGCCCTGGCGACTTACTGAGAAAGAGATTAAAACGAAACAGAGGCGGATCAACGCAGATCCGCCTCATGCTATAGGCAAAGTGGGTATTCTGTCATCGCGAACCAGTGACCGATGTCTGCATTTTTGCCGAAGGCAAAAAGCGGTGTGGCGATCCGTATCCTAAAAGCCTTGAAAATACAACTTTTTTGAAGAAGAACGGATTGCCACGCCAGTGTGAGCACTGGCTCGCAATGACATGCTTTGGGGTTTGTCTACACATTGTGCTTCCCCCAGCGGGGGAAGCTGTCACGGCGCGTCTCACGCAAGCGCCGTGACTGATGAGGGAGTGCGTTTGTCTGCTGCGCGTTTTCCGGCCTTGCTGCTATCGTTTCTTTCTCCCTCATTCGCCCCAGTGTGCGCACTGGGGCACCTTCCCCCGCTGGGGGAAGGACAAATCCGCGATCTCCCCCAATTTCGGATGATTCGCCTCCAGGCACTGGCAGGTGGTCGCCCCGGCCAACTGGGCCAGGCGGGCGCTGCGCTCCAGATCGAAGCCCTGTACCCCGGCCCAGACCATGGCGGCGGTGGCCGCGTCCCCGGCGCCGGTGGTGCTGACCACCGTCACCTTTCTCCGGGGCAGGCGCAGACGGGTATCGCCCTCGGCGGCCAGCATGCCCTCCTCCCCGAGGCTGATCAGCACCCGCTTCACGCCCCGATCCAACAGCGCGCGGGCAGCCCGCTCCATGTCCTTCTCCCCGGTAAGGGTCTCCGCCTCCAGCCGGTTGGGCTTGAGCGCCGCAAGCCGGGGCAGAATGGGCAGGAGCTTTGGGGCCTTGGCCGCGGACACCGGGTCGGCATAGAGGGGTACGCTGAGCCTTTCCGCCAGAAATCTCAGCGAAGCCTCGCTGAGATTGGCGTCCAGCACCAGGGCGTCAAAGCCGTTCAGCCGCGAAAGCAGCGGCTCCAGCGCGGCGGGGCTGATGCGATCCACGATGTCCATGTCGGAGACGGCCAGGAGCATGTCCCCGCCATCGTCGTTTACATATAAATAGGTAGAGCTGCGCTCCCGCGGGCGCCGGAGGGTCATGGAGACGTCCATCCCCAGCGCCTCGCAGCTCTCCAGCAGGGCGCGGCCGAAGGCGTCGTCCCCCACGGCGGAGACCAGGCTCACCTCCGCCCCCAGCAGGCGCAGATCGTGGGCGATGTTGCGCCCCACGCCGCCGGGCCGCAGGGTGACGCGCCCGGGATTGGAGTCCCGCAGCAGGAGCGCTCCCATGGCGCTGCCGCCGATGTCCATATTCATGCCGCCGATGACGGCGACCGTTTTGGGTTTTTGTTCGTTCATATGTTCCCTCCGGAGGTCATAACGGATCGATCCCCTTCCGGTTTCGCCGCAAGCGGCTCGACCACCTCCCCCTAAGGGGGAGGCAAGGGGCGGCCCGCAAGCCGCCCCTTCTCAAAACTCAAGTCTCAAAACTGAAAACTCATTTGAGGTGCCAGATGTCTTTGGCGTACTCCTCGATGGCCCGGTCGGCGGCGAAGAAGCCGCTCTGGGCGGTGTTCATGATGCCAATGCGCGCCATCTCGTCCTTGTTCTGGATGCGCTCGTAGAGCCGGCGCTGGCAGTCCACATAGGGGCGGTAGTCGGCAATGAGCATATAGGGGTCGCCGCCGTAGAGCAGGCCGGACACCAGGTCGGAGTAGCTCTTGCCGTCCCGGAAGCCCTCCCGGAATCGGTTGAGCACCCGCATGATCTCCCAGTCGGCATTGGCCGCGGCGTTGGGGTCGTAGCCCTCCCGCCGGACGCGGGCGATGTCCTCGGTATGCAGGCCGAAGAGGAACATATTCTCGTCCCCCAGCCGCTCGTACATCTCCACATTGGCGCCGTCCAGGGTGCCGATGGTCACGGCGCCGTTCATCATGAGCTTCATGCAGCCGGTGCCGGAGGCTTCCTTGCCGGCGGTGGAGATCTGCTCGGAGATGTTGGCGGCGGGCACGATGGCCTCCGCCGCGGAGACCCGGTAGTTCTCCACAAAGACCACCTGGAGCTTGCCCTTGCAGACGGGATCGTTGTTCAGATCGTCCGCCATACTCAGCAGCAGCTCAATGATGCGCTTGGCGGTCTTGTAGCCCGCGGCGGCCTTGGCGCCGAAGACGAAGGTGCGGGGCACAAAGTCCATGTTGGGGTTGTCATGGAGTTGGAGCTGGAGGCTCGCGATGCTCATGGCGCAGAGAAGCTGCCGCTTATACTCATGCAGACGCTTGACCTGCACGTCCATAATGGCCTCGGTGTTGAAGGCTGCGTTCTGGTTGCGCTGCAGGAAGGCGGCGAAACGCTCCTTGTTGCGGTGCTTGATGGCGTTATACCGGGCGCGCACCTCGCTGTCGGAGGCAAAGGCGGCGAGCTTTTCGAGCTCCTCGGGATGGGTCATGTAGCCCTCGCCGATAAGCTCGGTGATGAGCCCGTGGAGGCCGGGGTTAATCTGCGCCAGCCAGCGGCGGTGGTCGATGCCGTTGGTGACGTGGGTAAAGCGCTCGGGGCGCAGGGTGTAGATGTCGTGGAACAGGTCGTCCTTCAGGATCTGGCCGTGGAGCCGGGAGACGCCGTTGACCTTGTAGCAGGCGGCCAGGCACATGTTGGCCATGTGCACCTGCCCGTCCCGGATA
>JAEEGG010025546.1_pt1 | contig 11359 bp, 8 predicted proteins | sample 9134161 | NCBI WGS metagenome assembly JAEEGG01 (sample SAMN16246543, study PRJNA631951) | gut metagenome | biome: gut microbiome; feature: rumen; material: CR-attached | host: Bos | place: Iran: Karaj | collected 2018-10
GCTTGAAGGAACAGAAGTTAAATCTGTAAAGAATGGAAGCATTTCATATCCCGATGGCTTTGCTGAAGTTGTAAACGGAGAAGTTTTTCTTAAGAACTTCCATATTTCTGAATACTCATTTTCATCTATATTTAATCACAATCCCGACAGACCAAAAAAGCTTTTACTTCATAAAGAAGAAATCAAAAGGATTTCAAGAAAAGTTGAAGAAAAAGGTTACACTTTGATACCTTTAGATGTTTATTTAAAGAACGGGAGAGTTAAAGTTTCGCTTGGAATCTGTAAAGGTAAAAAGCAATATGATAAACGCGAAACTATTAAAAATCGGGATATTAACCGAGAAATTCAAAGAGAGATCTCTGCAAAGCTGCGGGGTTAATCAGGAGTAAAATGAATTATAAAAGAATTTCGGACAAAAACAATTCGATTTTCTCTGCAAAAAAACTTTTTACATCCATTATATTCTTTTGTGTTTTAGGCATTCCCGCATTTTCACAATCAAAATATTACATTGATTATTTTGGAATTGTTGCGGCAGGTGTTGATGACAACATGTCTAAAATGACAAGCGATCTTTACTATACTCAGCTTTGCGAAATAAACGGCTACACTGTAAACGACAAGCGTGTTGGAATAAGAATGTCTTCTACCCCACAAGATTCTGATTTTGAAGACGGAAAGATTTCACTTTATGCTGTTATCTCTAAAAAGGAAAATACTTCAAAATGGATTTCTACAATAAATATCTATGACAGCGCCAAGAAAACAACTCTTTCTGAAGCAAAAGAATATGATTCATTTTACAAAATCCTCATGGAACCTAAATCAAGCCTTCAGGAAACAATAAGCACTTTGCTTTCAGGAAGCTCCAGCGTTACTTCTGTGCCTTCAGGAATGGCAAGTCCATCTAAACAAACTGCAAAAATCCAGTCTACAGAATTCCTTTCAGGCACCTGGGGCGGCGAAGATACGATTGACAAAATTGTTATTATGCGTGGTGGCAGAGGCTTTGTAATCTTTAAAAACGGATCTTCAATGAATATAACTGTTGAAATTAAAACAGAAGGTTCGTCTCAAAATATCGTCATAACACAAAACGGAAAGGCAAATGCATCCTTCTTCCCAGAGCTTCCCCGCGAAGTTGCATTAAAAGAAGCGGTAAATGCACAGCCAATCAAATGGATTTTTAATATAAACGACGACGACACCCTTTCGGGCACAAAATCAACCTTAATTTTAAATGACGGTGTAGCAGCAAACGGCACACTTGATGTAATCTGGAAGCGAAAATCTTAATTCTTTGTATTATTTATACTTGAGGCACATTATATACAGGAATTCCTGTAACAAATTCTTTTTTCTGACGTGTAAATGAAAGCTGGCCTTTTTTGAAATCAAAAATCAACATAAGAAGAAGAACAAACATTGCTGCACATAAGCCTGACATTTTACATAATTTTTCTGAAACATACTCAGGTTCTTCGTGTCTTACAACAGTTCCGGTATCATAAAGTGCATTCTGATAAGGTTTGAGACCTGTTATCTTTACAAGCTGTTCTCCATCAGAAACATAGTCCATTTTACGTGCATAAGCGGCTATAACTGCCTTATCATTCTTTAATGCTGAAAGTTCAAGGGAAAGTTCTGTATTAATACTCTGAATTTCTGCCTTCTGCTTACTAACAATTCTTTTCTGCTCTTCCATTTTAGAATAGCATCGAAGGCTGTTCTGGCCAAAACCAAGAGACATTATTACATAAACTAATGTACCAACGAAAACAACTGTTAAATACTTAGCACGTTTCATAATATTTAAATTATCGGCATAACATTTTAGTTTTCTGAATCAAAAATGTGTGGTAAAATTAAAATATATATAAAATAAAGTTTCAAATTTTCTATTTATATTGTATAATTATACCGATAATAATAAAAGATAATTTATTATTGAGAGGAATTACATGAGCGATTCTACAGAGAATACAAATGAACTCGACAGTTATGGAGTATGGGTTAAAAACACAAATGAGGAAGGCGGTGCAGAAGACGATTTGAATTTTGCAGATTCACTTGATCTTCCTGATTTTGAAGAAACTGATAATATAGAAGATGGAGATTTCTCTGATATGTTCAAGGAGGATGATTCTATCAACCTTGATTCTATGTCAGATGATACTACCCTAACCGACGACGAACTTATGAATATCACATCAGGTGATGGTATCCAGCTTGAAGAAACAAGCGGCGATGGAATGACTGATGATGTCGATTTTAATACCGAAATCAGCGACGACTTTGAAACTGACCAAAACTCTCTCGATGACATTTCTTTTGACTCTCTGGAAGAAAACTCTGTAAGTGACGCTGACCTCTCTAGTTTTGAAGATGTTTCTATTGATGAACCGGTAAGCGAAGAAACTGAAATTGTAGAAGAAACACCTGCTGATGAAGTAATAATGGATGATATTCCTTCAGATGAACCTGTAATTGAAGAAACAGTTGCAGATGATACTGCTGTTGAAGAAATGAATATTGAAGATTTTGGAGTTGAAGAAAGCTCTGAAGGCGGCGAAGAAGAAATCTCACTTGATGACTTTATGGATTCTGGCTTCTCTGATGAAGCAGCTGCTTCTGGAAATAACGGATTTGCTGCTGATTCCGCTCCTGCCGATGCTTCTGATTCTGAAGAAGTTTCACTTGATGACTTTGTAGACATGAGTGAGTTTGGAATTGAAGAAGAAGCTCCTAAGAAAGAAGAACAGATTGCTGATGAAAAGCCACTTGATATGGATATAAGCTTTGATTCTTCTGCTGATTCAATTACAACAGAAGAAAATATTGATTCTGATTCAGATATGCTTGATGATGATTTTCAGGAAGAAGAAGTTGCTGAACAGCCTGAAGTTGAAACAGAAGCTGTTGATGTTTCTTCATTCGGAAATGACGTTGAATCAGAAGAAGTAGACCTTTCTGACTTTGGTATTGATGCCGATGCAGAAGAAACTCCGGTTACACAGGATGTTGAAGGCGAAAAGAACAAAGAAGCTGTTGTTGATTATGATCTTTCTGTTGGAGGTGACAGCAACATGAATACAGCTCCTGTAGTAAATGAAATTAAATCACCTGTAGAAGACATTCCAGAAGCTGAGCCTCTTGCAGAAGAAATTGTTTCTACTCCAGAACCTGCACCTGCTACAACTAATGTAGATAATTCACTCTTGCAGCAGATTGTTGCAGATCTTTCTAACCTTAAGAATGAAATTAATACACTCAAGAATAATCTTGAAGAAATGAAAGCAGCCCCTGCCCCTGCTCCAGCAGCTGAATCACAGGGAATTATTTCTGAAGAAATTGCAGTTGAAGAACCGGTTATAGAAGAAGATTCTAAAGAAGATACAGGCTTCTTCTCTGGCGATGACGGAGATGACACAATTGCTCTTTCTACAGATGAGCTTTCAAATATCTTGAACACAGCTGACTTCAGCGAAAATACAGAAGAAGCTTCGGTAGAAGATGATACAGAAAATTTCGAAGAATCTGTTGAAGCAGAAGCTTTTGAAGAAGAGACAGAAGAACCTGTTGTAGAAGAAGCAGCTGTTGAAGAAGAAACTTTTGTTGAGGAACCTGAAGTAGAAGAAACTCCTGCTGAAGAAGCTGCAGAAGCATCATTCGAAGATGAAACAATTGGTGAGGAAGTTTCAGAAGAAGCTTTAGGGGCAATTGATGATACAACAGAAGATATCAGCTTTGATTTTGGAGAAGACAACCTTTCTGAACCAAATCTTGATGATATAGAAATTGATGAAGAAGTTCTTGAAGATGACCTTCCAGATGAAATTGAAATCTCTAAAGATGATGATATTCTTGTTGAATCTTCATCTTCTGATTTCATGGATTCTGTACAGGATACAACAGATGAACATACAGATGAAGGTGTTGTAGAAGAAATTGAAGATGAAGCTCCTGCAGCAGAAGAAACAGTAATCGAAGATACATTTGTTGAAGAAACAACAGAAGCAGAAGACTTCACTGTTGAAGAAACTTCAGAACCTGAACCACAGGAAGAGTTCACAATTGAAGATGAAAACTTCTCTACTGTAGATAACCTTTTTGATCAGCCAGAGATTTCTGAAATTGAAAATATTACTTCTGAACCAGTTGCGGAAGAAGCTCCTATTGAAGAAGAAGTAACAATCGAAGAAGAAGCTCCGGTAGAACCTGAAGTTGAAGTTCAGGAAGAAGAACCAGTTATAGAAGAAACTGTGGAAGAAGAGCCTGTAGTAGAAGAAGAGCCTGTAGTAGAAGAAGAGCCTGTAGTAGAAGAAGAGCCTGTAATTGAAGATGAAACTTTTGTAGAAGAACCAATTGTAGATGCAGCTCCTCTTCCAGTAGATATTGAAAATGATTTTGTTACTCACGAAGATGACAACAACGATCTTACAGACAGCAACATTGATTATCTTACAACAGAAGAAAAACAGGCAGATGAAACAATCGATGAAAATGCAGAATTAAAGAAGGATATCAAATCAGTTCTTCTTTACATGGATCAGCTGCTTGAAAATCTTCCAGAAGAAAAAATTGTTGAGTTTGCTAAGTCAGACGAATTTACTACATATAAAAAATTATTCTCTGAACTGGGATTATCTTAATGGGATTGTTAGACAAATTATCCAAAAACGGGCTTGATACTCCAAAGCAGGAGCCATCAATACCCGTTCAGGATAAACCAATAATTCAGAAAAAATCCAATTCTGTCGGATTGTTAAAAAAGTCTTTAATGGCTTCACAATATGACAAATTGGATTTTTTTGAATTCATACAAAAATATAATTTTTCTCTTTGTTCATATTTAAAACTTCAGAATAATTTTTACTGCATTACAAAATCTTTTGGCTTTGATGGAAAATCAATCTGTCAGTCATATTCAACAAAAGATTTTTGGGATGGAACAATAAAAGAAAAAAACAATCTTTATACATTCGAAGCACCTGGAACAGACATACTCCCCTTTTACCAATTCTTTTCTGAAAAATTAAAAGACAAAATAGAAAGACTTCATATTTTCAAATTTGACGATGATTCCATTTTTCTTTTAATTACTGATAAAGCTTTTACTGTTCCACAGACATTAATTTACGATTTACAGCACACAGATTTTGATAACGTAAGTAAAAATACTGATGCTCCACAGGAAGGGACTGCAAGTTCATTTAATTATGAAATTAATCTTTCTGAAGCTGTAGAGTCTTTTGTTCTTTCTAACTCCAAAGAAAATGAAATGCTTATAAATGCAATTTCAGAACAGATATTTATAAACTTATGTTTGTATTTTCCAAAACCAAATCTTGTAACAAAAAAAGCACTTGGAATCTATAACCTTGTAATTTATTCATCACAGTCACTTCCTATTGAACTTTTCACAGCACATCTGCAAAACCAGATTAAATTTATTCTTGATAATCATTCTGAACTCATTTCGATTGAGTTATTAAATAACGGTTCACAGGCGGAATGATAATTGCAGTTACTTTTTTCAACCGCTAAAGATAATTCTCAAACCTTTAGTGTAGATGGTGTATTTTTTCATTCAACTTATTCTCCATCTAAAGAAGCTGACCGATTTCTTCAAAGCATCAATTTTACTTTCAATCCCGATTTAATTCTTTTTGTTGAACCAGGCTTAAACTACTATAGTGAAATTATAAAAAAAAAGTTTCCGCAATGTAAAACACTATGTCTAAGATTATTTGAACAGCCGCTTGGTGATGAAACAAGCTGGGATTATTGCATTAAATATTCAGAAGACATAAATCTTAAATCGTTTTTAATTAATAAATTCGGTGAAGAAAAGCTTTTAAGTTCTACAATTATAATAACTAAACAGGCAGAAAACCTTTTTAAGGATCAGATAAATCAAATTATTTTACAATACAAAAATGCACTTGAAGATTCAAAAACCCTTCTTGTAACAAGACAATTTTTTGAAAAAAAATGGCTTCTTAACAGCTGCAATTTTATTAAATATGCAAAGTCTTTTTGCGACACAAAAATCAAAACAGATTTACCTGTAGTTGTTTGTGCTTCTGGTCCTAGTCTTTTTTCTGCTATTCCTGTAATAAAATCAATATTAGATAAATGCTTTATCATTTCCCTTTCTTCTGCAACAAGTGTTCTTTTACATAACAACATTATTCCAGATTTTGTACTCTCAACCGATGGTGGCTGGTGGGCAGGAGAACATCTTAAAAGTCTTAAAAAACAAAAAGAGATTCCACTTGCAGCACCATGTGAAGCATTTATACAAAAAACAATTTTAAAGAATAATCCAATTCTTTGTTTAGAATATGATGATTCAAGTTCTTTTGTTTCTTCGCAAATACTTGAAAAAGCAAATATTATAGGACTCCCTGTTTTAAGAAATCCTACTGTTAGCGGCACTGCCCTTTCTTTTGCAAAAGCAATTACACAAAACAAGATTTATTTTTGCGGGCTTGATCTTGCATCAGGAAAAGGTCAGCAGCACACAAAACCAAATGAAATTGAAAAGGATAATAATATAAAGGATTTTAGAATTAAAAATACAGAAACAAGAACAGCCTTTTCAAGATATAATTCAGGTTCGCTCAATATTTACCGTGACTGGTTTTGCGAGCAGGAAGCTGTTTCAAATGTTTATAGAGTTATTGATTTAGAAAAATCGAATCAAAAACAACTTGGAAAAATTAAAGACATTTCGCCAAAAGATTTTTCTAAGCAGTTTGAACAGCTTGCTGCTTCCCCAAAAACGAAACTATATTTTCAAGAAAAGCAGTCAAAACAAAATAATTCTGTAATAGATTTTATATGCGACAGACTTACAACCCCAGAATGGCAGAAACAGATTTTCCCGGCTGATTTTATTTCATTAAAAAACTGCACAGATGAGAATCAAAAGAAAAATCTTGAAGAACGTTTATCAGCAAAGATAGAAAACCTTACCGCAAAAATAAGGAAGCTTTGTGATGAGTGATAATGTTTTTTATTCAAAGCTCATCAGCTCAAAAAGTGGAATAATTATTCCTGTTTTCAATAATGGCAAAACTGTAGATTCACGTTATGATCCTGAAAGGGAAAGCACAAGACTTTGCGAACAGATTAACGACAAAACAAATTTTGTAATTGTTCTTGGAATTGCAAGCGGAATTCTTATTAAAACAATCCTTCAAAAAAGAGAAAATGTTTTTCTTCTTGCGGTTGAAGCAGACCAGAAAGACATAGATTTTTTAATGCAGCTTGAAAATGTAAAGTTCCTTAGTTCAGATAAAAGAGTTTGTTTTTGTACTAGCAATCAATTATTTGAAAAAATTACGCAATTATATATTCCCGCTTTTTATGGAAACCTAGAAGTTATTGAACAGAGAGGCTGGACTGCAGAACATAATTCACTTTTACAAGAAATCTATGAACAGATTCAAAAAGCAGTTGGAATTGTTTCTGCAGATTTTTCAGTTCAAAGTCATTTTGGAAAACTATGGCAGCATAATATTTTGAGCAACATCAAGCTTCTTGAAAAAACAAGGCCAGTTAATTGCAGTGAGATTCCGATAAATAAAACAGCAGTTATTCTTGCGGCGGGGCCAACAATAGATAAAACAATTTCACAAATTAAAGAAAACCTGAATGAATATTATTTGATTGCAAGCGATACAGCATTTTCGATTCTTCTTTCATATAACATAATTCCAGATGTTGTTCTTTCACTTGATGGCCAGAATGTTTCTAATTCTCATTTTATTCATTCAAAGCAATTTGATTTTTCAAAAACAGTTTTTCTTTTTGATTTGTGCGCCAATGATTCTGCCGTAAAAAAATTACTTGGTGAAAATGGAAAAGTAAGTTTTTTTGTAAGTGGGCATCCGCTTTCAGATTATATAAATCAAAAATTCAATCTTTATCTTCCAAAACTTTTTTCTGGAGCAGGTACTGTTACAATAAGTGCACTTGATTTTGCTATACAGTCAGGTTTTAAAAACATTATTGTTGCGGGTGCCGACTTTGGTTATTCAAACGGAAAACCTTATGCCAAAGGAACATATTTAGACAGGATTTTCAATAAAAAAAGTGAACGATTAAATAATATAGAAAATCAGTTTTGTATGCTAATGTATAGAACACCGCTTATTCAAAAATCACCTTCTCTTTCAACAACTCAAATACTTCAGGCATATAAAACTTCATTTGAAGATTACCTTTATTCAAAGGGCCTCAATTTTACTAAACAAAATGAATTATATATAATCACAAATCAAAACGGGATTAATTCATTAGCAAAGAATCCAAAGACTCAAAAAAATCCGGATGGAAATTTAATAGTTGAACAGCTATACAAAGATTTTTCCTCACAGGATATCAACAGAAAAATTAATTCAATTTTTGATTTAACAAATGTAGATATTTGTCTTTTACCGTTAATATCCTGGCAAAAAAATAACGATAATATAGATAACACAGATTTTATGTATTTTTATAGAAAGGTCTTGGGAGGAATTAAAAAATGAAAAAATCGTTTATCATTATTTACTCGGTAATTGTTTCTATCGTTTTGATTTTTGCAATCTCGTATTTTGCAATGAATATTTATAATGAAAACGCACATGGAGATCTTCGAACAGAAATCCGCTTTGAAAAAATTGTTTCCGGAATAAAAACAACATACGAGAAAAACAATATTTCTGCTTCCGAAAAAAACAGACAGATTCAAAACACAATTGGTGATACAAAAGATTTTTCATATATTTTAATTACTGTTGATGGAAAACCCTCTTACCTTTTCCCAGAGGATCTTGATGTAAATACTTCATTACAAAATACTTCTAAGTTAGTTATACCTTACAATAGAACGATTAAAATCAATGGAAACTTAATTATAATTTCTGCGGGATTATATTCTTTACGTCCTTCTTCAATTTTTGATTATGCAAAGATTTCTTTCTTTATAATTTTAATTGTAGCCCTTCTTACAGTTATTCTTATTATTTACAATAATCATTTTGGAAAAGAACAGCCTAAACAGGTTCCTCTTCGCAGACAAAGAATTATTACAGAAGACATTGAAGACGAAGATGATGTTTATGAATATGACGAAGAGGATAAAGTTGAAGAAGCTGCTGTAGAAGAAAAAGAAGAAGCAGTCGTTCATGCCCCAGCTCCAGCGCCTGAACCTGCCCCAGCACCTGCTGAAGAACCTGTAAAGGAACCAGAAGAAAACCTTGCTAATCATGAAGCCTTCAATGACAAAAAAGAAGAGCTTCCATTAAAGGATTTTGAACCCGTTGAAATTATTCCTGATGCAGAACCTGTACAGGAAAACGGCCTTTTCTCTCCAGATACAGGCTTTGGCTGGGAATCATATTTGAAAACCAGACTCGACAACGAATTAAATCGCGCAACAGCAAGTGAACTTGATCTTGCACTTTTTATAATTAAACTCGATGGACTTGGTCGCAAGCATCCTTTAATGAAAAAAATCTGTGAATATCTGACTGTTGAATTCCAGTTCAAAGATTTACTTTTTGAATATAAAGATGATTCAATCTGTGGATTAAAAATCAGTATGAATATTGATAACGCAATTACATTTGCAGAAAAACTTGTTGCCGAAATTAAAAATATTACAGCAGAAGAATCGCCTGTTATTCTTGCGGGCCTTACAACCAGAGGAATTCGTATGGTTTCTGCAGAACGATTATTAAAAGAAGCAGATGAAGCTGTAAAGCATGCAGCTGAAGATCCAAAGTGTCCTGTTGTTGGCTTTAGAGCAGATGCTGTTAAATACAGAAAGTTTTTAGAGACTAATTAAGTTTCTTCTGCTTCCGAAGCAAACTCTTCTTCACCTTCTTCTTCGACAGTCTGCTCAACTTCAAATTGTTTACTTAATTCCTCGATTCTTTTGCTTTCGGGGAATTTTTCTTTTAACAAATCAAATTGAACCGAAGCCTCTTCTTTTTTCTCAGCGGCTAAAAGAACACAAATATAGTTTTCAAGAATTTCAGAAGATTCCGGAGTTTTTTCAATTAATTCAGCATACAATTCCAAAGATTTATCTATGTTTCCGTTCATTGCATAAATATATGCAATAGATGATTTGATTGTATTATTATCTGCATCACGCTTGAGCATTGTTTCATAAGCAGTCTGAGCATCACCCCACTTGGACTGATAAACATAACATTTTGCAAGCTTGTAATAGGCGGTCCAATAAATATCTTTGTTTCCCATTGCTGCTTTATAATATGTTTCTGCTTTGTCAAATTTTTCAAGGCCAAAATAAATATCTGCAATGTTTTGATATTCAATATAAATATTTGAAATTACAGCATCACTTTGTCCTGGAATAGGAACAGCCATTTTTGTTGAGGAACATGAAATGTTTAAGCAAAGAAGTGCAGCACAGATTAATACCGCAGCACCACTTTTAGCCCAAAACAATCTTTTCAATTTCATAAAGCTGAGACTTATAAAGGCCTGAAATATTATGACCATAATCTGCAATAAGCTGAATCATATTGCGAGGAGCATCTTTTGTATCGCAGCCATTCAAACGGTCGCCTGCATCGCCAAGACCTGGCATTATATAAGCTTTTTCGTTCATTACAGGGTCCATCCAGAGTGTATAACAAGTACAGTTTTCGAGGGCGCGTGTTACACGAATGCTTCCCTTTAGAGTTGAGATTGTATTAAAGAAAGCAATTGATTTTGGCTTTACACCCTGACTCTGAAGATATTTTACAACAGTTACAAGAGAACCACCGGTTGCATTCATTGGATCAGCAAAAATCAAATCTTTTCCGTCAAGGTCTTCAAGGTTGAAGAATGACTTATTCAAATCCATGATGTATTCCATATCGGCTTCGTTCTTTGTATCATTACGGCTGATTTTGAAAAGTGCAAATGGAGTTTTATAATCGTGGCTTGAATATTCCTGGATTTCTTTTGACATAATCATACTTGGCAAAAGAGCACCACGAAGCATTACACAAATTGCGCTGTTTTCAATTTTATAATCAATATCCGGGATTTTATGAACTGCATAATTTTGTACAGGGAAATTAACAGGAGTTTTTACAACAATATGACCTTTCTTGTCGCTATGCTGATCTGTGTATGCCATGCGGAAAAGCATTTCGTAGGCACGCTGGCTGTAATACATAAATTCCTGATGATCTGTTCTAACATCACGGAGCTTTGAAATTACACGAGAGCATTCTGCATGAGCGCCTTCTTCGGTAACAAAAGAATAAACTTTTATAGCAGGGTGCTTTGAACAAATCTTCTGCATTTCGTGTCCAAGCTTATCGTATCCTTCAATAATTTTTTC
>JAEEGG010025547.1_pt1 | contig 11358 bp, 7 predicted proteins | sample 9134161 | NCBI WGS metagenome assembly JAEEGG01 (sample SAMN16246543, study PRJNA631951) | gut metagenome | biome: gut microbiome; feature: rumen; material: CR-attached | host: Bos | place: Iran: Karaj | collected 2018-10
CCAGAGGAGCAAGCTGCTTCTTGTTGAAGTTGTAGCCCAGTGAGATGTTACGCATCTTGATGTAAGAGCCATCCTGATAGTTCATAGAGCCAGCATAGGTATCGGCACTCTGACCGTTGGTACCAGGTCCGTAGTACTCAGCACCTTCGTTCTCGCCAGCTACCCAGTAGTCGAGGCTACACATAGCATAGCGACCGTCGAGGTTGACAGAACCTGCAGGTACGGTGAACTTCCAACGAGCATAGATAAAGAATGAGAGTTCCCACTCCTTGAAGGTGAATGTGTTGCGCCAGCCACCGCTCCAGCGAGGACGAGCCTTACCCACGATAGCACGGTCGTTACCGTCGATCTTTCCGTCGTTGTTGATATCAACCACGCGGATCTGTCCAGGCTTGCGGCCATAGGCAGCAGCCTGCTCAGCCTCAGAGGTCTTCCAGATGCCGTCGTATACGTAATCATAGTAGACACCGATTTCCTCACCTACGAACCAGTTGCCGTAGCCAGTGGTGGTGTTGATGATCTCATCGACGCCATTGGCGAGCTTCTCGATCTTGTTGCGGTCGAGCGACCAAGAGAGAACAGAGCTCCACTCGAAGTTTCTGGTCTTAATGGGCAGTGCATTGATCTGCAGGTCGATACCCCAGCCAGAAGACTCACCTACGTTAGCCATCGTACGAGTGTAACCAGTCAGTGAAGGAATCGTGGTAGCCATCAGCAGGTCCTTGGTCTTGGTGGTATAAACATCGATCGAGCCACCCAGACGTCCACGGAAGAAGCTGTAGTCGAGACCGAAGTTCCACTGTGTGGTCTTCTCCCATCCAAGGTCGGGGTTGGCCATCAGGGCCGGACTCTTGGCATTAGGATCAGAGGGAACATAGCCCACCTCAGGAGTCTTGCCCCATGTGTAGGTCAGATCCTGAACAGCACCCTTCGTTGCATAAGCAGCGATAGCAGAGTTACCAGAGATACCCCATCCGAGACGGAGCTTCAACTGATCTATCCACTTCACGTTCTTCATGAACTTCTCCTGCTCAATACGCCAACCAAGTGATACAGAGGGGAAGCTGGCCCACTTGTGACCTTCAGAGAGCTGTGAGGCACCATCCCAACGCATAGAGGCTGCGAGCAGGTAACGGTCCATCAGCGAGTAGTTCACACGAGCCATGTAAGAGCTCATCGAACGGTCTGTCAGACCTGTAGAATAGTCTGTAGGATCGTTGTTTGAGTGAGCGTTGAACCACAACTCCTCAGAAGTAGCCACATTGGCACGGATGTTACCATACTCATAGTGGAAATCAGAAGCTGACTGCAACAGTGTGATACCGATAGAGTGGATGTCAGCAATAATCTTATTATAATTAATAATGTTATCCAATGTATAGGCTACGCGCTGGTAGGGATTGTAGACCATCTGGTTGCGGCCTGCACCGTTGATACCCTCAGCGGCGTTGGCTGTACCTGCACGGTAATACTGAAGCTCAGGACCGAACTGGATGCGATAGGTCAGACCGTCGAGGGGCTGCCAGATCTTGCCGAAGTTCAACTGTCCGTAGGCACTACCGTTGATACGGAAGTTCTTACGCTGATTCTGAGTATACTTGAGCTCGTCGATAGGGTTCTGGATGTTTACATCACCAGTAGGATACTCGATATAGGCACCATTCTCATCGTAAGGAACAGACCAGGGCAGCATACCACGCAGAGCGTTGTAGTAGTCACCGGCACCTGTGGTCGACTTCGTGAAGCTGTAGCCATACTCCTGAGTACCATAAGAAGCGTTCATCGTCACACCCATGGTGAAGTAAGGCAGCACCTTACCCTCGAATGAGGTGTTGAATGTGAAGCGCTGGTAGCTCTGGCCAGGCATAACGCCCTTCTCATCGAGATAGCCGAATGAGCCGTAGCCCTTGAACTTGTCAGTACCGCCCGATGCACTCAGGGTGTGCTCGTGGGTGATACCTGTGCGCTTACCTGCACTCTCCCAGTCGTAAGAACCCATCTTCGAGTAGTCGAAGGTAGAGTGGTCTGCACTCCAACCCTTCTCGATATTGGCCCAAGAAGCAGGCACGTTACCGTAAATCTTATAATCGAGATCGTAGTTAGGTGTACCGTCACCGTATGCACCACTGTTGAAGTAAGCATAGCGTGAGTACTTCAGCCACTCTGCGGCCGACATCATCTCTGATACATTGTGGAGAGTCGAGAAGGTCACGGTTCCTGAGTAGTTCAGAGTTACCTTTCCTTCCTTACCTTTCTTGGTTGTAACGAGTACGACACCATTGGCACCACGGCTTCCGTAGACAGCGGTAGAAGAGGCATCCTTCAATACTTCGATCGACTCGATGTCAGCGGGGTTGATGTTCTCGATACCACCATTCTGGATAATCATACCGTCGACTACGTAGAGAGGACCGTTCTCAGCACTGATAGAGCGCTGTCCACGCACGGTGATCGAACCTACCTGTCCAGGACGCTGGCTGTTGGTGATGTCCACACCGGCAGCCTTACCCTGCATAGCCTGCAAAGCGTCTGTCACTGGCATGGCGGTCAGTTCCTTAGAGTCCATGTGGGCGAGAGCTCCCGTCACATCACTCTTCTTCTGAACACCATAACCTACTACAACCACCTCGTCGAGCAACTGACGGTCCTCTTCGAGGGTCACATTGATCTGACTCTTACCTGCTACGGCAACAGTCTGGTTACGGAAACCTACGTAACTGAATACGAGGCTTGCGTTCTCAGGAACATTGTTCAGGCTGTACTTACCGTCAAAGTCGGTAATCGTACCTGTAGAAGTTCCCTTTACCATGACACTGGCACCGATGACTGACTCACCGGCCGCATCAACCACTGTTCCTGACACTTGTTTCTGGGCAAATACACCTGAGGTGCAGATGGCCATCAGAGCCAAGAACATCAGTCGTCGGAGTACATTGGTACCCGACAACAGCTTGTCTGTAACTTGATCTTTTCTCATACAGTTTAATAGTTAGTGTATAATAATGTTGTTATTTGTTGTTTATTTTGGGGCAAAGTTAGCACTTTTTCGCAAACGTTTACAATAAATATCAAAAATTAAAGTCGTTAAAGCAAATTTTAGGGGTTAAGCATCAAAAAGGGGCACCGAAGTGCCCCTATATGTGTCGAATCCACACCTATTATATATTATATGAGATTCATGCCAAGTTGCTTGCACTGCTGGCGCATGTCGTCAGGCCAGATAGAGGCCTGGATTTCTCCGATATGCCCCTTATGCAGCAGCACCATACAGAGTCGGCTCTGTCCGATACCGCCTCCGATGCTCAAGGGCAGTTTGTCATTCAACAGCTGCTGATGGAAGTACAGCTGCTCGCGCTCCTCCTTGTGCTCCAGTTTCAACTGTCTGAGCAGGCTCTCCTTATCCACACGGATACCCATCGACGAGAGCTCGAAGCTACGACCCAGCACGGGATACCAGATCAGGATATCGCCATTCAGTCCCTGACGTCCGTCCTCGGCTATTGTCGACCAGTCATCATAGTCAGGGGCACGGCCGTCGTGCTTCTCACCGTTCGACAGCTTTCCACCTATACCTATTATAAATACGGCACCGTATTGCTCGCAGATGGCATCCTCGCGCTCCTTCGGTGTCTTGTCAGGATACATCTGCAAGAGTTCCTCTGCATGGATAAAGTGAATCTTCTCGGGCAGGAAGGGCTTGATCTGCGGATAAGTCTCACAGGTCAGGTATTCCGTTCTGCGGATAGCAGCATAGATACGCTCCACCACGTCCTTTAGGAAAGCCAGCGTGCGATCCTCCTTGCGGATGACGGCCTCCCAGTCCCACTGGTCCACGTAGAGTGAGTGCAGGTTGTCGAGCTCCTCATCGGCACGTATGGCGTTCATATCGGTATAGATGCCATAGCCTGGTTCTATCTTGTACTCTGCCAGCGAGAGCCTCTTCCACTTAGCCAGTGAGTGTACCACCTCTGCCTGCGCATCGCCCAAGTCCTTGATGGGAAACGTCACGGCACGCTCCACACCGTTCAGGTCGTCGTTGATACCCAGACCCTTCAGCACGAAGAGGGGGGCAGTCACACGGCGCAGGCGGAGCTCCGTCGAGAGGTTCTGCTGAAAGAAATCCTTAATCAGTTTGATACCCTGTTCCGTCTGCTTCATATCCAGCAGCGGCTCATACATCACAGGTTTAATTACTTGTCCCATATTCTGTTTATGCTTAATTTGGCCGCAAAGATACTAAATAATTATCAAAGTGCAAGCAAAATAAGAGAAATTTTTGCAAAGATGTTACGAATCCTTGATTTTCACTAACATTTTGCACATACTCCGTATTCCTTAAAAGAATTTAATTCTTAATTCTTAATTCTTAATTCTTAATTAAAAGCAGTAATTTTGCACACGAATCAAAAAAAACTGCACCCGTAGTTTAAAGGATAGAATAACGGATTCCGGTTCCGTTGGTCACGGTTCGATTCCGTGCGGGTGTACATTACTAAGTTGCAACACATGAAAATATTAGCAGTTATCCCCGCAAGAGCAGGTTCGAAAGGTATCCCCAACAAGAATATCCGCCTTGTAGCTGGGCGCCCCCTCGTGTATTATTCCATTAAGAATGCTCAGATGTCAGAGTATATCACCGATGTCGTGGTAACTACCGACTCTCCCGAGGTGCGCATCATCGCCACCCAGATGGGAGTGGGACATAAGTGGAGAGACGAGCGGCTCTGCGGCGATGCCGTCACCCTCGACGCCGTGGTGGCCGATGCCATCCCCGAGGGACAGTGGGACTATATCGTTACCATGCAGCCCACCTCGCCCACACTGAAGGTGGAGACGCTCGACAACGCCATCAAGTATGCCATCGACAATGATCTCGATACACTCATATCCGCCATCAACAAGCCTCACCTCTCCTGGGGCGAGAAAGACGGTCACAAGGTGCCCAACTACGAGAAGCGCCTGAACCGCCAGTACCTGCCGCCATGCTATATGGAGACGGGAGCCTTTGTCATCTCCAAGCGCAGTGTGGTAACTCCCGAGACGCGCATCGGCAGCAAGGTCGATATCTTTGAGGTATCTGAGAGCGAGTCGCAGGATGTCGACACCTTCTCCGACCTGCAGAGCGTGGCCAAGGCCCTCAGCGAGCCAAAGGTCGCCATCTATGTCAACGGCAATAACAAGCGAGGTATCGGACATATCTACCGTGCACTCGAGATTGCCGACGAGTTCTATGTCAAGCCCGATATCTTCTACGATAAGAACCAGACTGATCCCAAGGTGTTCGGACATACTGCCCACACACTGAAGGCTGTCGATGGCATCGCCGAACTCTTCGACATCTGCCGCCGAGAGCAGTACACCATCTTCATCAATGATATCCTCACCACCTCCATCGACTATATGATCGGACTGCGCTCCGTGCTGCCCCATGCCAAGCTCATCAACTTCGAGGACGACGGCGAGGGCATCCAGAAGGCCGACCTTGTGATCAATGCCCTCTATGAGGACGACGAGTTCCCGCAGATCCATGCTGGTGAGGAGTATTACATCTGCGGCAAGACGTTCATGTTCTACGAGCCCATTAAGATTAAGGAGCAGGTAGAGCGCGTCTTCATCTCTTTCGGAGGAGCCGATCCCCAGAACTACACTGATCGTCTGCTGCGCATCGTCACCAAGCCCGAATATACCGATATGCACTTCGTGGTAGCCCTCGGGCGCGCCAAGCACAATGTCGAGGAACTGCTCGAGTATAACAGCTACGACAACCTCGATGTCTACTACGACGTGGCCAATATGCCCGAACTGATGTCGAGCTGCGACGTAGCCGTCACCTCCAAGGGGCGCACCAGCTTCGAGCTGGCCCTCCTGGGAGTGCCCTCCATCGCCATGGCGCAGAACCACCGTGAAGAGAAGCACGGCTTCGTGTGCAACGAGAACGGATTCTCCTACATCGGCCTGAATCCCACCGACGAGATCATCGAGGCCACGCTGCGTATGTATCTCCGTCTCTCGAAAGAGAGCCGACAGCACTATCAGGACATGCTCCTGAGCCACGACCTCCGCAGCGGTCGAAAGAAAGTGATGAGCCTCATCAATAATCTTTGAGATTAAACATTAAACATTATATAACTATGCGTACTACAAAACCGTATCTGATTGCAGAAATGGGCGTGAACTTCTACGACACAGCCCGCGTCATGAATATCTCACCCCTCGAGGCAGCCAAGCTCTATATCGACGCTGCTGCCGAGGCTGGCATCGACTGCGCCAAGTTCCAGTCTTACAAGGCCGGCACCATCGTGTCGAAGAACTCACCAGCCTACTGGGACACCACCAAGGAGCCCACGAAGACACAATACGAACTCTTCCTCAAGCACGACCACTTCGGCGAGGCTGAGTATCGCGAGCTCTGCGACTATACCCACGCCAAGGGCATGGACTTCACATCGACACCCTTCGACTATGCCTCAGCAGATTACCTTGAGCCCATGGTCGATTTCTACAAGATCTCTTCCAGCGACCTCTCCAACCTGCCCTTCATCGACCACATCGCCCGCAAGGGAAAGCCCGTGTTCATGTCGGTAGGTGCCGCATATCTCTCAGAGTGCGACGAGGCCATCCGCGTGCTGAAGAATGCAGGCTGCAAGGATATCGTCATCTTCCACTGCGTACTCTCCTACCCCACTGATCCCGCCAATGCCAACCTGCGCATCATCGAGACACTGAAGAAGGATTTCCCCGATGTGCGCGTAGGCTTCAGCGACCATGTCGCCCCCGACGATACGATGATGACCCTCGCCACAGCCTATCTGCTCGGCGCCGAGGTCATTGAGAAGCATTTCACCCTCGACAAGACTCTCCCCGGCAACGACCACTACCACGGTGGCGACCCCGAGGACTTCAAGAAGGCCATCCGCAACTTCCAGTGGATCGACAAGGTGCTTGGCTCACCCGAGAAGACCGTACTCGATTGTGAGATCATCCCCCGCCGCGAGGCACGCCGCTCACTGGTGCTCACCCGCGACATGAAGGCAGGCGAAGTCATCAAGGCCGAGGATCTCATGCCCAAGCGCCCTGGCACTGGCATCTCGCCACGCTTCGCCGATATCGTCATCGGCCGTAAAGTCACACGCGACCTCGACGAAGATACGATTCTCACATGGGACATGGTATGATGGACATTGTAGAGAGATTTCTGAAATATACGCAGTTCGACACACAGTCGGCAGAGGATAGCGACAGCGTGCCCAGCACCCCGAAGCAGCTCGTCTTCGCCGACTACCTCAGGAAGGAACTCGAGAGCGAGGGACTCAGCAATGTGGAGATGGACGAGCGCGGCTATATCTACGCCACGCTGAAGGGCAACACCCAAGCCCCCACCATCGGATTCATCTCCCATTATGATACCAGCCCCGACTGCTCAGGCGAAGGCGTCAAGCCCCGCATTGTCAGTCATTACGACGGCAGCGACATCCTCCTCTCCGAAGGCATCATCAGCAGCCCCAGCAAGTTTCCCGAGCTGCTGAAGCATGTAGGCGAAGACCTGATAGTCACCGACGGCCACACCCTGCTGGGAGCCGACGACAAGGCCGGCATTGCAGAGATTGTGCAGGCCATGTGCTATCTGCGCGACCATCAGGAGATCCGTCACGGCGATATCCGCATCGCCTTCAACCCTGATGAGGAGATCGGCATGGGCGCCCACCATTTCGATGTCAGGAAGTTCGGCTGCGAGTGGGCCTATACCATGGACGGCGGCGATGTGGGCGAGCTCGAGTTCGAGAACTTCAATGCCGCCAGCGCGCGCGTATATATAAAAGGTGTGAGCGTCCACCCCGGCTATGCCAAGGGCAAGATGGTCAATGCCAGTGCCCTCGCAGCAGAGTTCGCCACGATGCTCCCCGCCGATGAGACGCCCGAGACCACAGAGGGCTATCAGGGCTTCTACCATCTGCTGAGCATCGAGAGCCATATCGAGCAGGCCAGGATGCAGTATATCATCCGCGACCACGACCGTTCAGCCTTCGAAGCCCGCAAGCGCTTCATCAGCCGCTGTGCCGACACCATGAATACGAAGTACGGCGAAGGCACAGTCACCATCGAGCTGAAGGATCAGTACTATAACATGAAGGAGAAGATCGACCCACAGATGCACGTCATCGACGTCGTGGTGCATGCCATGCAGGAGTGCGGCGTAGCCCCCAAGGTCAAGCCCATCCGTGGCGGCACTGATGGTGCCCAGCTCTCCTTCCGTGGCCTCCCCTGCCCCAACATCTTCGCAGGCGGAGTCAATTTCCACGGCCCTTACGAGTTCGTCAGCATCCAGTCCATGCAGAAAGCCATGCAGGTCATTGTCAAGATCTGCGAACTGACAGCCGATTATAACAATTAACTCTTTATATTATGTTCTTAGGTTTTAACATAGATGCTTGGATCACCATCATTACAGTACTCTCCATGTTCACAGTACTGTTGGTCACCAAGCTCCGCACCGACCTGGTATTCCTCGGAGCCATTGCCATCCTTTTTGTCACAGGAGTCCTCAATGCCAAGGAAGCCTTCTCAGGCTTCAGCAGCACGAGCGTCGTCGTCATCGGTGTCTTGTTCATCGTGGTGGCAGGACTGATGCATACGGGTGTGCTCCAATGGATTGTGAAGAACCTGTTGGGTCAGCCCAATTCCTATTCTAAGGCCGTCGTCCGTCTGATGCTCCCTGTGGCCGCGCTGAGTTCGTTCCTCAGCAACACCACCGTTGTGGCCCTCTTCGTGAACATCGTCAAGATGTGGTCGAAGAAGCTGAACATCTCTCCCTCCAAGCTGCTCATCCCCCTGAGCTACGCCTCGGGCATGGGAGGTGTGTGTACCTTGATCGGCACGCCGCCAAACCTCATCATCTCAGGCCTCTATGCCGAACATACCGGCACGGCCATGAACATCCTCACCACCACCATCCCCGGCCTCTTCTGCCTTTTCGTCGGTGTCCTCTCCATCATCGCCATGCGCAAGCTGCTGCCTGAGCGCAAGGCACCCGAAGGCGCTTTCGAATCCACGGGCGAGTACACCTTGGAGCTGCGCGTGCCGTCAGACAACCCGTACATCGGCCAGACACTGGGTGAGGCCGGTCTCTACCACGTCAACGGTGGTAGCCTGTTAGAGTTGTATCACTTCGATGATGTCCCGACGCCCATCTCTGAAGACGAGCCCATCATGGGAGGCGACCATCTGGTGTATGCCGGACAGATCGACGAGCTGATCGAGATGGCTGAAAAGCACCAGCTGGTGAGTGCCGACCATCATGTCTTTACGATGAGTGAGCTGGACATGAGCAGCCAGCTCCGCACGGCCTACGTCAACTTCGGCAGCAAACTGATAGGCACGACCATCGGCGGCACTGCGTTTGAGAGGGAAAACAACCTGGTGCTGGCAGCTGTCGCCCGTCGCGGCGAGCGCATCAAGCAGGCACCGCGACAGGTGGTGCTGCAGGCAGGCGACACGCTGCTGTTCCTCTGCCCGAAGAACATCAACATCAATACCTCTTCCCTGACGAGCGACCTCTGCTTCTTCGACTCCGACGATGTGCCCAACATCGGGCGCGGCACGCTCGTCTCCACCACCATCATGATCCTCATGGTCGTGCTCTCGGCCCTCAATGTCATGCCGCTGCTCCAGTGTGCCTTCCTCGCAGCCATCGCCATGCTCGCGTTCCGCTGCTGTACCCCCACGCAGGCGATGAAGTCCATCAACGGCGAGATCCTCATGGTCTTTGCGGGCTCCGTCGTGCTGGGACTTGCCATTCAGAAGACGGGCATTGCCGAGCGCCTCGCCTTCGGCATCCTCGATGTCTGCGGCACCAATCCGCTGGTGGTCATGACGGCCATCTGTTTCGTGGGCACATTCATCACCGAGTTCATCTCCAACACGGCGGCAGGTGCCATGTTCTTCCCCATCATGTATCAGGCGGCAGAGAAGCTAGGCTACGAGCCCTTCCCGTTCCTTGTGGCCCTGATGGTCAGCGTCAGCTCCAGCTTTGCTACGCCCATCGGCTCGCCCACCCACATGCTGGTCTACGGCCCAGGCGGCTACCGCTTCAGCGACTTCATGCGCATCGGCTTGCTGATGAACATCATCATCCTCGCAGCCAACATCCTGATAGTGAACATCATCTATCCGCTGACCCCATTACATTAACCCATCGGATAGTTCCCCCAATAAAACTCCCCTGCCCAAAACCTGAGCAGGGGAGTTTCTTTTTCACTCGGGCCTGGCGCTTAGCTCTATTTTTTAATCTCCCGTTGTGCTACTCAGACTTCGGTTCTTTTCTTCTCAAGAATCTGCAGAATCCTACCAACATCCACACTCGTCATGGCTATGCTCACTGCGAGAGTTACCATCATAAGAAAATGCCTTGTCGTCAGCAAGACAGGACAATGGGACAGGGACAATTCGGGACAATTTGGATTTTGAAATTGATAAAATGAGACAAGAAGAATATTAATTTATATTATATTATAATATAATATAAATTAAATATATAATTATAAGTATTTGTCCCTTTCTAATTTAGCAATTGTCCCCAAATGTCCCTGTCCCATTGTCCCACTAGATAAAGATCTATAACCATTTTGTCAGGTTCAAAGGTTCAAAGGTTCAAAATGCTAAATTTATCATTGATGGAATGTTCAAAATGTATTTATATTATACTTTTTGTGAACCTTCTACAAACACGTTTTGAACCTTTGAACCCCCTTATCTTTTGTACTGATAAAATTGACTCATATACCTGCCTTTGTTGACGCTATTACTAGGAAAGTTGACTATAAAGATCTATATCCATGTATTTGGGTATTATACTAATAAGAGCCATTTATCTGTGTGACAAATGGCTCTTACTGAAAAATAAGATTCTCTTAATTTCTGAAAAGTGGGTTCGCTACGGCTCGCCCAATTGTGTGTAGATCAGCTGCACCTCTGCGGGCGTGAACGTGCGACGCGTGAGGTCATGTAGATGGCGTAGCTGGGGATTGTACTCCAACCACTCCTTGAATTTTCTCCAGGCAGACATGGCTGACAGCTGGGGGAAGTACTGCTGGGCAAGCTCTGAGCGTCCGAATGTTCTTGTAAGTTTTTCCATTATATGATTGTTTTTAATTAATATGTTCCAGGCTCGCATGCTTTTCTCAAAATGGATCTTTAGAGGATCGGCGTGTCACAGCCAGACACAAAAAAAAGGAAGCCGCTCTGATATGACCCCGAAAAGTTGGACATTAAATTAAACATTAATTATTCAACTCTCTATAGTAGTGAGCTCGGTATTGTACCGGGCTCATTCCTTTTAATCTCAATTTTATTCTTTTATTG
>JAEEGG010025550.1_pt1 | contig 11357 bp, 13 predicted proteins | sample 9134161 | NCBI WGS metagenome assembly JAEEGG01 (sample SAMN16246543, study PRJNA631951) | gut metagenome | biome: gut microbiome; feature: rumen; material: CR-attached | host: Bos | place: Iran: Karaj | collected 2018-10
CCGGTTTTTCCTTATAAGGTGGTGCATTTTCAAAGGAAATTGTATCTTTAACGCATGATGTTCAAATCTTTTTGTTTCCGCTCTGTATTTATGGCGACGCTGTCCGCACTTTGCATCGCGAACGCCGCTACCGACAAAAAAACTCCTCCCGGAGATTTTTACGATGAAGTTTCACGATTGAACAAGGTCCTTTCCGAAATCAATCGCAAGTACGTTGAAGAAGTCAACCCGACGGAGATTACGGATGCCGCCATCAATGGCATCAGAAATATTCTGGATCCGCACACCACCGTGTTCGCCCCGAAGGATTACGAAAGCCTCCGCGTTTCGATGGAAGGCAAGTTCGGTGGCGTGGGCATCACCATCAGCCTCCGCGACAACATCCTGACCGTCATTTCGCCGCTCTCCGGCACACCGGCATTCAAGCTCGGCATCCGCGCTGGCGACCGCATCCGCAAAATCGACGGCAAGGACACCAAGGGCCTTTCGCTGGACGACGCCGTCAACAAGCTCCGCGGTAAAATCGGCACGGACGTGACAGTCGCCATTGAACGCGAAGGCGTCCCGGACCTCATGGACTTCACCATCACCAGAGCCGAAATCATCGTCCACGCCGTTCCTTACTACGGCATGGTATCGCCGGAAATCGGCTACATCAAGCTCGCGACATTTAGCGACAAGACGACAAGCGATGTCGAAAATGCCATCAGGAACCTCCAGAAGCAAGGCATGAAGAAGCTCATCCTCGACATGCGCTACAATCCGGGTGGACTCTTGAACCAGGCTATCGAAATCAGCGAACTGTTCCTCAAGCCAGGGAACGTCATCGTGAGCACTCGTGGACGCACGCAAAAGACTGAAAGCGCCGCCCGCAGGACACCTCTCGTCAAGCCTGAAGTTCCGATGGTCGTCCTCGTGAACCAGGGTTCTGCCAGTGCCGCAGAAATCGTCTCCGGCGCACTGCAAGACTGGGACCGCGCATTGATCGTCGGTAAGACTTCGTTCGGTAAGGGTTCCGTGCAGACAATCTTCCCGCTCGATAACGCAGGCAACGCCCTCAAGCTTACGACCGCATTCTACTACCTGCCCTTCGGACGCTGCATCAACAAGCCCGAAAACGGCATCAAGGGACTCTCGTTGCAAGACGAAGAAATGGACGAAGAAGAAAAGGATACGGCAAAGGCAGACACAGTCAAGGCCGATACCGTCAAGCGCGACACGTTCTACACGAACAACGGCCGCATGATGTTCGGCGGTGGCGGCATCAAGCCCGACGTCGATGTGGAACTCGACCCGATGCCTTGGGTCGTCCAGGTGCAGGAACGCATGGCCATGTACTTCAAGTTCGCCGTCAAGATTCGCCCGAGCCTCGAAAAAGCAGGCGTTCAAATGAATTCCGATTGGGTCGTTCCTGATTCCCTCTTCACGCAGTTCAAGGCGTTCTGCAAAAAAGACACGAACTTCATGAAGGTCAAGAGCAACGCCCTCGTTGGCGTGGATCAGCTTGAAAAGAGCATCATCCGCGAACAGAACTACATGGGCGACAGTGCAAAGACCATCTCGGATTCGAATCTCGTCAAGAGAATCGGCGACATGCGCAAGGCTCTCGAAGATAACCGCGATGCCCAGTTCGAAGCGAACAAGGACTACATCAAGGACGGCATCAAGCGCGAGCTCCTCACTGCATTCGTGAACGATTCCGTCAGTACGGCATTCTCGCTCAAGCGCGACAAGCAGTTGAACGAAGCCATCAAGTATCTGAGCGATACCCAGCTATACAAGAAACTGATTAGCGCACCGCCGAAGTCAAAGAAGAAAGCCGCCACCAAGGCAAAGAAGTAACGGTTCAAATTGATTTCGCTGATAAACAAAATGGCAGAGGGCCTAGGTAAGGCCGTAAGACGCTTCCTGAACAAGGTCGTGGGTTACATCGTGTTCATCTGGGAACTGTTCAAGAACATCCCTGGAGCGTTCACGAACTTGCACACGACCGTGGAGCAGATGCACAATGTCGGCATCACGAGTATTCCCGTGGTGTTCGCGGCATCGCTTGCCACAGGCGCCATCATGTCGTGGCAGCTCGCCTACCAGTTTGGCGACATGATTCCCATGATGTTTGTCGGAATGGCGGTCGGAAAATCCGTCATGGTGGAACTCTGCCCCATCCTTACGGCAATGGTACTTGCCGGGCGTATCGGTGCTTCGATGTGTTCAGAACTTGGTACAATGGCCGTCACGGAACAGCTCGATGCGTACAAAGTATTAGGTTTAAATCCCTACAAGTATCTGCTTGCGCCAAGACTTATCGCAACCGTCATCATGCTCCCGGTGCTGACCATCTTGAGTATTTTCATCGGCATTGTCGGCGGTTACGAAGTGGCCCACCTTTACAAGGAAGTCTCGTTCTCCGTGTTCTTCTACGGCGTACGCATGTTCTACCAGAACTGGGATTTGGTCGTAGGCCTCATCAAGGCAACCCTTTACGGATTCTTTATTTCGAGCTACGCCTGCTTCTTCGGATTCTTCACCCACAGCGGTGCAGAAGGCGTGGGCAAGAGCACCAAGGCGACAGTCGTTGCCGGCATGACAAGCATCTTGATTGGCGGGTTCACGCTCTCCAAACTGCTACTTGTATAGTGCGGTAAGTTTATACTCATGTTCGAGACCAAACGCACAAGCAACAAAAGTTATACAGGGAACAAAGTTCAGGACATCAGCGTTCTTTTGGAGCGTGTTCTCGCAAAGAGGCACATCTCCGAAGACCTCCATTTTAAAACGATTTCAGAGCGTTTTTCGGAGGTGGTCGGGCCCCTCTTGGTAGCCCATGTAAAACCTGAGAAAATCGACAAAAACATATTGGTGCTTAAGGTCGCTAATTCAGCGCTCAAGTTCGAATTGAACATCCAAAAAAAAGCTATTATTGGTAAGTGTAATACCCTTTTGGGGAAACCGTTTATTCAAGGAATACGATTCGTCTAAGAGGGGCTTAATAGAGGAATTATGGCAGAAGAAACAGAAGAAGTAAAGAAGGCGGAAGCAGATTATAGCGGTTCAAGTATTACCGTTCTCGAAGGTCTAGAAGCAGTTCGTGTCCGCCCTGCAATGTACATTGGTTCCACCGATATCCGCGGTTTGCACCACCTCGTTTGGGAAGTGGTCGACAACTCCGTAGATGAAGCCCTTGCCGGTTTCTGCAACCATATCGAAATTTCCATTTTGCCGGGGAACGGCATCCGCGTCACAGACAACGGTCGTGGCATCCCGACGGACATCCACCCCAAGGAAAAGGTGGGCACCATCCAGGTCGTGATGACAAAGCTCCATGCCGGCGGCAAGTTCAACAACAGTTCGTACAAGGTTTCCGCCGGTTTACACGGCGTGGGCGTGAGCTGCGTGAACGCACTTTCTAACAAGCTTATCGTGACCGTTCGCCGCAACGGCAGAGTCGTAAGGCAGGAATTCGCAAAAGGCATTCCGTGCGGTCCGCAAGTCGATATCGGACCTTCCGACGGAACGACAGGCACATCCGTAGAATTCTACCCGGACGATACAATTTTCTCCGAAACGGTTTACGTGTATGACACGCTCGCCACGCGTTTCCGCGAACTCGCATTCCTCATGAGCGGTCTCCGCTTGACGCTGACCGATGAACGCGATCCAGAGCACCAGCAAACAGACACGTTCTGCTTCCCCGGTGGCGTTTCGGAATTTGTGCGCTATGTCGATGAACACCGCACGCCGCTTTTCCAGAACCCGATACACTTGGTACTCCCCGATGGTCAATATCCGCTCGAAGTCGCCATGTGGTACAACGACGGCTATCAGGAAAACTTTTTCAGTTTCGTAAACAACGTAAACACGTACGATGGCGGTACTCACGTGACCGGCTTCAAGACAGCCCTCACCCGCGTCATCAGCAAATTCGCGCAAGACATGCCGAAGGGCAAGAAAGAAGCGCAAATTACAAGTGACGATATCCGCGAAGGCCTTACCGCCGTCATCGCCATCAAGGTTTCTCAGCCGCAGTTCGAAGGACAGACCAAGCGCAAGCTCGGCAACTCCGAAATCGCCGGTTACGTGGCTTCTGCATTTGGCGCAAAGCTCGAAGAATACTTCCAGGAAAATCCGGCTGCCGTCAAAATCATTTTGGACAAGGTCTATAATGCGGCACTCGCTCGCGAAGCCGCACACCGCGCCCGCAACCTCGCCCGCCGCAAGAACGTCCTCGAAAGCGGTGGACTTCCGGGCAAGCTCGCCGACTGCTCCAGCCGCGACCCGAAAGAATGCGAAATGTTCATCGTGGAAGGTGACTCCGCAGGTGGTTCCGCCAAGATGGGCCGCAACCGCGAATTCCAAGCAATCCTCCCGTTGCGCGGAAAGATATTGAACGTTGAAAAAGCTTCTTTGCACCGCGTACTCGATACCGAAGAAATTCTGAACCTCGTGAACGCCATCGGAACAGGCATCGGAACGGAATTCAAAATCGAAAAGCTCCGTTATGACAAGATCATCATCATGACCGATGCTGATGTCGACGGTTCGCACATTCAGACGCTTCTCCTCACGTTCTTCTTCCGCTATATGCGCCCGCTAATCGACGAAGGGCATATCTTCCTCGCCATGCCTCCGCTGTACAAGATGAAGGTGGGCCAGAAGGAACGTTACCTGTTCGACGAGAAAGAAAAGGACAAGGCCATGGCCGAGGTCGAAGACCGCAAGAACGTGACCATCAACCGATTCAAAGGTCTGGGCGAAATGTCGCCGGAACAGCTGAACGAGACCACTATGGACCCGAAGACGAGATTCCTCAAGCAATGCCATGTCGAAGACAGCGTCCTTGCCGACCAGATTTTCAGCATGCTCATGGGCGAAGACGTGGAACCGCGCCGCAAGTTCATCGAAACAAACGCATACAAAGTTCTGAACGATTTGGATATTTAAATGAGCCCGACGAAAGCCGACTTTAAAGCAGTCTTGTCGCAAGCCCGTGACCTAGTTAAAGAAGAATTAGAACAGACGGAGAACGTCATCATGCAGGTGGCAAAAAAAGCCCCTGCCGGGATTTCAAATCGTCTTGTTTCGCTATTTGACCGTAAAGGTAAACGCATCCGTTCAACGCTTCTTTGCTTACTTGCAAATTGCGGTACTGAAAAGCCTGACCTCCACCGTGTCGCCCAATCTTGTGCGGCCGTGGAACTCCTGCACCTCGCAAGCTTAGTCCACGATGACATCATCGACGACACGGACGTTCGTCGCGGGCAAAAAACAGCCCACCGCGAATGGGGAACACAGGTCGCCGTACTCATTGGCGACTACGTGCTTTCGCAGTCCATGCGTTGCGTCATCGACGAAGAAGCGAACATCCCCGCCATCATCTCCGATGCCGCAGACAAACTCATCGTCGGGGAAATCTTGGAACTGGACCATAGCGGCGACATGGGACTTTCCCGTAAAGATTACAATGAAATTATCGACGGAAAGACAGCCGCACTCATCTATGCCGCAGCACGAATCGGCGGCATATTGGCAGGATTCGACCAGCCGATGGTTGACGAATGCGCCAAAATGGGAACGCACTTTGGCATCGCTTTCCAGATTATCGACGATCTGCTCGATTACGGCTACGGCTCTGTAAACATGGACAAGGCGAAGTTCACGGACCTTTCGAACGGCCTCATCACGCTCCCGTTGCTCTATTACTTTGAAGATTGCAATGCCGAAGAACGCACCGAAATGGAAAATCTTATTGCGAAGGCTTCGGAAGAAGGCGTCCCCGAAAAAATTTTCGAACGGTTGACAGCAAAACAGAGCTTGGAGAAAGCAAAAGCAGAAGCTTTGGAACATCTCGAACAGGCTTTGGCAATCGCAGACAAATTCCCCAAAAGCAACTTCACCGACGATTTAGTCGCCATGTTCTCCAGTATGTCGGAGAGAGGCAATTAGACAAAAATCGAAAGTCTAGAAAAAAATATATCGAAATCCTGCTCCCAGCGGGATTTTTTTGTTTGCTATATTTTATTCACACAAATAAACCTCATAAAAAGGAAACTATGGAATGAAACTTCGAATTCTTTTACTCGCGGCAATCGTCATGCTTTTGGCAGGCTGCGCCAAAAAAGCCCCAACTTTTTCCGTTGCCCAAAGCTGGACAGAAAAGCCGAACAAGCTGACTGTCGTTTTCACGGAACCCCTCGTTGAAAATCAGGACGACCTCAAAGACGACATCGAAGAATACGCAGACAAATTTGGCGAATGGTTTAAAGCAGAACTCAAGAAAGACTACGAATCCATTACCAAAAATTCCGTAAGCCTTGATTTCCAGAAAGTGGACTCCACGGCCATGATTATCGAAACCGACCATGTTGACACCACATCATTCAAGACCCCGAAGCCGGCCTCTATGGAACAGGGGAACGGCTACTATTTGGCAATTTCCAACGTAATCTTTAGCCGCAGAGAAGACGCAACCAGAAACGCAGCCTACTACAATTCCGGCGCCGCATTCGGTGCAAACGTCAATCCTGGGGAAAACAGCATGGCATTCGCAGGAGAATCCATTGTTCAAAAAGGTCTCTGGATTTACGCCGACTACGCAATCTATAACCAGGCTGGAGAACGCGTCGCCTTCGGTCACGAAGAAATCCGCAGTTCCTTCACTTATGCCATGACACGCTCCGACTGGGAAAAATGCGTCTTGGCTTTTGCAAAGAGAAGCATTGCAAGAACGCCGATTTTAAAGTAATATAACCATACAAGAAACGCGGCCTCTCGGTCGCGTTTTTTTCGTCTTCACAAAATTTCATTAGAACAGATAGGTGAAGAAAACGCCTAAAGGAACAACATACACATGCGTCCCTATACCATCTAATGTGGAATAAACGTAGTCTTCCCCCATCGTCAAACCGACCCGGTAATGCTCGTTTATCATATAACCTATAGAGAAAATTCCAGAAGAACTCCACGCATTTTCTTGCGGTATGTCCGCCGTTGTACTCTTTCCGTCTTGTTCACCCCAGAAGAACGTCGGGAAACCATAAGTACCAGCCAATTCTATATAAATCTTTTTTTTGATATAGAACCCCAGCCCCAAACGCAAATAAGGGTTAAAATACGAAATGCTCCCTTCATGCCCAGCACGGTCCCAAGACCAGCCGTTACGCTGGAAACCAAAAGCCGGAGACAACGAGAACCAACGTAGCGGACGAAATTCCCAGCCACCATAAACGTGGATATCCCCATTGCCCAAGAAATGACTGCCATCATGCACCCATCCCCCGTCATACCTGGATTCCACTTTAACTTTGGACAAAGCAATGACACCGCTCGCAAAAAAACGGGACTTGTAATCGTTCGCAAAAACAATCGCAGGGAGCAGCAATAACAACAAAAACTTTTTCATCGTCCACCCCCTATTTCGCGATTACACCATTGCAAACACTTTCATCTTTTGTACGAGAATATTTTCGTGACAATTCATTATGAAAGTCAAGATTACGATTGTCGTGATTCATCAACTGACCGACACCGCTCAATTTGCCATTGACCAAGCGGATCGGAAAGTCCTTTTCGTAAACAAGAGTATCACTCCCCAGAGAAAAATCAAAAATCCATCCATATCCACCCGTACCAGCAATATAAACTGGCAATGGGTCAACAGAACCATTTAAATCAGTAGAGATATTTGGAAGAACATCAACACCAATTATTCTGGCGACATAAGTAAAAGAGGAATCGGCACGAACACAGAATTCTATACAAGTTTGCGAAGGCGTTACATCAAAATGTTGATAATCAATTTTGTACATCGTAGTGTTATCAACTTTAACATCCACGCTCAAATTTTCTGTAGAAACCCAGCAACCGACAGCGTCTTGAATGCCCGGAGCATAGTCCGATTCATCATCGGCATAGTCGAAATAAGAACAGCCCCAGAATGCGAACATTCCGAGTGACACAAGCAACATGATGAACTTGTTAAACATATTGTAAATATAATTCTTTTTGCAGGGATAGAAAAATTAGAACAGATAGGTGAAGAAAGCTCCTATCATAAAAACTTTCACGCTATTATACAGATACTTTTCATAATCAGATTGATGAAGTATATCAAGTCTTTGAATAAGACCAGCACGATAATGTTCCTTTATTGTATAACCTATCGAGTAAAAAATAGATCCACTATAATCCATATCTAATGAATCATTCGGTGTCGTTTCTTTACCGTCTAGTTCACCCCAAAAGAATACTGGACGGCCATAAGACCCACCAAAACTTGCAACGACACCCTTCACATGAAAATCAAGAGAGAGGCGCAAATAGGGATTGAAATACGAAATACTCCCTTCATGCCCGGCACGGTCCCAAGACCAACCATTACGTTCAAAAACTAAAGCTGGAGACAAAGAAAACCAACTAACAGGGCGGTATTCCCAACCACCCAATACATGAAAATCCCCATTGCCACAAAACTTAGCAGATGATTCAATCTGCGAATGGGCAATAATTCCACCTGCAAAAAAATGGGACTTGTATTCACTTGCAAAAATGAGAGTTGGGAGCAACACTATCAATAAAAACTTTTTCATTTTCCACCCCTAATTTGCAGTAAAATCATCACAAGCATTTTTATCACTTGAACGAGAGAATATTCTTTTCGATTCTGAATAAAAACCTATATGTCGATAATTATCTTTATATTCCAAACCGTCGAAACGAAGACCTTTCAACTTTCCATCAACCAAACGGATATCCGACATACTTACAAAGTCATAATTTCGCTTGGTAGAATCCCCATCAGATGACACAAAGACATTTCTTTTAGACCAATTGAAAACCCATTCAGCACCACCTTCACCCAATGCATTAACGGGACGAACATCAACTGTTCCATACAAACTTGCCGAAAAATCAGGAAAATAATCCAAACCAGCAGCAAATTTCGCGATATATGTGAATGAAGAATCATCTTGGACACAAAACTCTACGCAAGTTTTTGAAGGGAACGCATCAACGTATTGATAATCCGGCAAAGAAGACGATCCCATATTAAAAAGAACATCTGAGCTCAAATTTTCCGTAGATACCCAGCAACCGACTACATCATGAATGCCGGGAGCATAGTCCGATTCATCGTCAAAGTCAAAATAAGAACAGCCACAGAATGCGAACATTCCAAGTATAAATGAGCTAATTAGAAGTCTTTTCATACAGGACCTTAAAGGGTATCCGTTAATCATCTTTTTTCAATTTCCAATTTTCAACGTTCGTTGAGTCAGGGATTAGAATCTCATACGGATGTTTGCAAATATAAGTATTACCATCATATTCCTTTGTAACATCCTTGGCATTTTTCTCATAGACACACGCACCTAGTTTTTTTTCCAAATCGGTAAAAGGCCTTATCAGCATGCACAATTCCATTTCTGCACAAACAACACTGTCCTTATAAAATTCCGATGTCGGAGCCGAAATTTGAAAAGTCTGTCCACTGTATGCACAATGCATTGAATCATACGACTTTGAAAGTACGTTCGACATATAATTCAATACATAACAATAATCATATTCCTGACGCACAAGTTTTTCCTTGAGCGCCCAATCGTCCAAAAGCTCATACAACATATAATAATTTTTCAAAAGATAGTCTGCCGACTTGACCCGGGCTACAGAATCTTGCCATAAGCCATTAGCAAAGCTTTTCCTGAATTTTTCGATATTCTTCACAAACGCAGAATCCGTTCCGCCATAGAAAAACAAAACATACGGGAAATATTCTGTGGTACTTTTTTTCAGTTCAAGTTGTTCAGAAAGGCCCACTCCAAAGCTAGATTCCGACGATGATGACGTATCACGATATAGCGAGAAAAGATCATACACGGCCTTTTTCTTAGCCGTTGCAAAAGGATACCCTTCCTTTATCAGCTGCTTGACCCGCGGAATTTCCAAATGCGAAATCAATCTAAAATAAAGGGAATCTGTAACTGCCGCAATATCGGTTATCATTTCAAAAGTCACTTCACGACCGGAAGAATCGAAATTTTTCCAAAGTCCAGACGTATTGATCAGCAAATATTGACTTTCATAATCACGTTTTTCGATTTCAAAAGTTTTTTTCTTTGCATCAAAAGAAACATCTAGTTCATGAGTTTTCTTCAAATTTGAATCAAGTTCGAAAGCATTTACAGATTTCGGAACGAAAGACACAGGAAAAACGAGCCTTCCATATATTTCCCTTTTTTTCAATTTTTCTTGCAAATACTGTTCATAAGCGTCATCATTGTAGCTGACATCAATCGAATCCGAACAACCGATAAAAAAGAAAACAAGAGCCAATAAAAGAAATTTCATATTTACCACCCCGGATTCAATGGCGCTCTGCAATGTTCATATTTTCCTTTTCCAACTTCAACATCCCAAGAGATAAAAATCGAATCCGTCTTTAAATTCAAATGGAAAAGAAAATCTATTACTTTTTCTTCATAATCATCATTTATCTGCCTAGATTCTCTCGCCTTTGATATTTCAAATTGTGGCGGATGAAAAAGTTCCATGTACGAATAATCGCTATTATGGATTACAACACTACTGGCTTCCTTGCAATTTCTCGTACGGCAACCAAAAATATCAACGAACAACTTTATGTAGTCATAATAAACAATGGCTGTCAACGCTTCACCATTTGAAAATCCAGAATAAGAAAGCATTCCCTCTTGGGGGTATATTGAAGTGTCCGTTTTAAACGGTTCAGCGTATGCAATAAAGGTCGAATCGGATTCAACTACAGCATAATCGTCGGTATAATCATTGCAATTAGAACACCCGCCCAAAACGAGCATACTAAGAACAAGCGAGCAAACTAGAAAAATTTTCATACAGGACCTCAAGGGATGCCTGCTAATCAATATAACAAATTCCGGCTAAAAGTCCATGTATTTGTAACAAATGCTGTATGGATCCCCTCACTCCGTTCGAGGATGACTGTTTCATGGACGGTCAGGGAGGCCAAGGTATTTTCGAGGATGACGGTTGTTTCGAGGCTTTATGTCTCTAAAAAACGTGTAAGAAGATTCCGGCACTACGGCCGGAATGACAAGATCAAAAAAGTCCAGAGTTGGCAGTACAACTAAATTACTTCTTGCGCATCCAGACGGCCAAGAAGGCAATCACAGAAAGGACGCAGATGACGATGATGTACCAGAACGCTGCGGGCGAACCGACGGTGGCGTCACCGTTCATGCCGAACGGGAGTTTCACGTTCATGCCGAACAAACTTGCGAAGAACGTCGGGAGCGATATGGAAATCGTCACGATGGTGAGGTTTTTCATCAACTGGTTCACGTTGTTGTTGATGACGCTTG
>JAEEGG010025551.1_pt1 | contig 11357 bp, 8 predicted proteins | sample 9134161 | NCBI WGS metagenome assembly JAEEGG01 (sample SAMN16246543, study PRJNA631951) | gut metagenome | biome: gut microbiome; feature: rumen; material: CR-attached | host: Bos | place: Iran: Karaj | collected 2018-10
GTTAACGCAAATCTAACATATCATCACTAAATTTAACACTGTCCTCGCGCAGCAGAGTTGAGCATAGTGGGGCGAAGCTGGGGTAGGGTGGGGTCAGTATCTTTCTAAGGGCTTGGAGAAGCGCTGGTTAGACAATACATTGAGGGCAGTCAACACCCCACCCCTGCCCCATTCCCGAGCAAGCTCGCCTACCCGTAGCCTTTCCCCTTACAGGGGCGGGGAGCGCCTACGGGCACCCATTGTGCCGACGCTGCCTGAGTTGGTGCCGACACATAGCCTAAGTTGGTGCAATAAATAGGACCCCGTGGCTTTAGGCGAAACATCAGTTACAGCACATGCTGTGCATTCCTTCTGCGGAGTACTCTGGCGGTGGCTGCCCGTTCCTGCTGTGGCGGACGTGGCGGAGTAAAGTCTTTCACACCAATATTATAGAGATTTTCTACTAAAAGTATCAAAATGTTAACAACTTGCGATAAACTTTTACTTCTTCTTTTGTTTTTCGATAAAATATATTATCTTTGCATGTTGAAAGCGTGCCAAGCGCCACAGAAGACAAAACAATAGTTGTAGGATGCCAACACCGATGCATAAGAAATTCGTGATATGGCCGTCTTTTCCTGTATCAGCGGCGATGACCATACGCTGACCTAAACAACTGACGGACTTAAAACAATACAAAACAAACAGATAATAAAGATGAAAAAAATAAACCTTATTCTCCTCCTTGCACTTGTATGCTCGATGCAGGGCATATGGGCGCAGATCCAAACGAGCCTTATTTTAGTCGCTAACGAAAATGAGCTAAAATCAAATATCACCGACGGTGCGACTCTCATACTGCAGAATATTATCGATATCGGTAGTGAAGTGGTGATTGATGGCAACAAGTCAGTAGTAATTGAGCTGAACGGATACACGATTAACCGTGGTCTGAGCAGTGCAGCTCATGGGCACCTACAGTCCTGTTGTCTATGAAGCAGGAACGGCACATAAGGATATCCTCTTCCTTGGCGGCGGCAGCACCCTCTACTATCCCGACGGCACGAACTCCACCACCATCGGAGCCTGCCGCGCCTACTTCCTGCTGAACGGCATCACCGCTGGCGAACCCACACTCAGCCGCATCGTCCTGAACTTCGGCGGCGACGAGCCATCAGGCATTGAGAACGTTCCATATTCCATGCTCAATGTTCCATCGGAAGCCTGGTTCACGCTCGACGGGCGTCGTCTCAGCGGCAAGCCCACGCAGAGCGGGCTGTATATCAGTAATGGTAAAAAGGTGGTGATTAAATAGAGGGCTACATCGGCTACAGCCAGCTCTGTGCCCTGCGCATCTGTGAGTTGAATGATTATGAACGACACCGAAGAGAAAAAGATAATGAAGAGCTACCTGCGCTACCTGAAGCTGCAGCGCAGCATGTCGGCTAACACGGTGGAGGCCTATCAGCGTGATGTGGAAAAACTGCTCAACTTCCTTGCCAAAGAGGGCAAGCAGCCTGTTGACGCCGAGCTGAGCGACTTGCAGCAGTTTGCTGCCACACTCCACGACATCGGCGTGGGGCCACGCTCGCAGTGCCGCATACTCAGCGGGGTGCGCTCCTTCTACCGCTTTCTCAGTCTTGACGGCTACATCAGCCAGGATCCTACAGAGCTGTTGGAGAGCCCGGTGTTGGGCGAACACCTGCCCGAATACCTTACACCCGACGAGGTGGACCGTCTGGAGGACTCCATCGACCTCTCTGTGCCCGAGGGGCACCGCAACCGAGCCATCATTGAAGTGCTCTTCTCGTGTGGACTGCGCGTGAGCGAACTGGTGAACCTCTGTTGGAGCCAGCTCTATGCCGACGAGCACTATGTGCGTATCACCGGCAAAGGGTCGAAGGAGCGGCTGGTGCCCATCTCTGACCGCGCACTGAAGGAGATAGAGAACTACCTGCCCTGGCGCAAACAGTTGAAGATAAAAGCAGGCGAGGAGGACTATGTCTTCCTCAACCGCAGGGGGGCACACCTTACGCGCACCATGATACTCATCATGCTGAAGCGACAGGCCGCAGAGGCAGGCATACAGAAGACGATTTCACCGCACACGCTGCGCCACTCGTTTGCAACAGCGCTCCTTGAAGGCGGTGCCGACCTGCGCGTCATCCAGGCCTTGCTGGGGCATGAGTCGATAGGCACCACGGAGATTTACACCCACCTCTCCGTGCAGTCGCTGCGCAAAGAGGTGCTCGAACACCATCCCCGCAACATTATGCATCGGGCCACAGCGGACTAAATGTTCGTTGCATCTGACCATAGCAGACTGTTATTTATTCCATCGACCCACAGCGGACTAATTATTTGTTGCATCGGATGACAGCGGACTGTTGTTTATTGCAGCGGACGACACAGACTCTTTTTTTTGCAATGATATAGCAGTTGACCTGCAGGGGCGGGATGTCGACTGCCCTGAATGTATTGACCGGATGAAAATCCCTATATATACGCGCGCGTGAGTGAAAGGTGCTTGCACCACTTGCACCACATTCGCCTTCCATCGACACTGCACTGCGTGGCGAAGAGGCTCGTGCGAGCTGACTGTTTCCATTTGTCTCATGCTTTTCTGTATGTTTCATCCTGTATATTTATTCACTTCGTGTGTATATTTATGCATAACGGCGTGCCGCTACCCCATAGCGGCCCAGTTCTCCCACGTGGAGCCGCCCCGTGAAAAAAAGTCGCCTCCATTTTTTCACGCGGCGGCCACTTTTTTTCACGGGGCGGCTCCGCAGAAATGCATATTTATGCACTTTGTGGCGGGGGCAATGAGTTGGTGGTTGGGCAGCAAAGGTCACTATGTGGTGCAAGAGGTGCAAGCACCAAACGATCACGCGCGCGTATATATCGCGCGCGCGTGAGAGGGTCCCCTCTTCTGAACCAAGGATGGTTTGGCATGAAGGTCATCTCAAAGAACTGTTGCCGCAGGGGGGGGCGGTGTCAAATTTTCACCGGAGACCACCCCGCCCACAACTACGAATAAGATGCAGGTCAGAAAGTAGCAATATGAACAAAATGTGCTGTCTTGGGGAAAATAATGCCTTTTTTTTGTTGATAATAGTTAGAAAATGATTACCTTTGCAGTCGAAGTGGTGGAAGGCCAACGTCTCTCCCCTTTCAGAAGCGGGGGAATGCTCACGGACTCTCCTGCCAACAACTATATCATAGCCAAAAGAATACCAAATACTTTGCAGTTTAAAGAAAAAAGCGTATCTTTGCACACGAAAAAAGGAAGTACGGCTTTCATAACATACTACAACATAATGAGACTCAAAGCGTTTTTTGCTGCTTTTCTTTTTGTCATTTCTTATATGACATCCGTCTCTGTCAACGCGCAGACGTTCTACATCTGCGAGGGCAGTGATGTGACTACCGCTAGCCAGATAGACTTCACCAGCATGGGGCAACAGTACACTTCCATCGACAGCATCACGCTTGCTGTGCCTGCCGGTCAGTGCTACGTGGGTGGCGACATCTCCCTCCTCACGAAGTATGAGCAGCAAGGGGCACAGTACCTCGACCGCGACGGCAAGAAGATAGCCGATGTGCTGGCCTTCCTCAAGGAGCAGGGCTGGAACACCATGCGTGTGCGCTTGTTTGTAGACCCGAAGAAGAGCGACGACCCTAAGTCGGTGGTGCAAGACCTGGACTACGTGAAGAAGCTGGGGCAGCGCATCAAGAATGCCGGGCTGCTCTTCATGCTCGACTTCCACTATAGCGACACCTGGGCCGACCCCGGAGCGCAGTGGACGCCCGACAGCTGGAAGGGTTTTGCCGACGAGCAGCTGCAGAGCCGCCTTTATGACTATACGCGCGAGTGCCTGCAGCAGCTGAACGCTGCCGGGGCCTCGCCCGATTTCATACAGACGGGCAACGAGATAAGCTACGGTATGCTCTGGGGCACCAAGGCCGCTGTGGGTGGCAACCAGACCAACCGCTGCTACACCACCAGCCCGCAGGCCAACTGGAACCGATTCTTCAACCTGCTGCGCCAGGCCACACGCGCTTGCCGTGAGGTGTGTCCCCGCGCGAACATTATTATACATAGTGAGCGTACGCCCAAGCCCGATGTGCTCATCGACTACTTCGACCGCCTGAAGACAGCGAAAATCGACTACGACATAATTGGACTCTCGTACTATTCCTACTTCCATGGCAACCTCGGCACCCTCGAGACCGCCATCAAGCGGTTGGTGGGCAAGAACTACGGCAAGCACATACAGATAGTGGAGATGGGCTATCCCTCGAAATGGGCCGTGGGCGGCACCACCTTCGACTATACCTCCACTTACCCGCTGACGCATGCCGGGCAGAAGAAGTTTACGCAAGACCTCATCACCCTGCTGAAGAAGTACCCGCAGGTGAACGGCCTCTCCTGGTGGTATGCCGAGGCCAATGCCAAGGGCTGCAGCGGCGACCTGCAGAATGGGTGGTACAACGCCTCGCTCTTTGACAACGAAACCGGACGTGCCCTCGATGCACTCTATGAACTGAAAAACTTTAAATAACGAAAACATGAAAAAGATTTTTACACTTATCGCCGCCGTTGCGCTCACACTGACCGCCGGCGCACAGAACTACCGCCACTGGGACTTCACCCATTGGAGTAATGCCACCGTATCTAACCTTGCCGAAGAGGCCACCAAAGGCGTCACGGGCGGCGCCTGGTCTGACACAGAGAAAGCCGACGGCAGCAACCCGCAGGTGGGAAAGTGCTACTGGGCCTACTCTGCCGATTTGGTGGATGCCGAAGGCCAGCTGCTGGCCAACAACACGCCCATTGCCGAGACGCTGGGCTTGGTGTTCAATCCCAACTATGTGTCAAGGCGCTCGCTTGCCATCGCTGTAGACTATCCCTCCACCTCGCTGGGCGATTATGCCGGTCCGCAGTACCTGTGGCTGGGTGGCGGCAAGAACAGCATTGCCTGCTTCACTATTCCCAAGGTGCGTGTGGGTCAGAAGATAACCATGATAGTAGAGAGCCACAAGCCTGCCGAGGCACGCGGCGTAGCCATCTATGTGGGAGCCGTCGACGACAGCCACAAGATAGGCGAATCTTTCACCCCCACCACGCTTGACACCTACACCTGGGAGAACTGGGAGCTGCCCGAGGCTTCAGAGCTTAACGAGGACGGCGAGACGGTAGACGTGATAGTCTATAACACCAACGGCTGCCACGTTTACGACATCGAGGTGGGCACCAATGCCGAGAAGCAGAAGGTGGCCTATCTCTATGGCGGCGACGTGGACAGCGACCTGGCCTACGCCTTCGTCAGCGGCAGCGACAATTTCGACGCCACGGCCATTGAGGCCACGGCCACACTGACCCTCGACGACATTGCCGACTACGATGCAGTGGTCATCAGCTCTACCGTTACTGACGCTGCCGCCCTGGCACGCCTGAATGAGCTCAGCCCCTTCGTGCCCACGCTCAACCTCAACCCCGCCGTCTACAGTGCATGGGGCTGTGGCACACTCGTAGAGGCTACCACCATGGGCATTGAGCTGAAGAACAAAGACCACGCCCTGTTCCGCAACTTGGAGGTGATGGAGGAGGACGGCGTCTATGGCATCGTCATCACCAATGCCGACTCCTATCAGGCCGTCAACCTGCAGGGACGCTTCGCCAACGACGTGGTGCTGGCCACCGTGTTCGGCGGCACCGACGTGGCCATACACGGACACAACCTCAACCACAACGGCTACCTCTATCTGCCCGCCTGCACACAGGAGGCTCTGCCCATGCTGGCTGACCCCACCATCATCGACAACGCCGTAATGGTGGTGGCTGGCTCGAAGGCCAAGGTGACAGCTGCTGCCAAGCCCACCTTTACACTCACTTACAAGGACCGCCAGACCACGGTGGAAATGAAGAGCACCACCGCCGGCGCACAGGTGTACTACACACTCGACGGCACCACACCCACCACTGCCTCGACGCTTTATACCGAGCCGATAGTCATTACCACCGAGGGCGTCACCGTGAAGGCTGTGGCCATTGCCGACGGCTATCTGCTGAGCGAGGTGGCCGAGCAGGCCGTCGACCTGAAGAGCCAGGCACTGACACCCCTCATCGCCGTGGAGAAGCAGAGCGGCAGCAGCGTTGTGACACTTAGCACCACGCAGGAGGGCGCCAGCATATACTACAACTACAGCGGCAGCAACAGCGTGAAGAGCTCAGCACTCTACACCGAGCCTATCACCGTCACCCAGCTGGGCCGCGTGGTCTATGCCTTCGCACAGGCTGAGGGCTGCGTCGACTCTGAGCTGGCTTCCCAGACTGTTGTAGTGGACGACGCCACGGTGCGCATCGACGTGCTGGCACACATGGACGCCAACAAGGATACCTACTTCACCAAGGGCAACCAGTCGAAGTCGTCGGTGAGCTACTTCTTCTCATGGGGCAGTAGCAAGGCGGCCTACAGCTACTATAACACCGAGGAAGGCGTGCAGGTGGAAACCGTGGTAGACCCTGAGACCGGCGAGGAGACAACAACGAACACCTACACCGTGCTCAACCCCGAAGAGGAGGTTGACTTCGAGAACGGATGGGCCGTGCGCTCACGCGGACAGCTCTGCATGTGGGAACAGGGCGACTTCAAGCAGGACATTGGCGACACAGGCTACCGCAACCCCGCCACCGTGGAGGATGTGAACGCCGACTTCCCCTTCACCAACAACTTCCTCACACTGGCCGACAAGAACACCACGCCCAGTGATGCCACCTTCCCCTATAATGCCTACATCATCTCTACGCAGAAGTTCAAGGGTCCCTTCGACATCGTGGCAAACATTGGCAACGGTGCTGGCGACGAGAGCAAGCTCGACATCGTGCTGCAGGTGGCTGCCGACGGCAACCAGCTGGAGAGCCAGTGGCAGCTGCTGGGCGACACCATCAAGATTGTGAACGGACGCCGACTCATACGCAACATTACACGCAGCTACGAGGGCACCGACGAGGTGTATGTGCGTGCATACTTGGCAGCCAACAACTCGAAGGCACAGTTCTACGACATCTACATTGCCAACGAGGGCGAACTGTCGCAGCAGCGCAAGCAGGAGTACACCGGCATCATTGCCACTCAACAGCAAATGATAAACGACAATGCCGTCTACGACCTGCAGGGCCGCCGTCTCAATGCCATACCGCAGCGCGGGCTCTACATCAAGAGCGGACGGAAGTATATTGTGAAGTAACGATAGTACTGAAACGACCAAACGACGATAATATTCCAAAACACAAAGATGAAGAATTTTGTTGAAGAACTGCGCTGGCGCGGCATGCTGGCGCAGATGATGCCCGGAACGGAAGAACTGCTCCAGAAGGAGATGGTGACTGCCTACCTTGGCACCGACCCCACCGCCGACTCACTACACATAGGCCACCTTTGCGGCATCATGATGCTGCGACACCTGCAGCGCTGCGGCCACCGCCCCGTCATACTGGTGGGCGGTGCCACAGGCATGATTGGCGACCCCTCTGGCAAGAGCCAGGAGCGCAACCTGCTCAACGACGAGACACTGCGCCACAACCAGGAGTGCATTAAACGCCAGGTGGCCAAGTTCCTCGACTTCGACAACGCTGAGGGCGCAGAGACCACGCAGGGCGCAGAGGCTCCTGCCAACAACCGCGCCATCATGGTGAACAACTACGACTGGATGAAGGATTTTACTTTCCTTGATTTCGCAAGAGAAGTGGGAAAGCACATCACCGTGAACTATATGATGGCGAAGGAGAGTGTGCAGCAGCGACTGAACGGCACTGCCCGCGACGGACTGTCGTTCACCGAGTTCACCTATCAGCTGCTGCAGGGCTACGACTTCCTCTACCTCTACCAGCACTATGGTGTGAAGCTGCAGCTTGGCGGCAACGACCAGTGGGGCAACATGACCACCGGCACCGAGCTCATACGCCGCACACTGGGCAACGATGTGGAGACCTTCGCACTCACCTGTCCCCTCATTACCAAGAGCGACGGCAAGAAGTTCGGCAAGACCGAGAGCGGCAACATCTGGCTCGACCCCAAGCGCACCACACCCTACCGCTTCTACCAGTTCTGGCTGAATGTGAGCGACGAGGACGCCGAGCGCTACATCAAGATATTCACCTCCCTGGACAAGGAGACCATCGACGCCCTCATTGCTGAGCACAAGCAGGATCCGGGCCGCCGCATACTGCAGAAGCGCCTGGCTGAGGAGGTAACCGTCATGGTGCACTCGCAGGAAGCCCTCGACATGGCCATCGAAGCCTCTAACATACTCTTCGGCAAGAGCACGAAGGAGGCCTTGCAGAAACTCGACGAACAGACATTCCTCGATGTGTTCGACGGTGTGCCGCAGTTCACCGTGCAGAAGGAGCAGCTGGGCCAAGTGGCATCAGAACTCTTCACGCAGACGGCCAACGTGTTCAGCAGCAAGCGCGAGATACGCGAGTTCCTGAAGAGTGGCGCTCTCTCGCTGAACAAGGAGAAGCTCTCCGACGACCGTGCCATCACTGCCGACGACCTCATCGACGGAAAGTACCTGCTGGTGCAGCGCGGCAAGAAGAACTACTACCTCGTCATCGTGACAGAATAAGTAGTACATGTTTATAACACGACACCTTACCACACTGGGCCGCTACTTGCTGCTGATGGGTCGCACCTTCTCCGTGCCAGAGCGCATGCGCATGTTCTGGAAGCAATACGTGAAGGAGATGGCGCAGCTGGGCATCAACAGCATAGGTATCGTGTTGCTTATCTCTTTCTTCATCGGGGCAGTCATCTGCATTCAGATGAAGATGAACATCGAATCGCCGTGGATGCCCCGCTGGGTGGCGGGGTACACCACGCGCGAAATCATGTTGCTGGAGTTTTCAAGCAGCATCATGTGCCTCATACTGGCGGGTAAGGTGGGCAGCAACATAGCATCAGAGCTGGGCACCATGCGCGTGACGCAGCAGATTGACGCCCTGGAGATTATGGGCGTCAACTCGGCCTGCTATCTCATCTTGCCAAAGATTCTCGGCTTGCTCACCATCATGCCGTGCCTGGTGGTGTTCTCAAGCGCCATGGGCATCGTAGGAGCCTACGGCACGGCATTCATAGGCCACATCATGCCGCCCGATGACCTCACGCTGGGCTTGCAGCACGACTTCGTGCCCTGGTTCCTGTGGATGTCAATCATCAAGAGCCAGGTGTTCGCCTTCATCATCAGCTCGGTGCCCGCCTTCTTCGGCTATACCGTAGAGGGTGGCAGCGTGAACGTGGGCAAGGCATCGACCAATGCCGTGGTGAGCAGCAGTGTGCTCATACTCTTCAGCGATGTTTTTCTCACCCAGCTGCTGTCGTAGTAAGGACGTCTTTTCCAGTCATATTTCACATTAGTTGTCCGATAAATACTTTTAGACCAAAAAAACTCCAAAATAATTTTTGTTTTCCAAAAAAAAGGCGTATCTTTGCGCCACGTTAGCAATATTTTCTATGAAGAAGACATAATACGACTTAAAAACATATGATATGGAACAATCACAAGTGAAGCCGGCAAACGGCAAACTAGGAATTTTAATTGTCGGCAACGGCGCAGTGGCAACAACATTCATGACGGGCGTGCTGATGGCCCGTAAGGGTTTGGCCAAGCCTATCGGCTCTATGACGCAGTACGACAAAATCCGCGTAGGGAAAGGCGCAGATAAGAAATATGTAAAGTATGGCGACATTGTGCCCATAGCCAATCTCAACGACATAGTGTTCGGTTGCTGGGATGTTTATCCGCAGAATGCCTATCAGTCGGCTGTCTATGCCGAAGTGCTGAAGAAGGAAGACATCGATCCGGTGCGCGACGAACTAGAGCAGATCGTTCCTATGAAAGCCGCCTTCGACAAGAATTATGCCAAGCGCCTGGACGGCGACAACGTGAAGCAGTGCGCCACACGCTGGGACATGGTGGAACAGCTGCGCCAGGACATCAGCAATTTCAGGGCCGAGAAGAAGGTTGACCGCATAGTGGTGCTTTGGGCCGCTTCCACCGAGATCTACGTGCCTGTCGACGAGAACGTGCACTATGAGCTGGCAACCTTGGAGAAGGCCATGAAAGACGACGACCGCGACCATATAGCTCCCTCCATGTGCTATGCCTACGCCGCACTGAAAGAGGGATGCCCCTTCATCATGGGTGCACCCAATACCACTGTCGATATACCCGCCATGTGGCAGCTCGCCGAGCAGACGCAGATGCCCATTGCCGGCAAGGACTTCAAGACGGGCCAGACGCTGGTGAAGAGTGGCTTCGCTCCCATCATAGGCACACGTTGCTTAGGCTTGCAGGGATGGTTCTCCACCAATATCCTGGGCAACCGCGACGGACTGGTGCTCGACGAGCCGCAGAACTTCCGCACCAAGGAGGTGAGTAAGCTCTCAACGCTGGAAACCATCCTGCGTGCCGACGAGCAGCCCGACCTCTATACCGACTACTATCACAAGGTGCGCATCAACTACTACCCGCCGCGCAACGACAACAAGGAGTCTTGGGACAACATTGACATCGTGGGCTGGATGAACTATCCCATGCAAATCAAGATTAACTTCCTCTGCCGCGACAGTATTCTGGCCGCTCCTGTTTGTCTGGACCTCTGCCTGCTCACCGACCTCGCTGCACGTGCCGGACGCTATGGCACACAGCGCTTTCTGAGCTTCTTCCTGAAGAGCCCGATGCACGACTACACCAAAGGCGAAGACGCAGTGAACCACCTCTACCGCCAGCACACCATGCTGAAGAACGCCATCCGTGAGATGGGTGGCTATGAGGCTGATGAAGAGATAGACTAATGCCTTGATAATACACACTTTTATAATAATGTGGAGGTTGTAAACGCAACTTCCACATTATTTTCTTTGGCAATGATATAGCAGTTGACCAGCAGAGGGGTAGGGGGCTGCCCTGTACTCTGCGCGTGAGTGATGGTGCCCGTAGGCGTGGGGATGATGGTGCCCGTAGGCATGGGGATGATGGTGCCCGTAGGCACTCCCCTCCCATGTAGGGGAGGGGTAGGGGTGGGGTCAGTATTATCCCAATCCGCTTACTCAAGGGCTTGGGGTGATGACTGCCCTCAATGTATTGTCTAACTTGCGCTTCGTCAAGCCTTTAGAAAGTTACTGACCCCACCCCTGCCCCGGCTTCGCCCCACCGTCGCTTTGCTCCCCAATTGCTCCCTCCTCGCAATTGCCTACAAGGGAGGGGAGTGCCAACGGGCTCCCTGCGTTCTTGACTTCACTCCCTGCTTCCATATAACAAATCGCTTGTTACATAAACTTCACTTTGAGAGCCTTATATCTATACTCTGC
>JAEEGG010025554.1_pt1 | contig 11357 bp, 7 predicted proteins | sample 9134161 | NCBI WGS metagenome assembly JAEEGG01 (sample SAMN16246543, study PRJNA631951) | gut metagenome | biome: gut microbiome; feature: rumen; material: CR-attached | host: Bos | place: Iran: Karaj | collected 2018-10
AGAGCGGCAGGCAGAACCCGGTTTCAGCGCTCTGACAAAGGAATGTAGTCCTCGGGGGCCATTATGGGCTGGTAGGACGGGCGGATGATCTTGTCCTGATTTATGAGCTCTTCCAGGCGATGAGCGCTCCAGCCCGAAATGCGGGCCATTGCGAAAAGCGGTGTGAAAAGCTCCTGGGGAAGATCCAGCATGGAATAGACAAAACCGCTGTAGAAATCCACGTTGGCACTTACGCCCTTGTAGATACGGCGTTCTTCCGCGATGACCTTCGGAGCCAGGGTCTCCACCATGGAATAGAGCGCGTAGTCCTCGTCCCGGTTCTTTTCGTGGGCCAGCTGCTGAACATAGCTTCTGAAGATCTTCGCTCTGGGGTCCGACAGCGAATAGATCGCGTGGCCCATTCCGTAGATCAGACCTTTTCGGTCAAATGCTTCTTTGTGGAGAAGCTTAAGGAGATATGCTTTTACTTCGTCTTCGTCTTTTAAGTCGGAGACGTTTTTTTTCATGTCCGCAAACATCTGCACGACCTTGATGTTGGCTCCGCCGTGCTTGGGTCCTTTTAAGGAACCGAGGGCAGCCGCCATTACGGCATAGGTGTCGGAACCGGAAGAGGTGACCACGTGGGTCGTGAAGGTGGAGTTGTTACCGCCACCATGCTCTGCGTGGAGCACGAGGGCGATGTCCAGTATCCGTGCTTCAAGTTCCGTGTACTTTTTGTCGGGACGGAGAAGCCTTAATATGTTTTCCGACGTGGATGCCTTGGGATCCGGGCGGTGTATGTAAAGGCTCTTTCCTTTTTCGTAGTGGTTGTATGCCTGATAGCCGTAAACAGCCAGCATGGGAAACACGCTGATCAGCTGGAGGCACTGGCGCATCACGTTTTCAAGGGAATTGTCGTCGATGGTCTTGTCGTAGCAGGCCAGGGTCAGGACGCTTCTCGCCAGAGTGTTCATCATGTCCTTGCTGGGAGCCTTCATGATGACGTCCCTCACAAAGTTGGTGGGGAGGGAACGCATGTGCGAAAGAAGGGAGGTGAACTCCTCAAGCTCCGATGCATTGGGAAGCTTGCCATAGAGGAGGAGATAGGTGGTCTCTTCAAAACCGAATCTCTTGTCGTTAAGAAATCCCGCGCAAAGATCTTCTATGTTGATGCCACGGTACCTGAGTATGCCTTCGCAGGGAACTGACACGCCCTCTACCGTTTTGGAGGAGATTATCTCGGATATCCTGGTGAGGCCCGTGACCACGCCTTTTCCGTTCAGGTCGCGCAAGCCTCTTTTTACTTCATACCGTGCATATAATGACGGATCGATGGTGCCGTTTTCAAGGCATATTCCCGCAAGGCTGTTTAGAATCTGGTTTTTGTCCATGGTAACCCCCTTTCGACTTTTAAGTCACTTTAACATGTTAATAGATAGATGATTTATTTTATCAGAGAACGAAAGCACATGTCAACGGATTTCTGTATCGTTGGCTTAAAGACAGCTCGAGACGGATAAGTCATAAAAAGAAAGTTTACTAAAATAGAAATCAAGTCAGTAAAACAGGACTGCTATCCTGCTTGTTTTATTGCATTACTTAACGGATTTCGAAAAATATGCACAAAGAAGTCAGGCACAAAAAAGTATAAAATGTAAAAAATGTACAAAATTCTCCTTGACAAGTAGTAAAAACGGAAGTAAACTTCAGGTAAAGTTTTACTAAACTATGGGGTAAAACTCACGTTTATTTACGGATGAACCGTAGAAGGAGGTAATATGAAGAAAAATCTTAAGAAGCTCACAGCATTCGTGGCTTCTGCAGTGATGGTGCTTTCTCTTGCTGCCTGCGGCAACAAGGAGACTGAGGATAAGACTGCTCCTACAGCAGCTCCCGCACAACAGTCCACCGCCACTGCCACATCTACTCCCGTTCCCACAGAAGGGCCCAAGGAGATCAAGACTATCAGATGGGGTACACACTGGATGCCCGGACTCAATCCCTGGAATCAGGATGAGGTTACCGGCGAGTATACAATGCAGGCTGAAGAGCGTGAAGCCAGGATCGCAGCGGAAAATGCGTGCCTTGAGCAGCTCGGTGTAAAATTTGAGTATGTTCAGTATGACACTCTGGTAAACATTCTTCAGAGCGTAATGGCAGGAAATCCTGTTGCAGATCTTTGCGTTCTCTGGGGAGGATCCGAGAACACGATCTTAAAGCAGAATGTCTGCAGAAAGCTGGATGATTTTGCTCATCTGTTCAAAGAGAATGAGTCCATGAGCTGGATGCTCGACGCTCCCATGTACGATCATTACTATCTCATGAGCGATGTTGTCAGATTTATGCCCAGATGGCCCCTTTGCTACAACATCACTATGATCGAAGCAGTTGACAGCCTTAAGGATGCCAACGGAAACACCATCTATCCCAACACTCTCTTTGATGAGGGCAAATGGACATGGTCAACCTTCAAGGATTATCTTGAAAAGATCGATGCTTACTACAAGAACAACGACAAGATCGATGCTTACTACACAGATACACGTTTCGCAACTCTCTCGGCAGCTTATTCCGCAGGTGCAGCCATCTACGGCGAAGACGGTCTCGGCGTTGAGAGCCAGGGCATGAAGGATGCCTGGAATTTTGTAAACAGCCTTCTTAAGTCCAACCTTATCACCGTTGAGCTTTACGATGACGGTTACACACCCGGCTGGTGCTGGCCCGCTTACCATCTTCAGGACGGACAGACAGTATTTGCAGACTGCCCTGACTGGCTCATCAACGGTGCAGCAAGCGGATGCGCAGACAGAGGCGAATCCATCGGTATCGTTCCCTGGCCCAGAAGCGACAAGCTTTCATTTAATGATGAAAAGTACAATCAGGTAATGACAGTGGGCGATTCCATCTGCATCCCCAAGGGTGTTGATGATGCCACAACAGAGCTTGCCATCAAGGCACTTCTTCTTTACACAGAGACCTATCTCTGCGAAAGAGGCGGCGTAAGCAGCTACGAAGAGTATCTTGATGCTGCTTCCACAGCTAAGGCTGCAGAGTACGGATTTGATATCTTCCACGACAAGATCGGTGATTCCATCCTTGATTCCTTCAAGTATCTTACAAACAAGGTTCAGGGCGGAAACGACTACTCCGACCTTCTCGGCTACCGTGTAAAGTGGGATGATGTCATCGGCAAATCCTTCTTTGGAATTGACGGATTCGCATCCTATGACGTTTCCATCGCTCAGAACATGAACCTGTTCCTTGATGTTGTAAATGAGATGCAGGCTATCCTTTCCAGCGACAAGCTGAACGACACTGAAAAGCCGAAGGTTTCTCACATCGATCCTATTGCGGTTCCTGTGGGAACAACCGAAGCCTCCGCTATCTGGGGCGATTTCTACTCTGCAGAAGATAATATTGACGGTGTAATGGGAATGGACAGATTCTCCATTAAGTGGAATGAAGGCTTCTCGGCAGACATCTTCAAGACACCCGGCTACTATCACAGATGCTTCAAGGGACAGTTCACGGATGCAGCGGGAAATGTTGATTACAATACAGCAAGCGTTTATGTTTACAATCCCAACAACAAGAAAGCACCCACAGTAAAGGTTAATGACAAGGCTGCGGACGTTGCTCTCAACACAGATGTTTCAACACTGGTGTGGGCAGGTGAGAATGGATTTATCCTCTCAGCTGTGGATGCTGACGGAGTTGATGTTACTCCCAACGTAGTTCCCGACCTTTCCACTCTTGATACATCAACAGCAGGCACATACGATGTTGCGGTTACCGTAACTGACTATGCAGGAAACGTTACAACAGTGACCGTTAAGGTTAAGGTTGTTGCACAGTAACAGATCAGAACTTAAAGTGAGCCGGGGGATCCCTTCGGCTCACTTATCCCAATAAAGCTCACGGAGAAAAAGCAATGAAGAAGAAAAAACTCATCATTACAATATCTGCGATAGTTGTACTCCTTGTCGCCATTGTTGCCATCAGGAGGATCGGTCGCAAAAACACCATGGAGCTTTCAGGGGAAAGACTTAACACACTTACTTACGAAGAATCTTATTTAAACTATCTCGCGGAGAACGGATACACCGGCAGGCTGGCCTCGGATGAGGTGGCTGTCGATGTTTCCGTCTACACCGCGGACAAAGTAATGGAAGCCTCCTATGCAGATGGACTGGTCCTCACGGGAGAAGAGGGAAAGATCACCTTTTCCTTTACGGTCGAAGAAGCCGGCTTCTACAATCTTTTACTCACCTATCTTCCCCTTAAGGGAACCACCTCTGACATCCAGAGAAAGATCAGCATTGACAACGAGATCTGCTACAACGCTCTTTCCCAGATACTTTTAAAGAGAGAGTACAGCGACGAGAAGATCAAAACAAAAAATAAAAACGAGATCAGACCGGGCTCCGATGAAGTCTTCACGGAGAAAACGGTTTACATAGAGGATTACGGCAGAAGAAACGGCGAACCGCTGATGTTCTACCTTTCAAAAGGCAGGCATACGATCACTTTTGAGTCCGCCAAGGAACCTGTTGCCATCAGGGAACTTGTGTTCAAAGCAAGAGGAGAGCTTCAGAGCTACTCGGAGGCGGTGGCTCTTTTAAAGAGCACCTATCCCGTTTACAGCGGCAAAACCCTGAAGGGAGAAGCCGAAAGGACCGAGGGTATCACTTCAGGCATATACAAAAGCTCTTCATCCATAAACATCAACAAGAACTATTCCGACGCGGATCTGTCGCCCTATCATCCCTACAGGATCGTCTACAACACCATCGGCGGAGATTCCTTCAAGATTTCGGGTGATTATGTTACCTGGGAGATCGATGCTCCGGAGACGGGACTTTACGAGATTACATTTAAGGGCAGACAATCGGCTAAAAGAGGTGTCACATCCTACAGAAGACTGTATGTTAACGGAGTCGTTCCCTACGCAGAGGCAGACAGGATCTCTTTCGGCTACTCCGGCGATATGACAAATTACACCGTGGGAACAAACGACGGAGAACCCATGCTCTTCCTTTTGAACAAAGGAAAGAACACAGTTACGCTGGAGGTTGTTCTCGGTGATTTCGGAAGCATTCTCACCGAAGTCGAAGAGAGTATGTTCAATCTCAACAGACTCTACCTTAAAACTGTAACGCTCACGGGAACAGCACCCAGCAAATACATTGATTACGAGATCAGAAAAAAAGTTCCGGACTTTGAAAGCGTGATGAGTACGGAATCTGAAAGACTTACAAAATGCCTGAACGAAATGGTTGCCATCACAGGCGAAAAGGGAGAGAACACCACCCTTCTGGAAAAAATGGCGATCGAAGCAGCAGAACTGGCAAAGGAACCTGAAAGCGTGACAGAAGAGCTTTCCAGATGGAAGAGTAACATCTCGGCTCTCGGAACCTGGGCGGTGAGCATTTCAGAAATGCCCCTGGAGCTGGACAGCCTCTATATTTCCGGTCAGAATGAAAAGCTTCCGAAAGCTACCGCAGGGTTCATTAAAAATGCTTATTACGATGTGTTCAGATTCTTTGCTTCCTTCTTTGTAAAGACGAACGAAGTTACAAGTTCAGAGGATTACGACGGTAAAGACGACGATGTGCTGGTTGTATGGATGGTGTCATCCGGTAAGGAACAGGCACAGATCCTTCAGAACATGATCGACGAGCAGTTCATTCCCAAATACGACATCCCCGTAAAGCTGCAGCTCATCCCTCTGGGAGTGGTTCTGAGAGCGGCTCTTACCGGAAACGGCCCGGACGTGCTGGTGGGTGTAGGACAGGGAACTCTGGCGGATTTTGCCATGAGAAATGCCCTTGTGGACATTTCGGAGCTTCCGGGCTTTAAGGAGGAATCCGAAAGATTCTACGAGAGCGCCATCACCGGAGCAAAGTATCTTGACGGTGTTTACGGTCTTCCGGAGACCCAGACCTTCATGATGACTTTCTACAGAAAAGACGTTCTTGACGAACTGGGGGTTGAAGTTCCCGGGACATGGGACGAGATCAAGGATCTGATCCCGATCCTTCAAAGAAACAATTACGATTTTTATATGCCCAAGACAGAGATCTTCTCATCAATCGTGTTCCAGTACGGCGGAGACTACTACCTTGGAAACGGAGATGATTACGGTGTCGGATCCGGACTTTCATCGAATGTTGCAATGGAGGCCTTTAAAAACCTGACGGATTTCTTCACTGCATACAAGTTACAGGTGTCCGCGGACTTCTCCAACAGATTCAGGACCGGTGAGATGCCTGTGGGTATCACGAATTACACTACTTACTGTAACCTTGAGATCTTCGCGCCGGAGATCAAGGGACTCTGGTCATTTGCTCCCTTCCCGGGAACACTGAAAGAGGACGGAACCATCGACAATACCTTCGTTACGGACACAAGCCAGAGTGTTATCCTGAATTCAACTAAGATGAAGGATCAGGCCTGGACTTTCCTTAAATGGTGGACAGGGACAGAAGCCCAGCTGAATTACGCCACAAAGATCGAGTCGGTAATGGGAACCGCGGCAAGATACGCAGCGGCAGACAAAGAAGTTCTGGCGTCCCTTCCCTGGAGTGCATCGGAGTACAGAGCACTAAGCAAACAGCTTGAAAATACAAAGGGCATTCCCGCAGTTCCCGGAAGCTACATGACGACCAGAATGGTAACATATGCCTTTGACGACGTTGTTTCCAACAACGCAAACCCCAGAGAAACACTCTATCTGAACGTTAAGGCCATCGACAGGGAGCTTATGAAAAAGCGAAAAGAGTTTGGACTTATCCAAGGAGAATAGGTAATGGAAAAAACAAAAACAAAAGAAAGCTTCGGGAAGATCTGGAAGAGGCACGGCTCGAAATACCTGATGATCCTGCCCTTTGCCCTGATCTTTGTGACATTTTCACTGATCCCCGTGATCGTGGCTATCGTCCTGAGCTTTACTTCCTTCAACATGGCTGAAATGCCGAAGTTTGTGGGATTTGAAAATTATATCAGTCTCCTGGTGGATGACGATGTGTTCCTGACTGCGGTGAAGAACACCTTCGTCCTTGCAATAGTGACCGGACCTTTGAGCTACTTCCTCTGCTTTGTACTTGCATGGCTCATCAATGAGCTCCCTCCAGTGCCCAGAGCGATCCTTACCCTGATCTTCTACGCTCCTTCCATTTCGGGAAATGCGTACCTGGTCTGGAAACTGATCTTTTCTTCGGACACCTACGGTTACGCAAACGCATGGCTTTTGAAACTGGGACTCACGGAGGACGCCATACTGTGGTTTGAAAATGCGGACTACATCCTCCCCATCCTCATTGTGGTTCAGCTGTGGCTAAGCCTCGGAGTCAGCTTCCTGTCATTTATCGCGGGTCTTCAGACCGTGGACAAGTCACTCTACGAAGCAGCTGCGGTGGAGGGCGTCAAGAACCGCTGGCAGGAGCTCTGGTACATCACCCTTCCTTCCATGAAACCTCAGCTCATGTTCGGTGCGGTAATGCAGATCACCAATTCACTTTCGATCTCAGGCATATCCATTGAGCTTGCGGGCTTCCCTTCCGTAAACTATGCGGGACACACGATCCTGACCCACCTTCACGACTACGGTACCGTGCGCTACGAGATGGGCTATGCCTGCACCATAGCGGTTGCCCTTTTCCTCATAATGATGCTCTGCAACGTGCTTGTACAGAAGCTTTTGAGAAAGATTGGTTAATGTCATATGAACAAAAAACCCGGTAAGATAATCAAATATTTAAAGGGCCGGAAGATCAGAAGAAGAAACAGGAGTCTCGGAACAGACATAGCCCTGACCCTGATACTTGCGATCTTCGGTGCGTTTTCGGCTCTGCCCCTTTTGAACATAGTGGCAAATGCCTTTAAGCCCATGAGTGAGATCTTTCTTTTCCCTCCGAAGCTTATTACGGTGGAAAACCCCACTTTCAATAACTTCTTTGATCTGGGAAACATCATCGAGGGCTTTGACATACCCTTCGGAAGGTATCTTTTTAACACGGTGTTCATTACAGGCATAGGAACCGCGGGCACGGTGCTCCTTGGCTCCATGGCAGCCTTTCCTCTTGCAAAGTACACCTTCCCCGGCTCAAAAGTGATGTCACAGATCATAGTTTACTCCCTCATGTTCTCGAGTTCTGTAACTGCGATCCCCGCTTACTTCATCATGAGCGGCCTCGGTATCATCGACACCTACTGGGCGGTTGTCCTTCCTGCCATCGGCGGGACCCTCGGACTCTACCTCATGAAGAACTTCATGGTGCAGATCCCCGACGAGATGATCGAAGCGGCAAAGATCGACGGAGCCGGAGAGCTGAAGGTCTTCTTTCAGGTCGTGATGCCTCTTTGCAAGCCCGCGTGGATCACCCTCATCATCCTTTCCATTCAGGGACTCTGGGGAAATTCCGGCGGTGATTTCATCTACTCCGAGGAACTGAAGCCTTTGAGCTACGTCCTTTCACAGATCACATCCTCGGGCATCGCCCGCACAGGCGTCTCCTCGGCAGTTTCACTGATCATGCTGATAGTGCCTGTCACAGTTTTTGTAATTTCGCAGAGTAACGTTATTGAAACAATGTCAACCTCGGGATTAAAGGGTTAATCATGAAAAAAGGAACATTCAAAAGAGTTACGGCTGTGATCGGAGCTTTAGCGATCCTCGCCGCAGCACCTCTTACAAACGCATATGCAGCGGATGGAACGGCCTACGAGTACGAAGGCTACACCTACGACTACTGGGGAAATGCCCAGGACACTCCCGCCGCCTTTCGCCTTGCCACCATCATTAACGATGACTCCCTGGTGGGATTTACCTTCGGCTCCATAGATGATGTGAGCACTTCAAAGGACGGAAGGATCTTCCTGTGCGACAAGCTGAGCAGCAGAGTGAACATCTTTGATGAAACCGGAGAGTTTGTGACATCCATAAAGGTTTTAAAGACAGGAGTCGGAAAGATCGCCCTGAATCCCGACGGAAGCCAGATGTCTCTCATCGAGCCCTCCGGAACCTGGTATCAGGAAAAAACGAAGGAGCTCTACATCGCCGATTCCGCCAACAAGAATGTTTACGTCCTTGACGGCGAGACCTACTTCCTGAACAGAGTTTTACCCGCGCCGGAAAACATGACGGGAGTAACTGAGTACGCGCCTTCCAAGATCACCGTTGACAACGCGGGCAGGATCTACATCGTGGTTGCATCCAGCTATGAAGGCATAGTTGAGCTGAACCCCGACGGAAGCTTCTCCGGGTACTACGGTGTAAACGAACCCAGGATCAATCTGGTTCAGTACTTCTGGAAGTCCATCGCTACGGACAAGCAGAAGGAGAAGATGGGAAAGACCTATGCGCCGGGATTTACAAACGTGGCACTTGATTCCGAAGGCTTTGTATATGCAGTGACGAAAGAAACAAACGCAGCAACAAAGCTCTTCAGGCTGAATTCCAACGGAGAGAACGTGATCCGTGCGGAGAGCTTCGATCTTATCGGAGATCTTCATCTGAGTTCAAAAAATTCAACGGACAGCGCCTTTATCGACGTTTCGGTAACGGATTACGGTGTTGCCGCGGTTCTTGATGAAACCAAGGGAAGGATCTTCCTTTATGATTTTGACGGTAACATGCTGAATGCCTTCGGAGGTTACGGCTACTCCAAGGGTCAGTTCAAAAAGCCCACCTCACTTTCCTGGCTGGGAACAAATCTGGTCGTAACGGACACTGAGCTGAGATGCGCCTACATCCTCACTCCCACGGATTTCGGAAGAGCTGCCCTTGCGGCAAGCGAAGCCTACTACCTGGGACAGTGGGAAAAAGCGACGGAATTCTTTAATGAATGCATAAAACTAAACGCAAACTACGAGGTGGCCTACGTGGGACTGGGAAAGAACCTTCTCATGCAGGACAGATACGAGGATGCGATGTACTACTTTAAGCTGGGAAACTCCAGACTTTATTACTCAAAGGCCTACAAGGGCTACAGAGGTGAGCAGATCAGAGAAAAGTTCTGGATCTTCGCTCTTGTGTTTACGGCACTGATGGTGCTTTTGGTAAGATCAGAGGTTAAGTACCACAAAAAGAACCGGAAGGGAGAAGAGTCGTGATGAACAAATTAAAATATGTCTCACATTGTGTTTTTCACCCCTTTGACGGTTTCTACGAAACAAAGCACAGAGGGATGGGAAGCAGATGGATCCCATGGGCGATCCTTGCGCTTTACGGGATCGTTTCCTGCATAGATGTGCAGTACAAGGGTTTCGTGATAAATTTTTACCACGTTTCCAACATGAGTTCGGTCCGTACCTTCATTTCTTCCATCACGATCTTTTTGCTTTTTGCACTGAGCAACTGGACCGTGACAACGCTCATGGACGGCAAGGGGAAACTGAACGATATTTTCCTTGTTACGACCTACTCCCTGGTACCTGTGATCTTTTGCAGACTGATCGTGATCTTCTTAAGTAATTACATCATACGTGAAGAGGCAGCGATACTCTATGCAGTGACGGCTTTTTCCTGGGTATGGTTCGGCTTCATGATGATCTCCGGGCTTTGCACGGTGCATGAGTACGGCCTTGCAAAGAACCTGGTGACCATCCTCATTACGGCTGTGGCAGCGGCCATCATCATCTTCCTGCTGGTGCTTTTCATCTCCCTCATCGAGCAGATGCTGGGCTTTTTCACAACGTTTTTCAAAGAATTTTCACGAAGGATATAAATTACCGGTGAAACTATGAGAAAGAAAACTATCACAATTACATCAATCGCAGCCGGAACGCTGATCCTTGTCCTTCTCCTTGTAAGAGGGATCGGGATCATGGGCATATCAAAGACTCCCTTCACCACCGACTACTCTTACTCCGTGAACAAAGGGAAAGAGATCGAGATCTCCGTGTCAAAGGATGTTGCGGTGGCTGAGACTGAGGGAAAGATCCTTTACGTGAATCCTTCCTCCCTCAACCTGATCCTCGAGGACAAAACGACGGGAAAACGTTATTCCGCCATTTCATCCGATAAAAAGGCCACGGAATTCGAAAAGTCCCTTATGATCGTGAATTTTGTCGGAAAGGACAATGTTTTTTCCGAGTGGGATTCCTTTACAAAAGCCCGTGAAAATGAGAGCTACAGCATTACAGCCATCGACAACGGTGTGAGGATCGCAATGCAGTTGAATGAAGGAGCCAGCGAAAGGTTTTACGAGTATCTTCCCCAAAAGATGTCTCCGGAAAACTACAGCCTTTTTAAGGATGGACTGGACAAAGCGGTTGAAGAGGGCATTATCGATGAAGCGCTGAAAAAGAAGTATCTGACCACTCTGACCCTTGTCTTTAAAAAGAGCAAGCAGGATGAGTACTACAACTGCACCTAC
>JAEEGG010025556.1_pt1 | contig 11354 bp, 9 predicted proteins | sample 9134161 | NCBI WGS metagenome assembly JAEEGG01 (sample SAMN16246543, study PRJNA631951) | gut metagenome | biome: gut microbiome; feature: rumen; material: CR-attached | host: Bos | place: Iran: Karaj | collected 2018-10
TCTGCTTAGCAATCTCATAGGTGTTGTCCACCACGCCGCCACGGAAGTATATCGGGCCTTCGTCACAGACGTAGATGCAGCGGAAATAGGTCTGGACATAGAGCAGTTCCTTGGGCTTGACCTCGAGTTCGCCCAACTCGAAATTCTGTTCCTGCATCACCACACACAGGCTGGGGACGGTGTCCATTCTGACCTCCTTGGGCTTGAATGCCACGTGCGAGAAGAAGAGGTGGTTCACGCCCTTGGCGTCAGCCAGCCAGCCTTCGTTATCGGTGCTACCCACCAGGGCGCCCTTCTCGTTGGTCACGCACACGGCACCGATGGGCAGTCCGTCAACGTCCACCACCTGGATGCGCTGGGCCTGGGCAGCAGTCGCCATGACCAGCAGCACCATCAATAAGTACATCTTTTTCATTTTTTATCCTATTCTGGTTAAATTCGGGGTTTCATCACTATTCTATTGCAAAAAGCGGCCATGCCCTGATTGCACACAGTCGCTCACTCGTTACACGGTTCACACACCCTAGGGCGTGCATGCCTCATTTCATCAACTCACCGATGGACGTGGTGAGGTTGAACATGAAGGTCGTCGCGCCGCTGTGGGGACGTGCAAAGGCGGCTCCGATGCCGAAGGCCCTCACCTTCAGGCCCGCGCCAATCGAGAGGCCCGACATGAAGTCGCGCTTGTAGGTGGCCATGTCGGTGCGGGTGCGGTAGTTGTAGCCCAGCCCCAGGTAGATGTTGTCGGTGGGCAGGATGTCGACACCGAAGACGAGGTGGCGCAGCAGATTGCTGCCGAAGGAGTCCTTCTTCACCAGGCCGCTATTGGGGTTGTTCACGTCACTGATTTTGTAATAGGGCGATTTCCAGCGGGCCAGTTCATAGGCGGTGAGATGCAGACGGACGGGTGCCTTGCCCAGCATCTTGCTCACACCCACCTGGATGTCCCACGGCAGGTTGTCCTTGTAGTCGGTGAACTTCTTGACCTGGCCACCCAGGTTCTTGGCCACCAGCGATGCCGAGAACTCATGGTCGGGATCGTAGTAGTTCACACCCAGGTCGGCAGCAACGGCACCGGCAGTGTAGGCCTCATACTTGGAGTAAAGGTACTTCACCGTGATACCGCCGCGGAAGCGGTCGCTGATGTCGTGGCTGTAGGTGAGGCTGAAGGCGATGTCGTTGGCATTGAACGTGCCGGTCATGGTGCCGTCGATGTCGGCGCCCTGGATACTGCCGTAGCCGAAGTACTGGATGCCCACGGCAAAGGCACCGTGCTCGCTCACGCCCTGGCCATAGCGCAGACCGGCGAAGTTGGTCTCGCCGATGTAGCGCATGTAGTTGATGCCCACCTGGTGGTCAAACTCCGGTCCCAGCAGGGCGGGGTTCTGCTCCACGAGGTTGATGTCATCGTCGATGATGGTGAGGTTGTGGCCGCCCAGGCCGTAGACGTGGCTCGAGGCGGGCACGCTCAGGAAGTTGTAGGCCGTGGTCTTGGGGGCATCATCGGCTATGGCGTTAAAGGCCACAGCAAGGCATGCGGCCAGCAGTATGAGGTGACGCAAAGTGGTTGTCATATCGTTTTCTCTCTATTATCTATGCTATAATAACGAGAAAATCCCTGCTTTAGTATATCACTCCTCGGTTGTCTCGTCGTCGGTCTCGTCGTCAGTCGTGTCGACCTCGTCGGCCTCACGCAGCACCTGGTTGGCCAACTCGAGGTCGCGTTCAAACACCACGAGCCTGGCGGGTGACATCCAGATGGCGTTAGCCGTGCTGTCGACGATCACGCCGGCGGGGATACCGCTGGCTTCCAGGGCACCCTTGACGATGTTGGCGTCGATGGGGCTGGCAAACTTCTTGAGGACAACTATTTTCTCTTCGTTTTCCATAATTCTTCTCTATAAGTTAAACTCTAAACTTCATGTGCGCCATCATTCACACCTCTTCAACTGTGATCGGCCTACGGCCGATTAAAAAACAGTAGCAAGTGATGACGCAGCGTCTTGTCTGATTACTTGATGCCGCGGGAATTGAGGGCGGCCTGGTAGCGGTGGGCGTTGTCGAGGTGGCTGGCATAGTCACGGGTGAAGTCGTGATAGCCGCTGAAGTCGGCACGGGCACACATGTAGAGATAGTCGTGCTGCGGAGCGTCAAGCACGGCATCGATGGTCGATTTCTCGGGCAAGCGGATGGGACCTGGAGGCAAGCCATCTACACGGTAGGTGTTGTAAGGCGAATTGATCTGGGTCATAGGCACGGTGATGCGCTTGATGGAGAAATCGCCGATGGCAAACTTAACTGTCGGGTCGGCCTGGAGGCGCATTCCCTGTTTGTAGCGGTTGAGGTAGAGTCGTGCCACCTTACCGCGTTCGTCGGCCTTGCTGGTCTCTTCCTCAACAATCGAGGCGACGGTAGCCACCTCGTCGGGGGTGAGTTCCAAGCGTTCAGCCTTGGCCTTGCGGTCACTGGTCCAGAAGTCGTTGTAATAGTCGAACATGCGGTCAAGCATCTTCTCGGGCGAGATGTTCCAGTAGAACTCGTAGGTGTCCGGCATGAGCAGGCATGCGATGGTCTGCGGCGTCTTGCCATACTTGGCGCACACGACACTGTCCTTCAATGCCTTGCGCATGCTGTCAGGACCAGCCATGAACATTTCGCCCCAGCGCTGGGTCCACTCGTCGAGCGTGCGCACGTTATTGAAGGTGAAACGCACACCGCTCTGCGCACCGTTCTTGATGTAGCGGGCGGCAGTGAAGGGCGACATGCCCTTAGTGATGCGGAATGCCCCCTCACGGTTCTCGACCTTGGCGCCCATGAGCGAGAGCATCGTTGCCACGCGCTTACCGTAGTTGACCTCTACATGAGCCTGGATGCTGTCACGGATCGACTCGATGGTGCTGCCCTTACGCATCTTGATAAGCCCCTCGGCGGGCGCTCCAGTGAACAGATAAGGCGCGGTACAGGCCACGGCGATAACAATCAGTGCGGCCAAGCCGCCAATGATCCATTTCTTTTTCATGTCTATTACGGTTTTTTATGATTCTGGGTGGGTATTGTTGCCAGCAGCATGCGGGCAGTTCCGTTCAGTTCGACCCTGTCGGCAACGGCAGGAACCAGGACGGTCTCACCCTGACGAATAGTGGCTGGGGGCATATTCTTGACCTGCAAGGTCGCCTCGCCCTGGATGCAGATCATGGCCACAAAGGTGTGGCAGCCGGGATTCTCCAGGCTGTAGCTGCCGTCAAACCCCAGATGACGCACGAGAAATTCGGGACTGTTCACAAGCTGTGTCATGCCGGGTGCTACGTTAGGTTTGTCAATCACTTTTCCTCCACCGGGAGTGAAGTCAAGTGCCTCGCAGGCTTCCTGGATATGGAGCGGGCGCAGATTGCCGTCGACATCGCGCCGGTTGAAGTCCCACACGCGGTAGGTGATATCGCTGGACTCCTGTATCTCGACCAGGAAATTACCAGCACCGATGCTGTGAATCTGACCAGCACGCAGGTAGAACACGTCCCCAGGACTTGAAGTAGTGGAATTCACTACATCAAGAATTGAACCATCCTTCAATAGACTGACAAATTCATCGGGTGTCAACTGTCGGTTGAAACCTGTGCGGATCAAGGAGTGCTCATCGGAATTGAGGATGTACCACATCTCGTTCTTGCCCAAGCAGCCGTGACGCTGCCGTGCCATCTTATCGTCAGGATGCACTTGTATGGATAGGTCGCGATGAGCATCAATGAACTTGATGAGCAGCGGGAAAGTGTTTCCATAGCGGTGATAGACATAGTCTCCCACGAGTTCGACGCCATGATGGCGCACGAGCTGCGTGAGTGTCATGCCGGTCTCCATTCCCTCGGCCACCACCGACTCACGACCGGGCATTGCCGACAGTTCCCACGTCTCGCCAATGAGTTGATCACTTGCTGGCAACCCTTTGAATTCCAACAACTTGCTGCCGCCCCAGAGGACGGGCCTTAATATGGTATTGAATTTATAAATCTGCATATTCCCAAAAGTTTAACTTACAAAAGTAGTAAAAACATTTATAAATAACACTGTCATGCCTATTTTTATTGTCTAACGGATGCACCGATATGGGATTACTGCGCCACTTTGTTGTTGTCGTCCTTGACCCACTTGATATACTGGCTATAGTCGTGAGGAACAAGAACGCCATTCTCGCGGTCGTCACGCCAAGTGTCGGTCCAGTCCATGTCATAGCCGTGTCCTGTCGCGTCATGGAAGATGTGGCCCTCACCCTCGTTCATCTTCCAATAGGCCACCAGACCGTCGCTATGGGCGTTCACACCGGCAAAACCAGTCGAAATCTCGCTCGCCGTGAGCGCCCGGTTCCACACGCGCACCTCACACAGACGGCCATCAAAGAACTGGCTGCTACGGTAATTGCCCCACGACATGCCCAACTCAAAGCGCTGGAACGGCGTCGCCTTGCCGCTACCGCTCGTCTGGGCATCCTCTACCCCATCGACATACATCTTGAAGGTCGAGCCGTCGTAGGTGCACGACACGAGATACCAGCGGTTGGTCTTGAAATGTGTCGAGGAGAAGCACCGGCCTCCCGGCAACACCCATTGCAGGATGTCACCACCTGCCGAGCCGTTCTCACCGAAGCGGAACATGTTGGCCTCCTCCTCGTTCTTACCCTCGATGGACAGCACACGCTTGATGTTGCCCACGTTGCCGAACCGGTAGGAATAGACCTTGAACTCGATGGTGTAGTTGGTCAAGTTCACCATCTTGTCGTCAGGGAAGATGTAGTTGGACGACGCCTGCTGGCTGTTTTCCAGCGAGTAGAACGAGATGATGCGCGATATCTGCAGGAAAATCGTACGCGAACTCTCTATCACTTCCCCGCCATCACCTTCCACCTGACTGATGGTCACCGGAATGACATAGGTGGCGCCCTCGATGAAGTCGTCGGTACTGAGGACTTTGACCTGGGCCGAAGAGGACAACGCCTCGCCCTCGGGGATGGTCACCTCGCTGTTTTCGAGTGTAACGGCCGATGCCGGAACGGGATAATAAGCCGTGCCATGCTTGGCGTTATAAGAACGCACCAGGGCCGTATCGATGGCCAGGCGAACGGTCACCGCTTTGGAGCAGCGGCGCGTAGCCTTGACAGTCACAGCACACGCGGCGGGCAGATCCTCGACGGTAAAGCGCTGCACCGGCACCTGTTCGGTACCCGAGATGAGCAACCCCACCTTCTGGTAATCAAACTTGTCGCCCTCACTGTCACAGGCCGCAAAAGCCAGCGACATCAGCACAACAGCAACAATATATCTTATCATTCTCATAATCATAACTCCTAACTACTAACTTCTAACTCGTAACTCCTAATTCCTAACTCCTAATTCCTAACTCCTGATGCCGGATTCATGATCTGTATAGCACGGCGAATGGCGCCATAGGGCACGCCGTCGCTCGTATTGTAGTAGTTGCGCTCCACATAGTAGGCGCCGCAGCCGCCCTTGTGCCCGGTGGCAGGTTCCCATGCGGCATAGTTGAAGATTTCGCCGCCCGTGGGTTTCTGGCCGAAGGACTCGCAATAGACGGTCTTCTCATCGGGGTGTCCCATTGCCCCCACGCCAGCGCCCTGCTGGCTGTAGGCCTGCTTGACGTAATAATCCACCCAGGGGTCGCATGCCACCGGAGGCGATACCGAGAAATAGTCCACGATGACCAGTTTCTCGGGGTAAGAGCCACTGGGGCCGATGATTTTGTCACACTCCTCGATAGCCCAGGTCAGGTGCTGCCCGTTCCAGCCCTCGTAGTCGAAATCGACACCGTCAAGGCCCGTCTTGACCACGGTGTCACACACCCAGCGGGCATAGGCGCGAATGGCCGCCTCACTGCGGTCGTTTGACAGGTCATACACGATGCCGTCTGTTGTGAACTTGTGGTTATAGTTCGACGCGTCGGCATGGAAGACAAAGCGGGTGCCTTTCTTGTCGCGCGTCTCAATCATGTCCTGATAGGCAATGGGATGCGTCTCGGGAGTCGGGATCCCCATCCACAGGTTCACGATGTCTATGCTGTCGGGCAGGCCGATGATGCGCTCGCCCCACGAGGCCGGGTCCTTATAGCCGCTCGCACCCTCGATGGGCGCCCAGTCGGCATAATACACGTAACAAATCTCGTGTTCGCTGGCCTTGTAGTCGCGCAGGGCCTGATAGTACTCCTCGCTATATTGCTTGAGCGGCTGCAGGTCCAATGCCTCAGGCTCGGTGTCACAAGCCGTGACAACGAACAGAAGCAAAGCCGCCGATATATATCTTGTCATTTTCATATCTCTCTAATCACTAACCTCTAATCACTAATCACCCTACGGTCCCACCACAAGCGGGTGCCGCCATTGTCCTGACCGCCGCCCATAGCCTCGCTATCCAGCAGCTGGATAGCTGCCTGCACAGCGGCCTGGTTGGTGTTATATTCCTGTACCGGGAAGGGGCAACGGCGCACCTGGATTTGGGTATCAATCAGTCCCTGGCTGTCGTTGTTCACAACGGGCAGCAGGTGGGGATAGCCCGTGCGGCGGAATTCCGCCCAGCCCTCACAGCCGTCAGGGTACATGGCAATCCACTTTTGCGTGATGATGCGTTCCAGATGGGTTTCGAAATCTGCCTCATCGTCCCAGGCGATAGTGAGATTGCTGGGGGCATTTGCCGCATTGCCGCCATTGGTGCGGTCCACATAGCGGGTTGGAATCAATGACGTGTTGGTGATGTAAGCGTCTTCACCGCTCACGCCGTTTTCGCTGAATGACGCGCGGATGCCGGCCTCATAGAATGCCCTTGCCGTCCCGCCCATGTTCCAGCCACGCAGCGCCGCCTCGGCACGCAGGAAATAGCCCTCGGCAGCCGTCATCCATACGATGGGCGTGGTGGCACGGTCAATGTTCAGATTGGACGTATAGGCACCGGCATATCGCGTGGGATTGATGTTGTGGACGCCCAGGCGAACGCCGTGGTACTTGTTATCGCTGCTGGCAGGCACGAAATAGGCTGCCAGACGAGGATCGTTGTAGCCGTTCATGTAGCAGTCCATCGTCGCGCCCATGCGCACCTCACCGGCATTGAAGTTATAGGCGATGTCATAATTCGGGTGGAAGTAAGTCAAGCGGCCATGCAGCAACTGGGCACGCTCGGCGGCCGTTTCGATGAAGCCCAACGGACAGGCCGCCGATTTCTCAGCCTCCTGCTGGGCCAGGGCAGCATCGGCATAGACCACCCTCAAGGCCAGACGCAGTCGCAAGGTATTGGCAAACTTGACCCAACAGGCCACGTTGCCCTCATAGACGTTGTCATAGTCCGGCAAGAGCGTGCCGCCCGACTCGGCCAGCGGGGTGAGCACCTCGATGGCATCGTCAAGTTCGGCAAAGAATCGGTTATACACCTCTTGCTGACGATTATAGGTCGTTCCCAATGTTCCGCTGCCGAAACTGATGTAGGGAATGGGTCCGTACATGTCGGTCACGCGGTGCAGGGCCTCGACTTTGACGATCGTGGCAAGGGCGGCCACAGCCGGCTGGCCCATCGCCTCGGCAGCTCGCGTGATGCGCTGCCAAGCCGGCATCACTTCGCTGAAGGCACGCGTGAACATCTGGTCATACCAGCCGCTCACAAAACTGTAGGAACCGTTGTGCACACCGTTGCGCCACGTGCCCGTCAGGCCCACATAGCCCGAAAAGGCATCGGCACTCAAGCCCTGCGCCACCTGGTAATCCGACGACAGGCAGTTGCCCGAACCGTCATCAAAGAGGACAACCCGGTTGACCATCTGCGAGAAGAAGGCGCCCACGTTTTGGTAATCACGTGCCAGTTCTTCCTCGGTGAGCTGATGCTGATTGGTATTGATTTCGTCAAACGACTTGGTGCATCCGGCAGCGATTACTGCTATCGCACTCACATATAATAAGATTCTTGTCTTCATAGCCGCATCAGAATTTGAGTTTCACATTAAATCCCATCGACCGCAGGCTGGGCTGCATAAAGTAGTCGATGCCCTGGTAGTAAGTACCCGTGTTGGAGGTCATTTCAGGATCGTAGGGGGCTTTATTATACAGCATGCACAGGTTGTGGGCGACAAATGAGACATTCATGCCCTTGATCCACTTGACCCAGCGATAGACCGGCACATCGTAGCCGATGCTCAACTCGGCCAGCCTGAGGTTAGTGGCACTATAGACATAGCGGGAATCGACCGTGCCGTTGGGGTTGCCCACGGTCTGGTAATATCCCTGGGCATTGATTTTCTTGCCGTTGATGACCACGCCGCCCTCGTTGCGGGCATTCTGGGTGGCCTCACTGGCTCCGTAGTAGTCGAGGATGGCCTGCGTCTCGCTCACGACGATGCCGCCATAGCGGTAGGCAAACAGGGCAGACAGGGTCACACCCTTGAAACTGATCGAGTTGCCCCACGACAGGTTGTACTTGGGAGCGGCTTGACCAGCATAGATGTAATAAGCGTTGTTGTTGGGATTGGCCTCGACATTCTGGCGCTCGGGGTTGACATAGATAGCGCCGTGCTCATCGGTCTTGAGCGTGGAGACATACACGTCGCTCAACGTGCCGCCCTCGGTCAGGCGAATCTGATAACCCGAGGTGCCTCCCATGTAGAGTTCGTCCAGGTTGTAAATCTCGCCGTCAATGGGGTTGCGCCAGTTCTTGAGCAGTTCCTTGACCTTGTTTTGGTTAAGCGTCCATGTCAAATAAGTTTCCCAAGTCACTGGGCCTAGGGGCTGGATATAACGCGCTGTGAGTTCAACGCCCTCGTTATCCACACGTCCACCATTAACCACCGCACTGGTATAGCCCGACGAAGCGGGCAGCGTGGGATAGAAGAATTGGTTGCGCGTGCTGGACTTGTATAGAGTCATATTCACGCGCAGGCGGTTGCGAAACATATGCAAATCGATACCGGCCTCCTGCGAGCTGGTGCGCTCGGGTTTGAGGTCGGTAAGCATCCGTGTCGAGGTCTCGGCAAGACCTGTCGATGGGTTGATGGCATAGGTCTCACGCGTCAGGAAAGGCTCGTTAGGTTCATTACCCACCTGGGAGTAGCCTATGCGGGTCTTGAAGTAGTTGAGCCAATCACATTCTATATCCAACTCTTTCAACAAATCGGTCCATACACATGAAAGGCCAGCCGACCAGTAGAAGTAACTCTTCTCGAGCTTGCTCGACCAGTCGTTGCGGGCAGTGACATCAATATAGACTGCACTGATAGCGCCCAATTGGGCTGTGGCATACACGCTCTGCAACTGGGTGCGGTAGCCGCTCTGCACAGGCTTGAAAGTCGAGTTGGAAGTCTCTACATTGGCCAGGGTGAACTTGTTGGCGGTACCCTTCAAGTGGCCACTGAAGCCCTCGATGCTGTTGTCGCGCTGGTCAAAACTCGTGCCCAGCACACCGCTCAAGCTCAAGTGGCCATCGGCAATGTAAAAGTATTTGTCGAACTTGGCGAAAGCCTCGGCATACAGCTGGCGGTTGCTCACGTTGCGCAAGCCGTAGTGGCCATACTTGGAGGCGTAGAGCGTATTGGTCGAGGCGAAGAATTTCTCCTCATACTTGTCACTGCTCTTGTCATACTTCACGCGGCCCGTGATGTCGAGCCACGGGGTGATGCGCCAGTTGAGCGAGACGGTCGCCTGGTGACGCTCCTTGTGGTTGATGAAGCGCTCGCGCTCAGTCTCCCAATAGGGGTTCTCCATCGAGATGTCGTAATTGTAGGGCCAATATTGCACCGGGAAATTGCGGCCCGTGTCGTAGCGCTCGTAGTAGCCCAACTTGGAGAAATCGTCCCCGGCAGGGAACAGATAGACCGGCACCAGCGGATTGTGGTACTGTCCCTGGCTGATCATGTTCTGCTCCTTGACGGCGGCAAGCATGTAGCCCAGGTCGAGCGTCATGCGGTCGTCAAGGAAACTGGTGGTGTTGCGCACACTCACGTTGTAGCGGTCGTAGTTATTGCTGTGGATGATGCCCCGGGAATTGGTGGCGCCGAGCGACAGATAGGTCTGGTTCTTGTCAGTGCCAGTGCTCAGGCTCACCGAGTTGGCAATCCGGGCACCCGTCTGGAAGAAGTCGGCAGGACGGTAACTGCTGGGCGCTGCCAATTTCTCGCCCCAACTGAAGTAACTGCCCGTCTCGCTGGGCCCGTACTCGTTCTGGAACCGCGGCAACACAAAGGGCCGTGAGAACTGGAAACTGCCGTTGTAGGTCACATCTACCCTACCCGCACGGCCACGCTTGGTGGTGATGATGATGACGCCGTTGGCGGCATTGGCACCATACAGGGCGGCTGCCGACGGGCCCGTCAAGGCACTGATGCTCTCGATGTCGTCGGGGTTGATGTTACTGGTGGCGTCACCCGTCTGTCCCGCTCCGGCAAAGATGCCCTCGGGCTGCTCGCTGCTCAGGTTCTGCATGGGGATGCCGTCCACGACATACAGCACGTTGTTGTTGCCGTTGATGGACTTGGCACCACGCATGACCACGCGGCTGCCACCGCCCGCACCCGTCGCGCTGGCATTGATGGTCACACCGGCCACCTTTCCAGCCAACGAGTTGACGAAGTTGGCATCCTGCACCCTCATCAAGGCATCGCCCTCCAACTGCTGAACATTGTAAGAGAGCGATTTAGCCTCTTTCTTAATACCCAATGCCGTCACGACCACCTCGTTAAGCGTATGGGCGTCCTGCTGCAGATTGACGGTCAGGCTGCTGCCGTCAACCCTCACCTCACGGGTGCCGTAGCCCACAAAGCTCACCGTTAAGGTGGCCTCACGTGGGGCCTTGATGGAAAAGCGTCCGTCAAAGTCGGTGACGGTAGTCACATTGGTGCCCTTGACGCTCACGGTCGCCCCGATGACGGGTTCGCCATTCTCGTCAAGCACCCGTCCTGTCACCGTCGAGGCTTGCACCGCGCCGCTCTGCACTTGTGGCACAGGAACGGCAATAGCCAGACCCGCACCCAATGCGAGCGCCAATACTACCATGTAGAGACGCAAAAACTTGCGCGTCCATGGCTTACATTTCAGTCTATTCATCATAATGGTTTCAATTTGGTTTTCTCAATGTGACAAAGGTAGTCATTTTTTAGTTTTCCTGCGTCAATTTCATCTAATTTATTACAAGAGCGGTCAACGCTCATGCCTTGCGGTTCAAGAATACCGAGCATTTGGCATTGTGGAACTATTTTTAGAATTTTTTGGGAGTTAAATTTGGAGATAGAGAGTTTTTATTGTATTTTTGCCCGCTTTTTCGTGAAAAATGAATATGGATATACTTCAAGAGATTAAAACCTATCTTGCCGAGTGCCGTGTG
>JAEEGG010025557.1_pt1 | contig 11354 bp, 10 predicted proteins | sample 9134161 | NCBI WGS metagenome assembly JAEEGG01 (sample SAMN16246543, study PRJNA631951) | gut metagenome | biome: gut microbiome; feature: rumen; material: CR-attached | host: Bos | place: Iran: Karaj | collected 2018-10
GGTGGACTAAATGAAAATGGTAAGAACATGTATGTTGTTACTGTTGATAAAGATATATTTATATTTGATGCCGGTTTAAAATATGCTAATGAAAAAATGCTAGGAGTAGATTATATTATTCCTGATTATGAATTTATTAAAAATAATGTAAAAAATATAAAGGGTATATTTATTACTCATGGACATGATGAAAACATGGGAGCAGTAATAGATATTATTAAAGAAATAAAAGATATTAATATATATTCATGTAAGTTTACTTGTGATATTATAAGAAGAGAATTAGAGGATGAAGATATTAAGTTTAATAATCTTCATGAAATAGAACCTCATAAGAGTATTCAATTTGGAAAGAATAGTATTTTTCCAATTAGTTTAACACATTCTATTCCAGATAATGTAGGGTATGTATTAAATACTGAAGATGGAGCAATAGTTTATACTGGTAACTTTATATTTGATTCAAGTCTTCAAGGAAATTATAGAACTGATATTGGTAAAGTAGCATATATAGGTAAACAAGGAGTATTATGTTTACTTAATGAATCGAAATATGCTGATAGATTAGGTTATACAGTTCCAAGAAATAGAATATCTTCTACTGTTAGAGATATATTAATGCATAATGAAGGTAGGATTATAGTAACTGTATTTACAGCTCATATAAGTAGAATTCAAGAATTATTATCAGAGGTAGAAAATACTAATAGAAGACTTGTAATTATGGGTAAAAGATTACAACAGTTAATTAATTATACAATTGATAATGGTTATGTAAAATTTAATAAAGAAAGAATAGGGACTCTTAATAATATTACAGATAAGGATTCTGTTATTCTTATATCAAATGAAAATGAAAAACCATTTATTAATTTAGAAAGAATTATAAATGGATATGATAAATACATTAAGATTCTTCCAACAGATACAGTATTTTATTTAGATCCTGTATCAGTTAATAATGAAAGAATTGCTGTTAAAATTAGTGATGATATTGCTAAATTAGGAGCTACTGCAATATCACTTTCACCAAAAGAATATTTACTTAATCATGCTTCTATAGAGGATCTTAAATTAATGATTAATTTATTAAATCCTAAATATTATTTTCCAGTATCTGGAGAATATAGACATATGGTAAGTAATGCAGATGTTGCTTATAGTATGGGTATAGATAAAGAAAATATTATTTTAAAACAAAATGGTGAAGTAGCTGTTTTTGAAAATGGAATACTTTCTAATGAAAGTGAAAAGATACCTATAAATGAATTATTAATAGATGGTAATTCAACTAAAGATATTGGAGAACTAGTTTTAAAAGATAGAGAAATGCTTTCAGAAAATGGAATTGTTATAGTATGTGCAACATTAGATAAAAAGACTAGAAAAGTTTTAGCAGGTCCAGAAATATTAACTAGAGGATTTATATATGTTAAAGAAAATATTGACTTTATAAACCAAATAAAAGAAATGTCAGCAGATATTATAAATAAAAATATATCTAATAGTTATGTGGATTATAATAAGATTAAAACAGATTTAAGAGATGTTTTAGGCAATTTCTTTTATAATGAAACTGAATGTAAACCAATGGTAATTACATTAATAAATGAGATATAGGGAGAGTTTGTATGGATTTATATGGGATATATGATAAGTTAGAAAAAAAGTATGGTAAACAAGAAAGATACAATGATTATTTAAACAAGTTAGTACAAAGTTATATAAATGGAGAAGATGTTGAGGATATAGCACCTTTAGAAAATTTAGAAGACAATCCTGATTTTATGTTAAATGTTATTCTTGAAACTCCAAAAAGTGATAAATATGATTTTACTAAAGTATTAAAACTAGCAAGTGATAATGTTAAGAAAGATTATTATATTTTAGATGCTTGTTTAGATAGATACTATGAAAGACCTGATGTTTTAATAGAATTATGTAAAGAATTTATCAGATTAAATAAAACCGGTGATCCTGAAAAAGATAACTTAAATGTTGAAGTTTCAGAAATCATAGTCAGAACTATAGATATAGTTAAAAGAAATGGTAATCCAATAGAAGATTATTTAGAAGATCTAAATGAATTAGGTTTAGAATTAAATAGTAGATATGCTTACGTTATTGAAATATTTAATAATAGAGTAATAAAAGATGATAACTTTGGTTTTATGTTTGCAGCAGAAAAATATAAAAATAATAGATATCTATTACCATTTATAGCACGAAAAACTTTTGAAAGAATTCTAGAAGATGATAGAGTAGATGCAAGGCTATGTATCCTAGCTAGTAAATGTAATTCTGTTGATGATGTAGATAAAGTTATTCTTCCATCATTTAGTGCAGTATTAAAGAAAGATGAAGATTTATCAAATTATGTATTATCTAACCGTAGTGTATATGATAAATTAATGAAGTGCTTAAAAAAAGAAGTAGAAAAAAGAATTATACATGTTAGCTATATTAAATCTTCAGAAGAAACTGATCCTGGTGTAAATCCTGGTGGATTGAAATTTGTAAACAAACATAGAAAAATAGTGCAATAAACACTATTTTTTTTATTTTTATGATATAATTAAAGTAATAATGCGAGGTGCTTATATGGCAAAAAGAGGAAGACCTAGAAAAGTAACTAGACATAGAAGAAAAAAGAATAACTATTTATTTCCTGTTATGGGATTTATATTTATAATCGCAGGTGTATTAGGCTTAATAGGATATAATGCAAATATATTTGGAACATTCTTTAGAGGAGTAGGTATGTTCTTAATGGGATCTTTTTATTATATCCCATTGGTTTTATTTATTGTACTTGGAGGATATTTATTATTTACTAATAAATTTCCTAAAGTGTTTTCTCTTACTAAATGTGGAATATATTTAGTACTTATTGGTATTTTATCATTCTTTAACTTAGATCATTTAACTGAAAAAGCAGGAGTTAAAGAAGAATTAATAAGTGCATTTGAAACACTTAAAATAGCTATTTCAGAAAAGACTAATTTTTCTGGTGGTGGAATGATTGGAACATTATTCTCATCACTATTAAATAAATATTGTGGACATTTAGGAGCAATAATAATTATATGTGTAATCATTTTAATAGGAGCTATTCTTATAACAGGTATTACTGTTTCAGATATTATTGAAAAATTATCTGAGAAATTTGGTAATAAAGATAAAGATGGCAATGGTATTCCTGATAGCGAGGATGAAGAAGATGATGATGGTTATCAAGATGATGAAAATGAAGAACTTGAATCTACTAAAGTTAAAATATCATTATCTGATAATAAAAATGATAAAAATGTTGAAAGACCTGATTATGTTCCAACATATAATACTCAGTTATATAAAAATTATGAACCACCTTATCCTAATCATGTAAATGAAGTATTAAATGATTCAAAGAAAAATGCTAAAGAAAAAGTAAAGGAAAATGAAGCAGAAATTAAGAAAAATATTCCTTTATTAGAAAAAGTACTAAGAGAATTTGAAGTAGTAGCAAAGGTAAGAGAGGTACATGTTGGACCTACTGTTACTCAATATGAATTAGAAATAAAATCTGGAACTAAGATGAATAAAGTTAAGAGTTTATCATCTGAAATAGCTCTTGCTATGGCTGCAAAAGATGTTAGAATTGAAGCACCAATTCCAGGTAAAAGTACTGTTGGTATAGAAATACCAAATAGAGTTAATTCAGCTGTACCATTTAGAGAAATTATAGATGCATTCCCTAGTGAAAAAGCTTCTAATAAATTATTAGTTGCTCTAGGTAAAGATATAATGGGTACTCCAAGATATTGTGAAATTAATAAAACACCACATTTATTAGTGGCTGGTGCTACAGGTTCAGGTAAATCTGTATGTGTTAACTGTATTATTGGTTCAATACTTATGAGAGCTAAACCAGATGAAGTTAAGATGGTTATGATAGATCCTAAGAAAGTAGAATTCTCTGGATATAATGGACTTCCACATTTATTAATGCCAGTTGTAACTGATCCAAGAAAAGCATCAGTAGCTCTTCAAAAGATAGTTGAAGAAATGGAAGATAGATATAGAAAATTTGAAGACGCTAAAGCAAAGAATATCGAGATGTATAATGCTATGCTTGAAAAGAAAAATAAGAAGATGGCAGAAGAATCTCAATATCCACTTCTTCCATATATTGTTGTAATAATAGATGAGTTAGCTGATCTTATGGTTATTGCTAAAAAAGAAGTTGAAGATTCAATAGTAAGAATTACTCAAATGGCTAGAGCAGCAGGTATTCATTTAATAGTAGCTACTCAAAGACCATCAACAGATGTTATTACAGGTTTAGTTAAAGCTAATATTCCATCTAGAATATCATTTGCAGTTTCATCTCAAATAGATTCTAGAACTATACTTGATATGGGTGGAGCAGAAAAACTTCTTGGTAAGGGTGATATGTTATTCCTTCCAATGGGTGAAAGTGTTCCTCAAAGAATACAAGGTGCATTCATAGATGAAGAAGAAGTTGAAAGATTAGTTAACTATTGTTGTAAAGGTCATTCTGCAGTATATGATGAGAAATTTAATTTAGATAAAGTATCTGAAAGTGCATCATCTAATAGAGCGGATGTAGATAATGATGATGTACTTTATAATGAAGTCGTTAAATTTGTATGTACAAGTAAAAAAGCATCTGCATCTTTACTACAAAGAAGATTTAAAATTGGTTATAATAGAGCTGCTAATTTAATAGATAAATTAGAGGAAAGAGGTATTGTTGGACCTGAACAAGGTTCTAAACCTAGAGAAGTTCTAGTAGAACTAGATGAAGAATAAAAGATATAGAAATATATCTTTTTATTTTACAAAAAATATGATATTATAGTATATGTAAGAATAGGAGGGATTTTTATGGATAAAGAAAAAATTGAAGAAATTTCCGTAGATGATAACGCCATAGAAATGCCTTTTACTGAAGATACAGAAGATATTTTTGAGGAATTTGCTGAAGAAACAGCACCTGTAGTTTCTGAAACTACAGTTGAAGAAACTCCTATAAAAGAAGAAAAAAAAGTAGAACCTATAATAGATGAAAGAATAACAAGTAATCCTATATATAATAAAAAAGAACCTCAAACTGAAATAAAAGATAATATAGGTCCTGGTTTATCTGTATCTGAAAATAGTAATATGATTCTTGATGACAGAATTAAGAATAATCCTTTATATCAAGATGTATCGTTTTATAATGCTGATAATAAAGTAGTAGCAGCTTCAGATAAAAAAGATGTAATAGAAAAAGATAATAAGAGCTTATTTAGCAAAAATATATTTGCTATTAAACATAAATCAATATTACTTCCTGTAATAGCATTTATATTCGCATCTATTCTTGGAATATATTTATTAGTTACATCATCTAAAGCATCAACTGTTAATTTAATTAAATTTAGTGAATTGAATAAAGTTGGTTATATGGATAGTGATGGAACTATAGTAGTTAAACCTAAATATTTATCAGGAACAGAGTTTTATAATGGATATGCTATTGTTAAAAATGATAGTAATTTATACTGTGTATTAAACGGTAAAGATGTATTTGAAGTTCAATGTGGAAATTATACATATATAGGTTTATATGATGGTAAATATATTGCTTCTAAAATTACATCTAATGGTTTAAAACAAGCTATGCTTGATAAGAAACTAGATAATATAACTAAATTTAAATATGATAATATTTCATATATTAATAATGGTATATTTACTTTTAAAAGAGATGAAACAGTTGGTTTATTAAATGATCTTGGAAAAGAAATATATTCATTTAAAGTAGATGAAGTAGATGATAAGAATATATCAGTAGAAGTATCTAATTCTAAAACAAAGAATAGATATGCTAAAGTAAAAGTAAATGATTCTACTACTATTATTAATATAGAAACAGGAGCAGAAGTTTATAATTATACATTAGATGAAGTAAGTGTATTAGATAATAATGTATTTTCTATTAGAGATTCTAAATATGATAATAATACATATATTTATATAGAGAATGATGAAATAGCATTCCAAACAGTAAATTATAAATATGTAAGAATAGATAATTATAAATCTAATATTGCTATATGTATTAAACCTGATTCTAGAATAGATTATATTAATTTAACTAATAATGAAATTATGAATAATAATGAAAATAATGAATATTATTATCAAAATGGAATACTACTAGAAAAAACACATGATTTTAATCTAAATAATGATGTATATAATATATATGATTATACAGGTAAGTTAGGTTCATTTACTGCTTTAAAACCTGAAGATAACTATTTTTATAATGGTGTTATGAAAATAGTAGTATTTGATAATGCATATAATTATGTTAATACTAAGGGTAAAACTATTAGTAATAAGACATATGAGTATGCTGATAATTTTGAAGAAAATGGATATGCAGTTGTTGCAAATAGTGAAAAATATGGTATTCTAGATACTAAAGCAAATGAAGTAGTGTCATTAAGCTATGTTAATGTTGAACAATTAGATAGTAATTTATTTAAAACTTTAAAAAACAAGTATGATTTAGAGTTATTTATATTTACAAATACTAATGGTAAAAAAGGATTTGTAAATAGTAATAATAAAGAATATATAGAGGCTATTTATAGTTCATTTGATATAGTAGATGATAATTATCCATTTATTAAAGCATATTATGGTAGTGATTCAGTATTATTAAATCTAGTTAATAAAAAAGAAATTAATATAGAGGAAGATTCTGATATCCAAATAAAAGATAATTATATTATTATTGATAATAAATATTACAACTATAATGGAAAACTAATATATACTATTAAATAGTAAGAGGGTGGTTTTGTGAAAAAGAGATTTATTTATTGGGTAGTACTAATTGTATTAGTATTTGTACTTGCATACTTTATATTCTCGTCAAGTATTTTTGATGGTCTTAGAAACAAAGCTTCTTTAGCAGATGTAGATAAGATATCTGTTTTAGATGATGTAAAAACTTATGTTACTAATAATATTGATAAGTATGAAGATGGAACCATTATTTTTACTAAGAGTGATCTATTAGTTAATTCTGTTATTAAAGAAGATAATAACTTAGATAAAAATGCTAGAGTATATGTAATAGTAAATAATAAAACTGTTACAGATGCCTATATTAAAAATAGAAGTATTAATAATTATTTAATGAATTCTGTTAATGATAACTTTATTCTTAAAGATGGTAATCATTATTATGTAGGTGAAGATGCTAATAACTATATTTTATTTAATAGTGAACTATATAGAATAATGAAAGTAAATAATGATGGTAATATTTTAATTATTAAAAATGATAAAGAAGATGTTGTTAAAATAGAAAAAATAGATACTTATATTCAAATATTTAAAAATAGAAAATACTATTCATATATTAATAATGTAACTTTATTAAATATTAGTGATTATAACAATACTATTCTAGATGGTAAAACATATTTAGATTCAAATTATAAATACTTTATTAATACATCAAATGGTTATACAGTAGTTAATGGTATAACAAATAATGAAGATGAAGCAGCTTTAAAATTAGTTATAGAAATAGATAAAGATGCTTCATATGAAAAAGGTGTAGGAACTATAGTAGATCCAATTATAATAAGCGAGTAATCGCTTATTTTTATTTTTTTAAAAAAAGTGAAAAAAGTGCTTGAAATAAAGGAAAAACAATGATAAAATGAATTATGTGTGACTGGCGATGATATGCAAGGTTGCTGATACACCGGGTTAAGTTGTTATTTAATAATAAAGAAAAACGGTTGTTTTCAGGTTTTTGCACGGAGCAAGTCTATACAAGATATAGGCGAAAGGAGGATATTATGGCAAACAAGATCCAAATCAATCTTAAAGCATACGATCATAGAACTATTGATAAAGCTGCTGCTAAGATTGTTGAAACTGTTAAAAGAACAGGCGGAGAAGTTAGTGGTCCAATTCCACTACCAACTAAGATTGAAAAAGTTACAATCTTAAGAGCTGTTCATAAATACAAAGATTCTCGTGAACAATTCGAAATGAGAACTCACAAGAGATTAATTGTCATCAATAACCCAAGTAAAGACACAATCGAGGCACTAACTCGTTTGGACTTACCAAGTGGTGTTGAGATTAGTATTAAATAATTTTTATAAGATTTTATAGGAGGAAATAATGAGAAAAGGAATCTTAGGTCGTAAGATCGGGATGACTCAAGTATTCGCTAAAAACGGTAAACTTATTCCAGTTACTGTTATTGAAGTTGAACCAAATTACGTTTCACAAATCAAAACTGTTGAAACTGATGGATACAATGCTGTTCAACTTGCATATAGTGACGCTAAAGAAAAGAATACATCTAAAGCTGAACTTGGTCATTTAAAGAAAGCAAATGTTTCACCTAAGCGCTTCATTAAAGAAATCAGAAATGCTGATGTTAGCGCATACACATTAGGTGGAGAAGTTAAAGCTGACATCTTTACTGTTGGAGAAATGGTAGACGTTTCTGGTATGAGTAAAGGTAAAGGCTTCCAAGGTGTTATTAAACGCCACAATCAAAGTAGAGGTCCTATGGGACATGGTTCACAATACCACAGAGGTGTTGGATCACTAGGTACTATGAGACCAATGCGTGTTTTAAAAGGTAAAAAATTACCAGGACATATGGGTTATAAATTAATTACAGTTCAAAACTTAGAAGTAATTGAAATTGATTTAGACAAAAACATTATACTTGTTAAAGGTAACGTTCCTGGTCCTAAAAAGTCATTAGTTATTATTAAATCTGCTATTAAGCATGAAGGACAAGTTAACGAAATGGATGAACTTGTTACTTATGCAGAAGCTACTGTAGAAGAAACTCCAGTTGTTGAAGAAACTACTGAAGAAACTTCTGTAGAAGAAACTCCAGTTGAAACTACAGAAGAAGCACCTGCTGAAGAAGCAGCTGAATCTACAGAAGAATCATCACAAGAATAATAGTTTATTAATTTAATAATAATGAATGTGATGAAAGGAGGAATTAAATATGCCTAAGGTAGCACTTTTAAATTTAAAAGGTGAAAAAGTAAAAGATATAAAACTAAATGACGAAATATTTGGTATTGAACCAAATAACCAAGTAATATATGATGCAGTTGTTAGAAAAGGTGCATCACTAAGACAAGGAACACATAGTGTTAAAACTAGAAGTGAAGTAAGTGGTGGAGGAATCAAACCATGGAGACAAAAAGGAACTGGTAGAGCTAGACAAGGTTCTATTAGAGCTCCACATTGGTATCATGGTGGTGTAGTATTCGGACCAACTACTGAAAGAAATTATGAAAAGAAACAAAATAGAAAAGAAAGTAGATTAGCTTTAAGATCAGCTTTATCTTATAAATTAAGTAATAAAGCAATTACAGTTGTAGAAAAATTTGATGTTAAAGATTCTAAGACTAAAGGATTTATTAAATTACTTAATACTCTTAAGTTAGAAGGTAAAACTTTAGTGGTAGTTAAAGAATTAACTGATGAATTAATCTTAGCATCTCGTAATTTAAAAGATATTAAAGTAATTGAATCTCATGAAATCAACACTTATGATGTACTTAACTATAAAAATATAGTTATGACTGAAGAAGTAGTTAAAATGCTTGAGGAGGTACTATAATGATAGGAGATTATAGAGATATTATTCTTGCTCCAGTTATTACTGAAAAAGCTGCTAATATAGCAGAAGCTGGAAACAAGATTGTGTTTAAAGTAAAACCAAGTGCAAACAAGGTTCAAATTAAACAAGCAATTGAAAAAATATATAATGTAAAAGTTACAAATGTAAATACAATTAACGTTAAACCAAAATCAAAGAGAGTTGGACGTTATACAGGAAAGACTTCAGCTTATAAAAAAGCAATTATAACTTTAGCTGAAGGTTCAAAAATAGAATTATAGGAGGTTTTAGGATATGGCTATTAAACATTTTAGACCAGTAACACCTGGACAAAGAAAGAAAAGCACATTAGTAAACACAGAGCTAACTAAAACTGCTCCTGAAAAAAGTTTACTAAAAGTAGCTAAGAAAAATGCTGGTAGAAATAATACTGGTAAAATAACTGTTCGTCATCAAGGTGGCGGAGTTAAAAGAAAATATCGTGTTATTGATTTCAAAAGAAATAAATTCGATATAGTAGGTACAGTAGCAACTATTGAATATGATCCAAATAGATCTGCTAATATAGCTTTAATTAACTATTCAGATGGTGAAAAAAGATATATATTAGCTCCAAAAGGATTAAAAGTAGGAGATAAAATTGTATCTGGTGAAAAAGTAGATATTAAAGTTGGTAATGCTTGCCCACTTATGAATATTCCAGTAGGTACTGTTATTCATAATATTGAGTTAACACTTGGTAAAGGTGGACAACTTGCTAGAAGTGCTGGTCAAAGCGCTCAAATTCTTGGAAGAGAAGATAAATATGTAATGATAAGATTAAGTTCTGGTGAAACTAGAAAAGTTCTTGGAACTTGTATGGCTACAGTTGGAGAAGTTGGTAATGAAGATTATTCATTAGTTAGACTTGGTAAAGCTGGTAGAACTAGATACTTAGGTATTAGACCTACAGTTCGTGGATCTGTTATGAACCCTAACGATCACCCACATGGTGGTGGTGAAGGTAGAACTCCAGTTGGACATAAACAACCACTTACACCTTGGGGTAAACCTGCACTTGGTCTTAAAACTCGTAATAATAAAAAGAGTTCAACAAAATTAATTGTTACTCGTCGTAAATAAAGGAAAGGAAAAGAAATAAATGGCTAGAAGTTTAAAAAAAGGACCTTATGTATTCGATAGATTATTAAAAAAGGTTCAAGAAATGAATGAAAATGGTAAAAAAGAAGTTGTAAAAACATGGTCAAGACGTTCAACTATTTTCCCTGAATTTATTGGACATACATTTGCTGTTCACAATGGGAAAGAATTTATTCCAGTTTATGTTACTGAAGATATGGTAGGACATAAATTAGGTGAATTTGCTCCAACAAGAAAATTTGGTGGACATGGAAACAAAGAAGATAAATAGTTTGAACTTGAAAGGAGATAAATAATGGAAGCAAAAGCAACTGCTAGAACAGTGTTAGTTGTTCCAAGAAAAACACGTTTAGTTACACGTTTAATCCAAGGTAAGAGTGTTATTGACGCAACTAACATGTTAAGTAATATGAATAAAAAATCAGCTCGCTTAGTAAATAAAGTTTTATTATCTGCTACAGCTAATGCTGAAAATAATCTAAAATTAGATAGAAATAATTTATATGTTAAGTCTGCTTATGTTAACGAT
>JAEEGG010025558.1_pt1 | contig 11354 bp, 9 predicted proteins | sample 9134161 | NCBI WGS metagenome assembly JAEEGG01 (sample SAMN16246543, study PRJNA631951) | gut metagenome | biome: gut microbiome; feature: rumen; material: CR-attached | host: Bos | place: Iran: Karaj | collected 2018-10
ATTCGGCTGCCAGTCGATGACTGTAATGCTCAGCCTCCGCCATCTCCCATATTTCTTCAAAGCGTTTCTCGTCCATAATATTTATTATTTTGTCATTTCTTTTCTTAATATTTCTTTCACTCGCACCAGTCTCACACTCACATTCTTCTCTGTCATCTCCAGCTCTTGGGCAATCTCCTTGTACGAATAACCCTCCAGTTTCATCTTCACGATTGTGCGGTCGGGTTCATTGAGTTGGGCTATCACCTCGTGGAGTTCATCCACCAAAGAGCGATCCTCCTCTCTCTGGTCGTAGCTCTCCGGCAGAGCCTCGTTGTCCTCGATGCGCCGCAGGGTGTCAATCACCGCGTTGCGGGCAATCTTCCAAGTCAGTGCCGCTTGGGGAGCCCCGCTCAGGGCCAGCAGCCGTTCCCGAGCCCGCCACAAAGCGATGGTTGCCTCCTGTATCAAGTCATCGGAGTCCAACCCCCTGTGACGGAAACGGCTACAGAGGGTAAACAACAGCCCGCGGTAGCGGTGGAGTAGTTCTTCAAATGGATCTTTTGTTCTCACGTCCATAATAACGCAACAACTCGCCAAAAAACTACACCGCCCCGAAAATATTTTTCAAAAGATCCAACCATGAGGAGTCGTTGAAGGGTCGTTGAAGAGTCGTTGAAGGGTCGTTCAAAATTCGTCTCCTGAAGCGAACCTAGAGCGAACCTACAGCGAAGCTACAGCGAACCCACACTGGAGCGACAAAAACGCAAAGCCGATGCCGCAGCGCCGATGAAAAAACGGCGAATCCCGAAAGCCCCAACCCATCATCCCAAGCCCCGCGCCACAGTTGCTACAGTGCTACAGTTCCCCCGCATCCCCGACCCCCAACTGTAGCACCGTAGCACCGCAACGCCTACAGCCGCCTGCAAACCAGTCATCCATCAGCAAAAAGCCACAATAATCGAAAAAAAGTAGTATCTTTGCAAAGATAAATAACCACCGATTATGAGAAAAGGTATTGTACTATTGATAGTTGCATTAATGTGTGGCTGCAATGTATTTGCAAGTAAGGACACCGTCCCACCTGCTATTGTCGCCACCACTCCGACAGTAACCCTCACGCAGGAGCAATTCGACTCGCTGATAGCTGCCTCCGCTAAGGTTAATCAAATGGAGTATGTCTCCAAACCTGATTGCGACAGGATGTTTAGCGATTATATAAACCACGTGGGCTGGGTGGTAGGCCTATTTGGTGTATTATGTACTGTTTTAGTAGCAATAGTGGGTGTGGCAGTACCGATACTGATGAACAATGACACTAAGAAAAAAATAGAAAAACATGAAGAAGCAATAAAAACATCTAATGGTAAAATAGATAGTCATGAAAAAATGCTCTTGGAGTATGAGGAGAAGATAAAAACATATGAGGAGAAGATAAAATCATCTGAGGCTTCTTTGTCCAACTATGATAAAAAGCTTGCTGAATATGGAGAGAAGATGACAATGTCTGTGCAAACGCTTGCCGACTATGATAAAAGGTTAGCCGACTATGATAAGAAGATAGCTGAGTCTGAGCAAACAATGACTGCACATGAATCAAAACTTAAGGAACAAGAAAAAGTCATAAAGAAAATAAGTGAAAGGTTTCCTGAGTCGTCAACGACGGTTGAGGAATTGAAAGAAAAGACAAGTGCAAGTGTATTGTTTATACGGGCTCTGAATGAAAAAGATATTGACAAGAAGATAGATTTATACACCCAGTGTATTGAAAAAGACCCGCAGTTAGCGGACGCCTATAACAACCGGGGGCTTGCATATGGCAATAAAGGTGACAATGACCAAGCAATCAAGGATTATGACAAGGCGATAGAATTGAACCCGCAGTATGCGGAAGCCTATAACAACCGGGGGATTGCATATAGAAAGAAAGGTGACTATGACCAAGCAATCAAGGATTATGACAAGGCGATTGAATTGAACCCGCAGGATGCGGCCGCCTATAACAACCGGGGGATTGCATATTATAATAAAGGTGACAATGACCAAGCAATCAAGGATTATGACAAGGCGATAGAATTGAATCCGCAGTATGCGGAAGTCTATTTCAACCGGGGGTTTGCATATAGCAATAAAGGGGACAATGACCAGGCAATCAAGGATTATGACAAGGCGATAGAATTGAACCCGAAGGATGCGGACGCATATAATCAGCTTTGTTATGCCTATTTGGGTAAGAAGGACTTCCCTGCCGCTTTGGATGCAGTTAATAAGGCTATCGCATTAGCACCATCCGACCCCGAATACCTTGACAGCCGGGCAGATGTGTTGATAGTATGGGGCAAGTACAAGAAAGAACACCCGGATGAGTACCCAGAAATTGACTGGAAAGAAAATATCAGAAGTGCGTTAAGCGATGTAGAAAAAGCTTTCACGATGAATCCATACGAGGAATTGAAAAAGATGCTGGAAGAGAAGCGTGCAGATTGTAAGAAGTTGTTGGAGGAGTAATCCATTGTGTACTGAAATGGACTTTTCTAGTTTGTAATGTTTCAAGTTGTGAGCCTCTGCAAGGGGTATTTTTGCACAAAAAGTCATTATACCGAATATCTTTCGTAACTTTGCATTTTATCCGCTTTGGGGCGGAATGGTACAATATGCAATAATACAACAATATAAAAAGCGACACAATAAATGGAAAAGAAGAACTTTAAGCAAGAAGTTTTTGCCTACATCCTTTTGATAGTGGGCAGTGCCCTCTTCGCTGTGGGCGATGTGATGTTTGTTAACCCCTACCTCATGGCTCCTGGCGGCACCTACGGTCTCTCCAACGTGCTGAATACCCTTTGGCCTTGGAAGATTGCATTCTATGCTATCTGCATGGATGTCCCCCTGCTGATTATCGGTACGATTATCTTGGGCCCCAAGTTCGGTGTCAAGACGGTGGTTTCCACAATATTGATATTCCTTTTCACCTTTTTACTGGAATCCATCTGGGGCTATAATCCCGTTATCCACGACGGTGCCATCGTGGCCAGCCCGATAGAAGGCCTGAGTATGGTTGAAATACCCAATCATGGCGGCTGGTTTGTGCCCGACTATTTCCTCAACACGGTTGTGGCCGGCCTCATCTATGGTGTGGCCATTGGCTTGATATTCCGCTCTGGCGCCACCAGCGGCGGCAGCGACATCATCTCCATGATTCTGCACAAATACACCAAGATTTCGCTTGGCACCCTTGTGCTGATTGTCGATAGCTGCATCACGCTGACTACCTTCATTGCCTTCGGCGACATCCGTCTGCCCATCTACTCCATCATTATCATCTTTATCGAGAGCAAGGTCATCGACCTCGTGGTCGATGGTATCAAGAGCTACAAAACCGCTCTCATCGTCACCGACAAGATGGAGGTGGTTAAGAACTACATCCTCCACGACATGCATCGCGGCGGCACCTGCATCACCGGCGAAGGCCTCTACAACGGCACCGAGCGCAAGATGATCTATGTCACCATGGAGCGTGCCGACTTTGTGAAACTGCGTGCCAACCTGCGCAACCTCGACCCCTCGGCTTTTGTCAACGTCATCGACAGCGCCGAGATTATGGGCAAGGGCTTCAAGGAACTGCCCACGGAGTAATGTGTTAATGTGGGAATGTGTTAATGCGTTAATTTAGTTTGGTGTGAAGGTACTTCAGCTCTGCAACAAGCCCCCTTATCCACCCGTTGACGGCGGCACCCTGGCGATGAACAGCATCACCCAGGGGCTGCTGGCTGCCGGCTGCGAGGTGAGGGTGCTGGCTATGTGCAGCGACAAGCATCCGGTGCTGGAGGACCGCATTCCCGACGATTACCGCAAGGCCACCCGCTTCGAGGCGGTGCATGTGGATTTAGGCATCCACCTGCTCGATGCCGGGGTGGCTTGGCTCTGCGGCGAGTCGTATCATGTAAAACGCTTTGTGAGCAAAGAGTTCGCCGCCCGGCTGGCCGAAGTGCTCCGCGAGGAGGAGTTCGATGTGGTGCATGTCGAGAGCATCTTCCTGTCGCCCTATGTGCCGCTGATACGCAAGCACAGCAAGGCACAGGTTTTTCTCCGCGCCCACAACGTGGAGAACGAGATATGGCAGCGCATCGCCCGCAGTGAGCGGAACCCGCTGAAGCGGGGCTATCTGAAACACCTGTCGCTGACCCTGCGCGCCTACGAGCATGAGCACATGAACGACTATGACGGCGTGGTGGGCATCACGGAGAACGATGCCGCCTACTTCCGCGCAGCGAGTTGCCGCAAGCCGGTCATCGCCATTCCCTTCGGCATCACACCCAGAGTGCCCGACACAGTGGAGGAGGAAGCCAACACCTTGTTCCACTTGGGTTCGATGGACTGGATGCCCAACCAGGAGGGCGTGAAGTGGTTTCTTGACAAGGTGTGGCCTACGGTGCACAAGCGCATGCCCCAGTTGACCTTTTATGTGGCGGGCCGCAGGATGCCCGACAGCCTGATGCAGTTGAAGATGGAGGGTGTGAAAGTGGTGGGCGAGGTGCCCGATGCCTCAAGCTTCATTGCCTCGAAGCAGATAAATGTGGTGCCCCTGCTCAGCGGCAGCGGCATACGGGTGAAGATAATCGAGGCCATGTCGATGGGCAAGACAGTCATTTCCACCACAATCGGTGCCCAAGGCATTGGCTGTACCGACGGGAAAGAGGTGCTGATAGCCGACACCCCCGAGCAGTTCGCCACCCAGATACAGCGTTGTGTCGATGCCCCCGCCTTCTGCCGACAGATAGGCCACAACGCCTACAACTTCATCACCGAGGCCTACAGCCCCGAAACCCTTACCCGCCGACTGCTTGATTTTTACGAGAAACGTTTAAACATTCAATAACGATGAAAACAATTAATATGTCCAATCCCTGCAAGAAAGGCCTTGCGCTGCTCGTTCTGCTGATGATTGCAATGGCAGGCTGCATGGCCCAGACCCAGGTGACCATTCCCGGCACCAAGGTGAAATATACCTTCCCCGGCAAGTGGAACTACCTCAAGGCCGACAAGGTGGACAAGAACACCACCGTCTATGTTTACTACTACAGCGGCCGCATCCTCGTCTCGAAAGGCGACACCGCGCTGCCCAACCTGCGCATCAGGGTGCGCAAGAACTATACGGGAGAGCTGTTCGACTACGTATATGACCGCTACACGGCCGAGCCCTACCAGTCGCTGGCTGACTACACCAACGGTCTTGGCCTGCCCAAAAGCGGTGGCATGGGCTATATAGGCGCCTACACCAATCTGGGCAACAAGAAAGACTACCAGTTCCGCATGGTCTACTTCAAGACACAGAACACCATCGTAGAGTTCCGTCTCGAAACCACGAGGGGCACCTACAAAGACATGGAGAAAGAGTTTGAAGCCATCTTGCGCAGCCTTACATTCTAAACCTTTATCCCCAAGTATGAAAAGAACGTTGATACTGCTAATGTCGCTGCTGCTGGCCTCTACGGTGGCCGCCCAGCAGGACTCCCTGTCCGAGGCGTTCCGTGAGCAATACGTGCTGCTCAACAGCCAGTATGCCAAGAATCCCGACGATGTCGCCAACCTCATGGATATGGCGCATTTCTACTCCAATGCCGACAATCCGCAGTACAACCTCGCCTATGCCGCCGACCTGCTCGGCCGCGCCGAGGAACTCTATACCCTCTGGCTGCAGGACAAAGGCCGCTACCGCGACATGCAGCGCCTTATCAAGAAAGGCATCACCCTCTCCCTTATCCGCCAGCAGCGCCAGTCGGTGACGGACCAGGCCGAGGCTTATGTGCGCCGCAATGCATCGCAGATGGGCCTTTCCGAGATTAATGCCTTCCTCTCCTCTTTCCCTGACAATGCCGCCGTCACCACCCGGCTGCATTCAAAGAAAGTGGCCGACGAGTATCACAACGCCTGCCGCGAGAACACCATAGAGGCCTACTACAGTTTCCTCATCGCCCATCCCTCCATCCCCGAAAGCGATTCCGCCGAGGCAGCCCTTGAGCGGCTTGCCCCGCGCCACTACTCAGTCTTTGCCACCGAGGGTGCGGTCGACACCGCTGCCGCCGCCTTCCCCTCCAGCCGCGCCATGCAGCATGCCGCCATGCGACAGAAAAGCCGCATAGCCTACCACAATGCCTGCCGTGTAAACACCGAGGAGGCCTACTCGTCCTATCTGGAACACTATCCCCGTGGCGACAACTATCTGGATGCCCTCAACCACCTGCAGACGCTCCGCAGTATGGACTTTGCCCTCCTCTCCACCGTGCAGGAATATGCCGACTATGCCGAGACACACAGCGACGACCCTTTGGCCGACAGTGCGCTGGCCAGGCTGCGCGCCATGATATTCGGCGCCCACAGCCAGGAGGCGGCCGTCATATACCTTGAGCATTTCCCCCTCGACGAGCATCACTCCGATGTCTATAAAGAGTACTACAGCTGGTTCGCCGCCGAAGGCAACCGCCAGCCGATAGAGTCCTTCGCCGCCGACAACCCCGACTATCCTTTCCAGATGGCTGTGCAGTCCGACCTGGCACGCGGCATTGTCTTTGATTCCTTCGACCTGACCAAACCCTTTGTCGAGACCGACTTCAACCGGCTTACCGACTGCATCCATCTCTTCACCGGGCGCAGGTCGGCCTTTGTCGCCCTGCAGCGCGTGCTGCAGCAGCAAATAGCCCATCGTGACTGGAATGCCGCCCTGCAGCGAATGAACCAGTTCGAAATCTGTTTCGAGGACAACGGAACAAAGGAGTATGCCGAGCTGGCCACCCTGCTCAAGGACAAGGAGAAGGTTGCCAAACGGTTGGTGCTGTCCCGCAGCGGCATACACCACGTATTCTCCAACCACGAAGGCACCCGCCTCTACTTCACCGAGCAGGACAAGACCTTCACCACGCGCAAAAACACCCTCCATGCCCGGCGCGACACGCTCCACTACGTGACTGTGGAGAGCGGCGGCACTGTGGTGGGCTGCGCCCGTCGTGCAGCCAAAGGCAAAGGCGCATGGGAATATGCCGGCAGAGTGCAAGTGGCCGGAGTCCATGCCGATGTGACTGCATTGGGGTTCTATGACAACGGCCGCCGTGTGCTCCTCGGCGTGGATGGCGACATCTGGTCGGCACAGGTGGTCAACGACACCCTGTGGACGGACGCCGAGCGGTTTGGTGAACCGGTCAACACAATCTACATTGAAACCGACGCCTACATGTTGCCTGACGGCAGCGGGATGCTGCTGGCCTCCGACCGCCCGGGCGGACACAACGTGCAGGAGTCGGGAGCCTACTACCACGGCGACACAGCCCTTGCCACCGACCTCTACTATATCCCCTATACCGACGGACGCTGGGGCGACCCCGTCAACCTGGGCATGCCCGTCAACAGTCCCTGCTGCGAGCGCAGCCCCCTGCTGAGCCGCAACATGAAGACCCTCTACTTCATCACCGACGCCCGCGGCCTGGGCTATGGCGATGTCTATATCTCCACCCGTGAGGATATAAACGACTGGACTCGCTGGTCTGAACCGGTGAACATGGGCAAAGGGGTCAACGGTGCATTTGCCGAGACGGCGGTCAGTTTCATGCCTGGCGAAAAGAGCATCCTGCTCACCGCCCAACCCCATGCCGGCGACGGCGGCCACTGCTATGCCTTTGCCACACGGCACGACACCGCCGACTGCCACCGCACCGTGAGGGTGAACCTGACAGAGGCTGTCGACATACTTCGCGGGCTGGATGTGGTGGACCTCGGCGCCAGGCAGACTGTGCAGCATTACACCGACGACAATCTCGACACACTGCAGCCTTTCCGGCTCCTCAAAGGCAAGGCCTACGCCATAGTGCCCGACGCCGACTGGATATATGTGCCCACGCTTATCGTGGGGAGCAACGCCACGTCCGCAGCTATGGAAGGCTTCACCCTCGAAGAACTCCGTGAACGGAAAGAGCCGATTCCCCTGCCCTTGGTGGGCTTCCATGGCTCCACATCGCGGTTGTTGCCGCTTGCCGGGCGCGAGCTGGACAACGTCGTGCGCTTTATGCGGCAGCATGCCGGAAGCCGTGTCAACGTAATCGTCAACACCAACGGCACCGATGACCGCCAGTGCTACGACATAGCCATGAGCCGCGCCATAAGCATACGCAACTATCTGGCAAAGCAGGGCATCGATGCCGACCGTGTACTCGTCACAGCCCATGGCAACATCAAGTACAAGAAAGGACTCTCCCCCAAGGAGGTCGAAATCTCTTTCCTGTAAATACCAGCTATCATTTAATTAGGTGGCTGCGCTTCGCAAACAGGCAAGCTAAGTCATACAGATGTCCCCGGCGAACATCCCCTGTTCACCAGGGACATCTGCATAGATACCCTCCGCCACTGGGGTACACGCACTCTTAATAGGACCTACCCAGTATATGGTAACCATCAAGCGCCGTCATTTATTCGATCGTTATTCGATCGTTTTCCCTTCTTTCTCCGTTTCAGAAAGGGAAAAATAAGGGAAACATATCGAAAAACGATAAGATAAAGAACGACGCAATACCGACCCCTGAAAGCACACAAAGGAACATTGGGAACAAATATGCGACAATATCGGAACACTGAGGAAAGTTGGCGTAATCCTTCACAGAATAAAACGTAACTTCCGCGCGAAGCGACAGAAAGCAAAGTAAGAGATAAGAACCAGGATTGTATGCCACTGAGATATTGCTTGAATGCTTAAATGTGTAATTGCTTGAGTAATATGACTGCGCCAGTCAATCAGACAATCAAGCAATCAGACAATCAAGCAATACCCTAGCCCCTAAAAAGAATGCAGCACCCTGTTTGGGGGTGCTGCTATGCTTGTGTGACGGGTTTTAGTCTCAGATTTCGTCGACGACTTCAATCATCTTGCAGTTGGTCTCGAACGAGAGGGTTTTCACATCGGTCTCTTTCCGCCAGAAAAGGAAGCCTTTGTTGCGTGCGATGCGAGCCTGGTAGGTCATTTTGCCTTTCAGGTCGCGGATGTAGATGGTGGTGATTTTGTGCTTGGGGAATTGGCTGGCCACGGTGTCGAGGATGGCGTGGGGGTAGTAGGCGGGATCGACGAAGTAGCGTTTCTCGGTGCCTTTGTTGGAGAAGCGTGTGGCCTGTTTGTCGCCGTCGCTGTTGGTGAAGGTGGCGGTGTAGAAGAGGCTGTCTTCGGTCACGGTCCAGCTTACGTCTTTGGCGTCTTGGTTCTGGCCTTGGAAGTCCTTGACGAATCTAACGGGTACGTTGGCCTCTTTAATTGATTTCTCTTTTTGTGCAAAAACCAGTGTCTGGCTCATGATGATGAGTGCGGCAAGAAGGAGTATCTTTTTCATATCAAGATTTTTATAATGTTGTTATTGTTTTTTGTTCAATCTACAAAGATACTAATCTTTTTGTTATTATTGTAATTTTTTCAATAAAAATATTATTTCTTGTTGCAGGGCGCTTGTTTTGAGGGACTAACGATTGCCGAACAGGTTGGCGGAGATGTGTTCCATCACGCGTCGCCCGTCGTGAATCACCTGCATGCTCCAGTATAGTTTGAGGGTGATTTGCTCTTCTTCGGTCAGCCGCCAGTCTATGGCGGGGTTGGCGCGCATCTTTTCGGTGAGATAGAAGAGCGAAAGCGCGGCGCATACGCTGATGTTGAAGCTTTCGGTAAAGCCGTACATGGGCACTTTGACGTAGCCGTCGGCGTGGTCGATGGCTTCGGGTGTGAGGCCGGTGAGCTCGGTGCCGAAGACAAGGGCTGTGGGCTGAGAGATGTCGAGGTCGGTGATGAGGGTGTCGTTTTCGTGGGGCAGGGTGGCAATGATGCGGTAGCCTTTGGCGCGCAGTTCGTCATAGGTCTGCAGGATTGAGGGGTGTTTGTAATAGTCCACCCATTTGTCCGAACCCATCGAGACGTCGGAGTTCGGCGCATACCGGTTGCGGTTTTCCACCACGTGGATGTCCTGCACGCCGAAGCAGTCGCAGCTGCGCAGCACGGCGCTGGCGTTGTGGGATTGGAATATGTCCTCGAGCACTACGCAGATGTGGCGTGTACGGTTGAGCACGAGGCGGTCAAACAGTTGGCGCTTGTTTTCGCTGTATAGTTCCGTGGCGGCTTGGTAGAGGCGTTGTTTCTCTTCTATGGTGTATTGGGCGAACAGGTTGCGGTTTGATTCGTTGATTTCGGGCATGGTGGGAACAGGGGGGTTGAGGGTTATTGTTTTATTGCTTGATTGTGTTTTTGTTGATATGTTGATACGTTGATATGTTGATATGTTTTGCGTTGATATGTTGATATGTTGATATGTTGATATGTTGATATGATGCGAGCCGTATAAACTTATCAACTTATCAACGGATAACGTATTTACACAATCAGTCAATCAGGCAATTCTTTTGTCATTTCTCTCAGTGTGGCGTATTTCATGAAGGTGTAGTGGGCGTTCAGGCGGCAGACCAGGTAGCCGGCGTGGCCGTCGAGGAAGCCTCCGAGCAGCACGTATCCGCGCAGGAAAGCCCAGAGGGGTTTGAGCACTACGGCGGCCATGGTGGCTTTGCGGCCTGCATGGTGTGCGGCCTGTGCGGCCAGGAGGTAGTAGCGGCGGTGGCGGAGGGTCATTTCGTCGATGCTGTAGAAGGAGTAGTGGAGCAGGTCGCCCTTGAGGGTGGTTACCGTGGGGCAGGCGCTGTGGTTCAGTTCTTCGTGTATGGTGCCCTGCCATTGTGCCTGGCCTGTGGGCCACAGGCGCACTTTTGCGTCGGGGTACCAGCCGCAGTGGTGTATCCAGCTTCCGCAGAAGTTGTTGAGCCGGTTGAACTGGTACACGCTGCCGTTGTCCAGTCCTTGCTCTTTCAGTTGCGCAAGGGTGCTGCGCAGGGTGGGGGAGAGGGCTTCGTCGGCGTCGATGCTGAGGGTCCATGGGTGGGAGGCGAGGCTGTCGGCATAGTTTTTCTGCCCGGAGTAGCCTGCCCAGGGGTGGTGCACAAAACGGGCTCCGAATTGCCGGCAGATGGTCTCTGTGGCATCGGTGGAGCCGGAGTCGACCACGATGATCTCGTCGGCGATTCCCTGCAGCGACGAGAGACAGCGCCCTATGTTGCGTTCTTCGTCTTGTGTGATGACTATTGCGGATATGCGTGTCATGCTTTTTTTTGATTTAATTTGCAAAGATACGATTTTTTTTTGTATTTTTGCAAATTCAAACAGGATATAATTATGGTTATCGGTTTTGACGCAAAGCGTGCATTTCAAAACAATACGGGGTTAGGGAACTACAGCCGTATGCTTGTCTGCGGACTGGCGCAGGAGCACCAGAATGTGCGCGCATTCCTTTATTCTCCCGTTATGTCGG
>JAEEGG010025561.1_pt1 | contig 11353 bp, 5 predicted proteins | sample 9134161 | NCBI WGS metagenome assembly JAEEGG01 (sample SAMN16246543, study PRJNA631951) | gut metagenome | biome: gut microbiome; feature: rumen; material: CR-attached | host: Bos | place: Iran: Karaj | collected 2018-10
AAATATGATCTTCCCACTTATAGCGATTAGACTTGCTGCGCATCAGACGGTCTTCAAAGATTTCCCGAGGCATGACCACTGTCGTACTTTCTATCCGCATATAGGGCTTATTGTCGTATGTAAATGGTGCGTCCCAATAAGAAGGGGCATCCAAATGGATAGCAATAACCTGATAGCCTGGACGATCTGGCACATCTATGTATTCAACAGGCAGGTCTATCAATGGCTCCAGTTTTGCTATCTCTCTGGCAATCTCCTTCCGCGTGTTGTCAGTCACCTCCTGCCCCAGTATCTTCAGTGTGGTTGGAGCAATACCAAAGAACAGCCAGCCACCAGCGGTGTTGAGGAAGGCACAAGATGAACGCATACCATCCTTCAACTCGCCCGTTGTTTTCTTCATTTCTAACGTACGAGTCTCGTCACCTCGTATGATAACTTTTACATCCTCTATTGTCATAATCGTCTATATCTTTACTATTTCGTTTGCAAAGTTAATTATTTTATTCTAAAAGAGCACAAGTGTTCTTGCGATATCTCATTGTTCTTTAACTTCATTTTTTTCCTTTTCCTTTATTCTTATTACCCTCCTTCTTTAGTCCAGGAGCTTGTTTGTTCTTAGATATACCAGTATCAATACCACTGCTACATTTACAATCAGTTAGTAATACCCTAGTGTTGTCGAGATCATTATACTCTTCTTCTAGATTCTTGAATTTTGTTGTGTCGCTTCTATCATTATGAACATTAAACACCCAAAAAATAGATAGGCAGGCATTGGTAGCATTTTTGTATTTAATAAACTTCTTCTTGTATTCATGACGTTTCTTATCGTTTTGAATTTCGTTATTATGAAGTAACTTCAACTCTACCATGATAGGATTACAGAAACCATATCTTATTAGAAGATCTGTACGCTTGTCATCTTGAAGTGCAACTTCTCTATCTACTTGAATTGCATTCAAGCCCAATTTACAGCATTTGTTTAAAATGGTGTTCTTTAACTCTCTCTGTATGAAATCTTCACTTAATACATCTCGGCTTATCAAAGAGTATATGCCTTGATCCTGTATCTCTTTCTGAACTTCGGAATGTATATATGTGAAATATCGTCTCAAATCACCATCGTTACGTATTTCTAAATGAGATTCCTCAATGCATTTATTATAGATCTTGATTGCCTTATCAATCGAAATCTTTTCCTTTCTTAAGAACATCATTTCAGCATTGTTCATGATGCCGTTAGCAAGAAAACTTACATTTTTAGTATTGTATGACTCCACCTTCTTCCTCAATTCTGAAATGTAACTATTATCAGTATCTAAAAAGAAATTGTATATCTGTTTAAGAAGATAACTCGCGTATTCATGTGTGTCAGAATTTTTACACAACAATAGACCTGCATCAAACAAATCAAGCATTTGATTATCTAATTTTATATTCCCTTTTATGTTCATAAAGCATCTGAACATATGCGGATTAGGGTTAGTCATTTCAGATTCCGCTATAGAGATTGCACGAACATGTCCCGTGCTGTTATGAAGAGATTGCAATACATGTTTTTTAAGATAATCAATCCTCCATGTAATTGCTTCTGTATCTTGATATTTTTCAATCATTATGGCATTACATAGCATTTTTACGCTTTCAATATTGTCATCAGCTAAGACATTGAAGAGATTTCTGTATTTCTCGACATTCCAGTTCAGATACCCTTCTGATATCAACTCCAATGATTTTGATGCTGCAAAACTATGAGAAAAATCTTGGTTCTTGATATAATCTTCTATATATTCCTCCAACTTATAAGACAATGCATTAATTCCATAATCTGTAATACACGCAAAAACACTATCAGAACTAATATTCATGAGATCATCTTTTCTTGATTTCCACCAATCAATTAGTTCAGTTTTTTCTTTTTCACTAATACTCCCAATTACGGATTTATAGATGTTTTTTATTTCGTTGGGATTGTAATTTGCTGTACAGCAAATAATTGGCAATGTTTTAGCCAAGACAATCCTGTGCTTTTTCAAAAAATCTTGAAAGCCTAGATGATACATCGCCTTTACATAATGTGGGATAGGAACCAATAATACTGAAATACTGAATGAACTATTATCTTTCTTTTCTAATTTCGTTTTGTCTAGATCAAGGCCTTCAAAGAATGATTCAATCACATCCACTAGAGGTTGAGGATCCTGCTGCTGTAAGAATTCGATGTTTTTAGAAAGTTTATATGCAGTTTCATATTTTGCACATACCGATATGTCGGGATCTGAAAGACTCTGATAAGCCTTAATATGTGCTGGATTACTAAGCCTCCTTTTGGCTTCTTCCTCAGCATTTTTATCCCATCTGTCAAATGTTTCTGCATATCTTAATATGTAATCATAAACGGAAACACTCTTGACCTCATCATTTCTAATCTTATTAATAAGAGTGGTGAGGATGAAATCTAACAACCATTTTTCCGTTTTTGTTTCTTGCAATAGTTTATCCACTGTTGATATGAGTTCGGCATCAACGAACTCTGTCTCAAAGTGAATGAAAAGATTTTCTAAATCCCATTTGCTATTTTCAAAACAACTAATAAAAACACTCCCTGTCTTATCTTCGAGTAGTATTTGTCTAATTATAGTATTTAATTCATTATAGGCAGTGTATGAATGATTATCAATAAAACCTGCAATAATTCTTGTTATGAGTATTTTGTTCTCGAGATTATCTTCCCATGCAATATAAAATTGTTTTTTAAGGTATGATTCATAAAAAACGCACAACTCTCCTTTAGGATCGAAGAATTCAGATAGTTTATTGGCTTTTATGATTTCATTATATGCATAGTTCAGTGTATACGGATCTTCTATGCATAAAACAGCATTTAATGCATAAGGGTTACTTATATAACACCCTTCCAACCAGCAATTCACAATAACCTTATCCGTAAACTTTCCATAGCCAGTTATTTCAAAGTACTTATTTTTTACGTATTCAGTAAAACTACTACAGGCTTCGGCCAAACGTATAAGTTCTTCTTTATTCTTAAGGGCGTTATACAATTTTAATGCTGCCAATTGATAATCCTTATTGCCTGTCTGCATATATGTATTTGCTGCAACAGTCCAATAATATGAAACATCTTTATCGAGTTCATTATCTTCAACAATCGCCTCAAGTATGGAACAGATATTTGCTAATTGTATTTTGTTAAGATGTTCAACAGATGGCATCAATATTGTATTACATCTTGAACTATAGCATTCTCCCATCAATTTGAAGATTTGACTATTCCATCCTATGTATGCTGGTATACGTAGATAATGATCCAGTATAATTGAAAATAGTTCTTCTTTTTGTTGAAGTAATAGAATTGAGGGATCGATATATCTCAAAAGAGATTCAAATGAATCGTTCTCAAGGCTGGACTCGTATGAAACAATGAGTTTAATGACATTAATGAAAGTGTGAATCCTATTTTCTGAATAAGATATATGAGGAATAACATCATACCAATTAGGATAAATATGCTTTAAGTCTTTCTGTACAGCGACATCATAGAGAACGCTTTCTATATTATCTTGTCTGTCCAGCTCTTTAGCAGCGAGGTATTCCTGTAATTCCGTGTTTTCAAACTGCAATGTTCCATTTGTATCTTTCAGAATACGACTCTCAAAGAAAAGCAGGTCAAAATTGGTTACGAGCATTTGAGTCATATTGCCTTTTACCCCATCAAGAATCGTATATAACTCATCTTTTGAGATTAGGTCTTTACGACTTATCTCCATAATGAAAGCAACTTTTTCTAAAACTCTTTGTATAAGAATTTTAATGCTTTCATTATCATTTTTTTCGTGACGAGCATTTACAGCATTTCGAATAGATTTACCGACTATAAACTCAAAAAGATCACCGATATTTGAGATATCACCTTTTTGCTCTTCATATTCTAAAAGGAATGTCAAATATCTGGGAATTGCCAGGATATCCTTTAGTTTCGCACTCTTAGTGACATTAGCCTTTGTTGTTTCAGAACATTTGTCAACCACTCTCATAACATCCTCATCTTTTAATCTACATAGTTCTACGTAAATTAAATCGGTACAGGAAGCAAAATGTTTTGCATAAGATGCCACGTAGTGTTTTCTACAAGTAAACAATACCTTGGTATCAGGATTCTCCGCTTTAAATTCCTTGATTGTTTGCAGCGTACTAAAGAATAAATTCCCTTCAACTTCATCTAATGCATCTATAATGCAATATTCAGAAACTTTTGGAACGGATTTGGACTCAAAAAGAGAAGCAGAACAATGGTATAATGTTTTTTTTGAAGAATGGTTTCTTATCTCTTCAACGAGTCTACTCTTACCAATACCAGGCTCGCCTACAATGCAGACGAAATTCTCCTGAAGTAATTTGTCTAATGACAAGTTCTCACCAGTATCAAACAAGGAACGGGCCTGATTGTTATTTTCTAACAGGTCGTCAATGTTCTGATATTTTATTATTTGTGGAATAATATAATTAGTCATTAGAATTTTTTTAAAAGAAGGTTATACTATAAAGCCACTAATACCATATAGGGCATCATTGTCTCGATAAGGGTGGTATCGAGGGGAGTATTGTATTTCGCATAGAGTATGGCAGCTGTCCTATTTTAATGTTTTGATTGGAAAGATGCTGAAGTAGATACGTGCTAGGAGTTGGGGCGTTGTTGACTTTAACTAAAGCACATACACTATGGTATATGCTTGACGGATTCCAACCTTTCTTGAACTCGATCCTATTGGACTCATTTTTCTGCTTATTCAGCAGGTCTTCTATGTTTATTGCCAATGTCATATTCTTATTTTGATTGCAAAGTAAACACATTTATCTCTAAAAAACTCTCTCTTACAGTGTCAAATTATCTATTCGTGATTGAAATCAATAAACTCTTCGCTTTGAACTGTATATTTTTTATCCCAAACATCTAATAATAGAGTATCACCATGTTGCGCAATTCTATAGTCATAATGGAATTTTTGTTTCGTGGTACGAATTATAAAATCTTGAATATCATTTTGTCGTTTATAGAACATATATAAACTGTCGAGTTCTTGATAACTAATTATATTTCCATGTTCATTTCTAAGAAAGACAATCATCGAAGTTGTATCTGTTCGTTCATATATGAGTAAAGAATCAATAAGAGAGTCTCTTTTTTGCATCTTCATAATAATAACATCGCGTTCTTCTATTTGATGAGTAAGTGCATTATTCATATATAGAAGAAACATAATAAATGCTATTGATATAAGCAAAAGAGCTATTAGTATGCTATTTCTTTTCATGAGTCTGCTTATTTTGTTCATTAAACAAATCTGATTGTATCTTATTAATTGTAGAGCGAAGTTCAAAAATTTCTTTTTCCTTTTGTGTTCTATACTCTAACAATTCATTATTGAATGCAGCTCTGTCTTCAAACGACTCCAATTTGGATAAAGTTTCTTTTACATAACAACCAGTTCCAAAACCTAATGAAAAGATTGTTAATGCAGATAAGAAAACTCCCCATCCAGTTCCGAGCTTTTCAAACAACTGATTTTTTGTATTTTTAGATGTTGCCATAATGCTTACTGTTTAATCGGTTTTAAACCAAATTGTAAATCATCCTCATCTATCTGATATAGGCGGAAGAGATTCTTCAGGATGGCCATTTTGTTCCATGTGCTACTTCTTGACGGACAGTAGTACAATCCTTCGGCTATTTTCTTATAGTGCTTACTTGCCTCAGTAGTGGAGAACCAGACATTCCTGTTACTTTTAGCCTCCTCATACAACAGGACAGGATTGATGGCAAACAGTTTGTTGATAACCGCCCACTTCATTTCAGACCATTCATCCACATCCTCCCTTTCCTCTTGGAAGATGTAGTATTGAATTTTACGGCCAGTAGAAATGCCGTTGTCTTCTGACAGACTGACAACATCATCATCCTGCACTTCTGGCTCGAAGTCTGTTTCTGGGTAACTCCATATAGCCTTTGCCATACGTGACAGTTCTTGCTTTCGTTGTTCCAGTTCCTCTTCGCTCCATTTATCAAACTGGGCGATGTAATGGTTCATCCTCAGTCCGCTCTGCTTAAAGCCGTTCTCCATATCTCGCTTTTCAGCGAAAGGTCTGTTACTGTACTTGATATTATAGCCTGTCAGGGTAAGGTTTGATATAGTATGTAGCCATTTTTCTTGTATGGTTTCCCATTCAGCACCAAGTTCTTGTTTCCAGGCATTACTCAGTGTCTGTGGCATGATGTGTTCTATCGTCAAGATGCCTTCCTCAATATTCTCCACCACATCGTTCTTTTCCTTGCTGCTCCCATTCTCCAGCCGCTCAAAAATGTACATCTTATTCTTGGCCTGCATAGAATAGACCTTCTTTGTCGTGAAGCCGTTGATAAACTCCTCATCCTTGGGGAATGCGCTTGACAACTTCTTACTTTCAAGGATGTAGATCAGGACAGACGAATAGTTGTCCGTTTCCTTCTTGTTCTTCAGGACTGCATCATGAAGTGTCGCAAAAATCTTATTCAGCGCATTGGTTGGCAGATCGCACATCAGGCGACGGAAGATGAAGGTCTCAATGCACGAGAACACTTTGTAGATTTCCGTCAACGGCAATTCTACCTCCTTGGCATAAACGAGAAACGCCATCAAGAAAGGATAAGCAACAGTCATGTCAAGCAGATCCAGTCGTTTGGCAATCTCATTTGTATCTTTATCACCCACCTGAAATGCCTTGATGTCACGATAGGTATTGGCATAGACCAGCATTTCTTGCAGCACTTCTTCTATGCCGTCATAACGCTTGGTAAATTCCTTAAATGCGAAGTATATCTTCCTTTGATTAGGAATAGTACCTTGCTTAATGGTCAGATAATTCCTAACGAAACCGTCTAATTCATTGCCACTACATTTTTCTATCTTATTCCAATACTTGTCGTAGAATTGTTCCTGAATATTGGGGGCCAAATTCATAAGTACGAAGTTCCTAATCTTGTCAGCCTCCGTCAAGTCAAGTCCTGTAGAGTTTAGACTCTCAAATATCAGCAGAGGATTGTCACCGTGCTGAGGTTCCAATTCTATATCAATGATTTCAAGGCTATCAATAGCTCTGTACAATTCATCAGGTGTCAATTCACGAATCTGCACAATTCTGTCGTAGAAATACTTGTAGTTGATAGTTACCTTAGAGTCTTGAATATAGTCAGTCTCATCGTTATAAATCAGTCGGTCAAAAGCCGTACAGTCATCTCGGAAGGGCTTTAGTCTTACCTTCCTTTCATCTCTCCTATACTTATCTACAATATATGTATCCTCAAGTATCTCTGACAACCTTGAATCCTCAGGAATATATATACCCTTTTTCATGGCATTTATCATCGCGATAAGAATCAGCGAGATAGTAGTGATACGTTGTTGTCCGTCAATGAGTATCACTTCGTCTCTGCTATGTGCATACGATACTATGCTGCCAAAGAAATGAGTAGATTTCTCTTCTTTGATAACGCTAACCAAGTCATCAAACAACTGTTTGCAATTCTCGCGCTTCCAGTCGTAATTCCTCTGGTACACTGGTATAATAAATCTTTTTCTGGCTCCTTCAAGGAATTCCAGTAGATGTGATGCTGTTCCTTTCATAATTAATTATAATAGTTAATTGTCAATGGAGAAATCTCGAGCAGTAGTTCTATCACTAAACACGACCCTCTTTTCTAAGCCGACAACTGAAGCTTTTAAATAAATGGTACATGTGAATTCCCCATTCTGATTTAGTACAAAGCCATCGTCCCTACATTCTAAAATTTGATTGTACATCTGATATTCAACTTTTCCATTACTTCTTAAAGAATCAATATTAGTTACTTCTTTTCTTTCAACAGCGGTTTGTACCTTATGAATAAAATCAATAATAGTAAACCTTGTATGTTTAATCATATCGACTTTAACATACGGGATTGCTTCTGACAAAAGAGGTAGGATATTTGAATAGCGACGTTCTATTTCTTCTTTACTATCAATTCCTAAAATGAAATCTCTTTCATCTGCAAATAATTTGTCCTTATTATTTATATTTAAATAATCGACATTGTTCGCTTTAAAAAAGTGTTCCAATTCTCCATCTGGTATGATGTAAATTTTTGATGTTTTCAACCCTTCAATATAATGCCTATGCTTAGACAACACAGAACTAATAGACTCATTTTTGTCTGGCACAAGGTCTCCAATTTTCTCTGAGAACCTATATAGAGAAAGTAAAGCAACGTCTTTAATCATATTAATATTCTCATTTCTATTTGAATATAAAGGATGTAGAACTTCTATAATATGTTTCAAATCGTCATCAGTACTCTGTTTTGAATGAAGTTCATCAGCAATACTCAATAATAATCGTTCAACCTCGCCTATACAATTTGACACTTCTGCCCCATAACCCAATTCAATAAATTTGTTTTTTATATCTTGATCTGCGCAGAAAAATTCACGTAATTTTCCTCTAAAGAAAGCATCATAGTCGGTTATAATTCTGCAATCAATTTTTAGTTTCTTGCACAATTTGTAGAAAACTGCCAATTCATCCTTTCCGCCTACATCTATTATTGATGAACCAGAAGCAGCAATATTTAGTCCTACTTTCTCAAAGAGTAGGGTTATTATCTGTTGATCTGTATACCCTTCAACAAAAACTGGGTTAGGAGAGAAAAAGAATTGCTTATGGTGAGTATTGAAGCGTGGTAGAAATTTTTTAAGAACATATCTGTCCTGTTCATTTAGCTCTGCGTCACTAATATATGTTGGCATATGTTTATTATGGCATACCAGAATGTGTTCGAGATCTGTGATAGATTGTAGATCTAAAAAATAAGGAGAATGTGTTATAATGAAGAACAGTTTCTTCCCAGGTTCTTCTATTGGATTACCTGCTATTTTTCTGATTTCATTTAGGAAAAACGATTGAAATTGTGGGTGAAGATGTAGTTCTGGCTCGTCAAAGATAAGGCAGTTATATTCATCGTCGTACAAAAAGGTCAAAAGAGATATTATTTCTTTTAATCCATGACATTCTTGTTCTTTTAGTCCATATTCTTGCCCCCCATCTATATCTTGCATTTTCGGTCTTAAGAATCCACCTTCTTCAACTAAGCGAATACTTTTATTAAACAAATCAGAAAGAATCGCTTCTATTTTTATTCTGATATCTAATCTCTCTTTTAAAATAATAAAGGCAGATGATGATAGGCCATATTGATTTCCAAAATTCTTGTATTCCCCAAAATTGGAAATATTAAGTCCATCTCGTATTTGACTGCTAGCAAAATAGGCGTACGATTCTTTTTCAAATCCTGCTAATCTTTCTGCGGATAAGATACGAGCAATATAGCCTTTTTCTCTTAACTTATCTCTCAATGCATTAGACAATAACGTTTTACCTGTTCCATTTGCACCAACAATGAAATTAATAGAATTCCATTCATTTTTGGTAAAAGTCCCCTGCCATATTTGAGGCAATTGTATGTTGATCTGTATATTCATAATAATTGTTGTTATTTATTCTTTTTACTTATCTTCTTCCGTAGATGGTTCCGCTGCCATATCCAACTTCTCTGAACGCATAGAAATTTCTTTTGCCTTCGTCAGAATAGCCTCTCTTACCATCAGAGTATAATCTTCAATAATATGTCTCCAATCATTTTGCGACATATCTGGGTAGCGTTCGCCATATTGTTCTATGACTTCTCGTTGCAACTCCATATCGCTTATGTTAGCATCCATGTGCAGACGATTGAAGATGAGATTGCGTACATCACGGTCATCCTCAACATTTCCCAATTTGTGAAGCATAATAGGCACGTGCTCTTTGGAATCATCATCCTGCTCATACTTCTTGAAGTTTTCTGCCTGTTCAAAGATCTCCTTGAACACCTCGTCCTGCGGAACAGGCGGATAACCATGCTCTGCTAATATCAGAATCAAGTCCATCTGCAGTTCTGCTTTGATGTCAGAACGATTGGCCCAGTCGGTATATTTCGACTTGTCATCCACCATCTTCTTTACGGCAGCTGCCAGCGTCAGCAGTTTGTCTTCAGGATATTCAAAGCCGAACTTATGAGCAATTTCTTTCAGAATATCATAGAAAGCCTTTTCCTCGTATGTGATACCTAAGTCCTTGAACGACTTCTTCTCCTTGTTTACCTCCTTCAGCAGTTCTGCCATCTGCTTGGCTACTTCATTGAGCACTTCTTCGGCAAACACGGCATTGTCGCTACGGTCGTTATATCTCTGCACCAACGCATTCAGGCGTTTCGTGAAATCGACACCCTTCATCTTATTTACTTTCTTGAAGTCGGTGATGACAGTCCGAAGCAGTTTTTCCATCAACTTTACCTTCGTATTAGGCAACTTCAGCTTCTCCAGCCTCGTCATATAGTCTTCACTCAGCAAGTCCAGGTCCTTTGTATTCGCATTCACCTGAGCCACTTCTTCCACTCCGTCCGACTTCAAGGCTTCTGCTATCATCTGACTCACCTTACGGTTCATCTGCGAAGCATCGGGAGCATTCCCTTTTGTCAGTTTGTAGATGATAGACCTCACTCCCGTAAAGAAGTGGATGTCCTCACGATCCTTATCGCTGATTGCCTCATGATTGGAACAGAGATTGAAGGCTGATTTCAGTTTCTTGGCATGTCCCATAAACTGGTTTTGCGATTTCTCCGTAACCTGCACGAATTCTGCCGCATGTTTCAAGCATTCCAACTGTTCCAATGGTGTACCCGTTGAGAACTTGCTATAATCGAAAGTATGGAACATTCGGCGAAGGATATCCAACTCGTCTTTCACCATCGTCACGCTCTGTTCGATGGTTTCCACGTTGTCACCCATATCGCCACCACCGGCATACTGTTTCAGGGCATTGTTCATGTTGCTCTTGATGCCGATATAATCAACCACCAGTCCTTTGTCCTTACCCTCATATACACGGTTCACCCTCGAAATGGTCTGTACCAACGTATGTTTCTGTAAAGGCTTGTCGATATACATCGTGTCGAGACAAGGCACATCAAAGCCCGTTATCCACATCGACACGACAATAGCAATCTTGAAGTTCGAGTCAGGATTCTTAAACAGTACATCCAGCGCCTTGCGGTCTTCGTCCGAGCCAATCAGTTCGCGCAGTTTTGGATCATCGTCCTTCTCACGAGTCATCACCAATCGGATGCGCTCTACTGGTGTCTGGTCTTCAGAGCCAATCTTCTCTTCCCATTCGGGGCGCAAGGCAACAATCTGTTTATACAGGTCATAGGCAATTTCGCGAC
>JAEEGG010025562.1_pt1 | contig 11353 bp, 11 predicted proteins | sample 9134161 | NCBI WGS metagenome assembly JAEEGG01 (sample SAMN16246543, study PRJNA631951) | gut metagenome | biome: gut microbiome; feature: rumen; material: CR-attached | host: Bos | place: Iran: Karaj | collected 2018-10
TAGTACGTTCCCGCAGCAGCGGCTCCGATTATCGTAAGTGCCAATAATGATTTTCCGAATTTAGCCATATTAACTCCTTCCGGCAAGATCTCTGCCTTAAGTATTCACGACCTTACGTGTGTAGTGTAATTATAACCTATTTCGATCAAATATCAAATAAAAAAACTCTAAAGAAATCTAAAGAAATCAAGAATAACTATTGCACTCTTTTAAACGGCTATGTTATCATGAAATCCGACTCGCACAGTCAACCAAAAGGGAGTTACAGCATGAATGCCAAGTTTTTTGACCTTAAAAAAGAGAAACAGGACCGCATGATCAACGCCGCTTTAAAGATTTTCGCTTTGAACGGCTATTCTCATGCCAGCACCGATGAGATCGTCAAAGAAGCTCACATCAGTAAGGGCCTTCTTTTCCACTATTTTGAAAGCAAGATAGGTGTATACTCTTTCCTTGCGGACTACAGCGCAAAATATTTCGCACTTGAACTTTCATCGGCCATCGACGTTATGGAACGCGACTATTTCAAGATCAAAAAGATGGTTGAGCTTGCAAAAATGCAGACCATGAAGACTTATCCTTTCATGCTCTTTTTTATCAACACAATGAAGAAAGAAACCCACCCCGAGGCGGTTAATGCAACAAAAGATCAGAAAATCCAATACGAAAATGCCATCGGCACCGTATATGCCCGCGCAGAGGCCGAGAGTTTCGAAGGTCCCAACTCCGACGCTTACTTAAAGATGTTGGATCTCACCCTTGAAGCTTTAACCGAGGATCATCTTCGCGACGAATCTTTCAATGCGGAATCACAGTACAAAGAAAACGTTTCGTACATCGACGTGATAGCCGGTCTTTTCAAAAAAGAATCATAACCCGTGAAAAATCAAAGGCAGAGCAAAACGCTCTGCCTTTTTTATTGCTGTATCCGTTTATCAGTCATCAATACATTCGTACAGATACTCAACAAGTCTTCCGTCGATATTGCCGTCCTTTGCCATTCCGCGCATGATGTCGAATGCCTTTTCCTTGGGAATCGGCTTCTTGTACGGTCTGTCCGTTGCCAAAAGGGCGTCGCATATATCGGCAACCGCGATGATCCTGTCATCAAGCGTAAGGTCTTCTGCCGTAAGTCCTTTCGGATAACCCTTTCCGTTCAGGCACTCGTGGTGCTTAACCGCGATCTTGGGTGAATTGGCAAAATATTTGTTAAAGTGAACCTTTGAAAGTATCCTTTCGGTGATGACAACGTGATCTTCCATGATCTTACGCTCTGCCGTCGTAAGTGTTCCCTTAACAACTCTTAAGCATTCTTTCTCGATCTCCCTAAAGAAGGGTTCTCCGAAGAAGTCGTAAGCAAGAACTTCTTCAAGTTCGGCTCTCAGATCGTCGTTCAAAAATCCCGCATCGTTAACTCTCTTGACCACATCATACGCATGTGCGGTCTTACTAAGCATCTTGTCGTATTCTTCCCTGCTTATCTTGTTTGAAAGAAGATACGTCTCCGCCTTAAGATCGAATATCTCGAAACGTGTCTTAACTTCTCTTTCACCGCCGTTAAGTCTTGTAGCCTTGTTCATGACTTCAAGGGGAACGGCTATCTTTCCTATGTCGTGAAGATATGCGCCCATTACAAGCTGCTCTCTTCTGTGCTCGTCGAAATAGTTTTCCTCCTTGCCCTCATCATGAAGCTTTGTGATGTAATCGGCGATCTTGCCCGAATACTTTGCAACGTTTCTTGTATGAGAAGCATTGTAAGGGGTCCTTTCGTCGATGGCGGCTGCCATGGCTTCGGTGAAGGACCACATCTGCTCTTTTAACTCTTCACGGTAACGCATGTTTGAAACCGCGATTGCCGTCTGCGAAGCAAGTGCCAGCACTATTCTCTCATAGCTTTGAGAAAATGGGATCGTATTACCTTCCGTGTCCTTCGCATTTAAGAGCTGCAACACTCCGACTTTGGAGCCGTCGTGATCGCTTAGCGGAACAACAAGCATCGACTGGGTTCTGTAGCCTGTCAGCTTATCGTAACGTTTCGGTCCGGAAAAATCGAAAAGGTCGCTGTTGTAAACGTCCTCAATGTTTAATGCTTTGTCGTAGATTGCGGAATATGCGCAAATGTTTTCTTCCTTCAGATCTACCGGAGGAAGCTCGATCGTCTCGCCGTTGCTTCCCTTGTCGATGTTCAAAGAAAGCGTCTTCATTATCTTGAACTTAAGAACGTTGTCCTCAAGCAGATAAAGCGTTCCCGCGTCGCAGTTGGTGATCGCCATACTGTTTGCAATTATAAGATTGAACAGTCTGTTGACGTCACGTTCTGCCGAAAGCGCAATTCCGACATCAAGTATTACCTGCAATTCCCTATTGTGTTCCATTATCAATCTCCCCCGTCGCTGTAAGCGATTTTCAAATTCGTTAAATATTGTACCATTTTTTTGCGCTTATTTGAAGATGACAAATGATTGCGCGCCCAACTTTACGGTTCCGTCTTCAAGAGTTCCTTCTCCGATGACGAATAATGTTTTCTTTGTACCGATATCGGTTCCGAGTTTGGCAGAAACGCCTGTTTCTTTTGGATTGACTGCAATAGTCAAGTCGCCTCTCTTATATATGAAAGGCTTATCCTTTTCGCCGAGAATTACCGCAAAATCGGCATCCGCCTTAAGATCCTCCTCGGAGTTTCTCAGTTTCAAAAGTTCTTTCATCGTATTGTAAAGGGAATCTTTTCTGGCCGATTCGCTCTCTACCGACGGTCCGTTTTCTTCTACCGGAAGATAAAGTTTTGACTTGTCAGCCTTTGAAAATCCTTTGTTGACCGATTCGGTCCATTGCATCGGAGTACGAGTTCCCGTTCTTGTATAACCGCCTTCTTTTGTGGGCATATCGGCAATATAGTTAATTCCTATCTCATCTCCGTAGTAAATGAAGGGTACACCCGGCATCGTAATAAGTGTGGCAAAAGCGATCTTTCTTTCGGACTCGCCAAGCGTATGTGTGGTTCTGGGGGTATCATGGTTACATGTAAAAAAGCTGATATAACCATTCTTCTTTGTATCATTGTACTTCGGAAGGAAATCTTTTAAGAAGCGCTCGATGTTGCCATCCGCATCTTTCTTAAAGTAACTGTTGTCTCCGCCGGGTGTCTCATAGTCACGAAGCAGTGTATTATAGCCGTTTCCGCCGTGATCGAGATAGAAATCCATATGGAAATGAGCCGAATTAAGGGACTGCCGGGGATTACTCCACTCAGAAACCATAGCGGCTTCGGGATAATCTTTATCAAGCATTTCGCGAACTTTCCTCCACAAGCTGCAAGTTCCCGACTTATCTTTATCATCATCTTTTACCAAAGAGTCTGCCATATCGACTCTGAAGCCGTCACATCCTTTATCGAGCCAGAATTTCATGATATCCATCATGGCTTCAAGTGTTTTTTGAGCGGGCTCATCTTTATACGAAAACTGCCAGGGATATTTCGGTTCCAGGAAACCATAGTTGAGAGCCGGCTGACACTTAAAGAAATTGAGCATATATGTGCCGTTTCTTTCGCACTCACCGCCTATATAAGGATGTCCTTCCATACCGTATATCCAGAAGTCCGTCCATATATAGCGATCGCTGTATTCATTTCTTGTGGCCTTACCGCTTTCTTTGAACCATTCATGCTCCTCGGAAGTATGTCCCGGTACAAGATCAAGCAATACATGTATGCCTTTCTCATGAGCGACCTTGAATAATCTGTAAAGATCTTCGTTGGTTCCGTATCTTGCAGCAACCTTCTTGTAATCTCTCACATCATAACCCGCATCCTTAAAAGGAGAATCGTAACAGGGGTTGATCCACAGAGCATTACATCCAAGATCTTTTATGTAATCAAGTTTTTCGATGATTCCCGGAATATCTCCTATTCCGTCATTATTTGTATCGTAAAAAGACTGAGGATAAATTTCATAAAAAACAGCATCATTTAACCACTTAGGCATATCGCACCTCCCGCTCGATCACTGGGTAATAAAGAAAAGAATAGCGGTACGGATTAACCGAACCGCTATAATTATAACATTTTTAAATACTATTGAATATTAAGATGACGAAGAAATGCCTCGCATCCCTCGGTGATCTGGCGGTATACACCGCTAAAATCACCGGTATACCATGGATCGTCTATGTCTTCCGGATGATCGGTAAAATCCATCATAAGATGAACCTTGTGCTGCGGGTCCGATCCAAGAATCCTGAGCATATAGCCCAGATTCAGCTTTTCCATCCCTATGATATAATCCCAGTCATCGTACTCATCTTTTCGCATCTGTCTGGCGGTTTTGCCCGCGCAGCTGATACCATGCGCAGCAAGTTCCCGCTTTGCAGGTGGATACACCGGATTTCCAATCTCCTCCGAACTGTGAGCAGCGGATTCTATCACAAAGTCATCTACGATGCCTCTTTTTTCTACCATATCCTTAAATATAAACTCTGCCATCGGGGAACGGCATATGTTGCCCCAGCAGACGAACAGTACTCTTATCATGTCTCAAAACCTCATAAATACTGAATTGTTGCACCTTCACGATTTGGCATATCTTTGCATATTTTGGCATATTTTATCACCTTTAAAAACAAAGGCATCTTTATACATACAATTATGAAAAAGATGATCCAGCATAAAGCAAACCCAGAAATCTTTTTCTACAATATCCGATCTAAGTCCCATAGATAGAGAAACGGCTTGAAACACTTCTCTTTTTTCTTCCGACGATAAATCTAAAAATCTATTCATCCTTAGATACACACCTTTTTTACTATATCAAAAATCCATGACGCAGAATCAGTAGCATCTTTTAGCAAAACAGTCTTTTCTTCTCCGCTTAACCTGCTTCTCAAAATCGCTATTGTTTTCTCATCAATATTGTCTTTTCCAAGTGTTTTTATTGCTTCTATTACCATAATAGAAATACGCGACATAAACGATATCTCTCTGTTCGTTTTATGCTTAAATGAAAGAATAATATTATCCCATGTAAACTCTCTATACGGTCCATCGCTTACATATGACCATACAACAGGAACTTGTGTAGATAATCCAAGTTTATTCAATGCAACATCACCGCAAGGCGAAATTGTCCAGTGATATTTCTTTGCAAGGGCATATGCAACTTTTTCCGGATCAGTCGGTATAAATTCATCCAAAATCTTACTATACTTAGGTTTCTCATATACTCCATCCATGACACGTCTTATTGTTCCTTCTTCTACTTGGCGCCCCAAGTATTTTCGTATAGTAGCTAAATTGGCAATCTCTTTAAAATCTGTTGTGAAAAAGATGTCCCCATCCTCATACAAAGCTATTCTGTTCTTGATTTCATCATAAAATCTACCAGCCATAACAGCCTCCTCTTGTCACGATTATTATACAATTATCGTGACAGAAATGCAAACTAAAAGGTCTCACTTGTTGAAAAATGTATATAGTTTTTCAACGAAAATGCAATATAAAAAAACAAAAATCCTGCCCCTTTTCGGCAGGATTCGTAAATCATTATGAGGCGGTTCAAAAGGTATAAACAAGGTATAGCTCACAAAAATCTTCTGACCTGCACCATCCTGTGTTTCTACATGCTGCAGTCATTGAACATCTGGTTATAATTTTACGGAAAACCTATATTTCCCTTTACCCATCCCTTCTACCGGAACGATGATTTTCAGTTCATCTTCCATTCTTTTTAAATAGGAAGTTGCTGTTACTTCTGAACATCCGATGATTTCAACAACACGTGAATTTCCGAAAATCTCTGTACCTATTTCCTCATATAACTTCAATATGTTTTGTTTTATTTTCTTTGTGTACCCTGAATCCAAGATTTTATGTTTAAAATCTTTGGTTTCATTCTCAATCCAAACTTTTTTCTTTGGTTTGGTTCCATTTTTTATCTCATAGTATTCTTCATTTACAGGTATAACCACAGAAGTAACGTTGTCATTTATATCAAAAGTCTTATAGAAAAGATCCGGAGATCCATTTTCCCGCATTGATCTTTTAGCTTCCCCAATGCCCGTTCCAAAGGATTCTATAATACCTAATGCTTTAAACATATCCCTAATCTCAGGATTTTCCGTGTCTCGCTCATTAAAGAATGTTCTCTCATTCAAATCACTTATTCGAATGGGTGGCAACGGCTTGTTATAATTCACGATGTTTATCTGTTTTTCAGACACATATATTTGGATGGGCTTACCATTTTCATAGTTGTTATGAACAATGGCATTAGCAAGTAATTCTTCCAATGCTATATATGTAAAGTTCTGAATTTTACGGTTATCTGCGCTACCATCAACACGAATAACCAATTCATTTAAGAAATTATTATTAATGTACTCTAACGCAGAATAGTACTGCTTCCAGACCGCTCCTTTAAAAACTTTGGATTCCATCTTTCTTTTAGTTCCAAACATATCAATGATCAATTCCGTATATGCATATGGAATTCGCTCCTCCGGATGATCAGAAAACATGAGGACAGCATAATTTTTCACGCGTCGATCCGCAGGATCATTTTTATCAAGCAAGTCCAAAGCCTTGGCTAGCTCTTTCTTTTCCATTCCATCATTAATCTGTCTTGAGCTTGTCTTGGAAAAATATTCTCTAAGTAAATCTGTGCTTAAATCATCAAGCGATGCCCCGGAGCTTACAATCGAACTGAAATGAAAATTTGAAAACTTTCGTAACAGATCATATTCCTCATCTACTCTCGCAAGGCGGGTATCAGCTTCAATTCTCACATACCTTCCCGGCTTAAGATTAATCTTTTTGTCCTTTTCAGCCTTTTCGGCCACCATGAAAGGTCCACCCGTCTGACGCTTTACAATAACGAGAATATAACTGATTCCATCCAGATTATTTGATACTACTTCAAACGCAACATTGGGATATAAAAAAGACCGCAATGAATTAATAGTATTCTTGCATTTTTCCAACTTGCCTTCGGCTATCCCCTTAATCGGCAGCACAGGGATTGCTTTTTGCTCTTCGTTATTTTCCTCTTCTATGCCAATAAAGATATATTGTATATCGTTGTTGTAATAGTTGTTTCCATATGCGCAGATAGTCTTAAGTATCTTATCCAGTTGTTTCTCTGATGCCTTGTATTCTATATATGAACACTCTGCGATTTTGTTCTTAAGTATTTCATTTGCCTGTTTTTTTATTTGTCTGTAATCCATAGTTTTATCCTCCGAATCCAAAGAAATTGTACTCCAATCCATAGTTTTTGTCAATCAAACCAAAGAAAAGCACCCTGCATCACGCAGAGTGCTCTCATCATTCATATTCAGGATTCACTTTACAAACCACTCTCTGAAATGGATCATACCCAATATACTCTATAAGAAGGTTTGCTATCAGCAACTGCGCTCCGGCAAGTTGATCAGCATCGTTGATCAGATCTATCTTCAAGCATTTCAGTACATCAGACTTTTGTTGTGTTTCTTTCACCGTATCTTTCAGATTTTCACTCGTTGTGGAGGGCCGGAGTGTACCGGTAAAGGAGCTTTGGGGCGGCTGATTCCTTGAGACAGGCTCCAAATTACACCTAATCCATTCTGATGTCTTCTATTATGTTCTGGCGAGCGAACTTGCCGATTTCCACGCGGGTAATGAGCACAACCACGGCGGCTACAACAACGATTCCAACGGCGAGATAAGCCACAGGCAGCTCGTAGCGGACTGCGAAGACCCGCCTGATAAAGAGGTTGATTGCCCAGGGAATCAGGATTCCGAAGATTGTTCCCTTAACAACTGCCTTGAGAATACAGCAAAGGCTCTCGCCATAAAGCATCTTCTCCAAAGCGCCTCTTGTCATGCCGACGCTCTTAAGCACCGCAAACTCACGCCTTCTTACTCTGATGTTCGAGCTAAGCGTGCTGATGACGCTCGCAAATCCCATAAGGAGAATCAGCAGAATAAGCCCCGTCAGAATAATCTCCCCAAGGATAATCGCGATATTCATAACCTTAATCATCTGGTTGGCTCGGCTGATTTGCACGTTGTACCCCAGGTCATAATATGTATCCTCTGTCAAAAGCGGATACTTCTCATCTAATACATTTCTGGCAAAAACCGTAAATTTCTCATCATCTGCCGGGTCGCAGAACCATGTAACATATCTGGCATCGCCCTCAGGCACAATAACCCTCACCGGATCCCCTGCAAGACTCCTAAAGGCATTTTCAGGCAAATCCTCAGAATATAACACCCCGTCAATCTTTAAATCCACCCTGTTATTCGCCGCATCAATCAATGTAATTTCTTTGACACCCTCAATAAAGGGCACAACCTCTTTCATTCTGCCATCGTCATTGTAAGAGTATGCATTCACCAGAATGTTGCTTCCCAAGGAAACTCCCGCCCTCTCACACAGTTTGGCATAGAAGTCCCTGTCCACGGTGGTTATGGTGGTTTCAAGCTCTCCGAATTCATCGATGATTCCATCCACTGCCTTAAGTTCATCCGTCGTAAGACTCTCGTCATAAACCGTATTGTAGGTACAGCGGTTTTCACCTACAGCGAGAATCGGAATTCCGTATTCCCTTAACTTATCCGTAAGTTCACAGACAGTATCATAGGAGAAAGGAACAATAATCTTAATTTCTTCCTTTCCCGTCTCAGGATTCATCCCCTCATCCATAGCTGAAGTCAAACTGATAAGCATGTCATTTCCCATGGAATTCCCCATCCAGGCCATGATTCCTGCTGCCTGCTTCGACAAACTTCCAAGAAGAAGAATAAGTGTTATTGAAAGAGCCAAAGCCCTTATTGTTGATTTGTAATTGGAAGCTTTTCTCTTTATGTTTATGTATCCGAGGCCTCCCTCATAGCCCAAAATTTTCTCTACGAGCCTGCTGCTCCTGAATCTTTTTATAACGGGTTTAACCCCTTCCAACCCCCTGATGCAATGAATTGCCTTTAATTTGCAGGCTTTTCCCGCAGGCTTTCCCGCAGAAACAAGAACCACAGCAAGGGCAAATAAAGCAGCAAACACATAGGTCCAGACGGAAACCGCAAAGGGCAGGGACACCTCAATGGGTCTCATAACTATGCTTCTTGAAAGCTCCACAAAGCTGTCAATGTATCTACCCGCGATTTTTACCCCAATAAATCCAAGAAAGGTTCCAAAAATCAGGCCCAAAGGAATCCCCACAAGTCCAATCCAAAGCCCTTCAAACACAACCGTCTCTCTGATTTGCGCCCTTGTGGCTCCAACGCACTTTAAGGTTCCAAACTCCCCGATTCTCTTGCCTGCGCTGCTTTCATAAATGTTAGAGATAACCGTCACCGACATGAAAGCAATCAAAAGCCCTAGAATCAAAGCTGGAAATAAAAGGATTGTCTTATAGGCACCGCCGTAATTCCCGTAGTCTTCCCCAAGGAAGTTTACAAGCATGGCGTTTCCGCTGGTCACAAAACACATAACTCCGGTCATTAAAGCAGTGGAGAGGGATGTGGCCAATATGGCTCCCAGGGATCTTCGAGAGTTGATTTTTACCTGAGATAAAGCTAGTTCAGCCGTCAGTTTCATGCCTTCATCACCTCATCCCCGATAATCCTTCCATCCCCGATGGTGATGATTCTGTCGGCCCTCAGAGCGATTTTGTCATCATGGGTTATGAGAAGAATGGTCTGATTAAACTGTTCATTTGTGTATTTTAAAAGGTCGATTATCTCCGCTGATGTCTTACTGTCAAGGTTACCGGTGGGCTCGTCCGCCAGAATAAAGGCCGGGTCGTTGATAAGGGCCCTTCCTATGGAAACTCTCTGCTGCTGCCCCCCGGACATCTGGCTTGGAAGATGGTGGGCTCTCTCGGTTAACCCAAGAACCTTTAAAAGCCCCTCGACCTTTGACCCGTTCTCCTTCCTGCCGTCAAGCCTCCAGGGCAGGATGATGTTCTCCCTGGCCGTCAGAGTGGGCACCAGGTTATAGAACTGGTAAATCATTCCGAGATTTCTTCTTCTGAAAATCGCCAGCTCATCCTCCGAGAGATTGGAGATGTTTTTGCCTTCAATAATCACATCCCCCGAGGTTGGATTGTCAATTCCCCCGATCATATTCATGAGTGTGGACTTTCCGGAGCCCGACGCCCCAACAATTGCCACAAATTCTCCTCTTTCAATGCAAAAAGAAACATGGTCGAGAGCCACAACCTTAGAATCGCCCTGTCCATATTCCTTTGTCAAATCTTTCACTTCAAGCACTGCCATTTCGCATTTCCTCACTTTCTGACTCCAATCTTAAGTGACGAAAATGACTTTAAAGTGACTGTATGAAATTATAAAGTGACAATTCGGTCACTTAAACATCTTTATGGTAAAAACAGCCCCTCTCCCATTACCGCCAAAGTCCACGTCAATGTCGCCTCCCTGGCCTTTTACAATGGATAGGGCAAGGGGCATTCCGATTCCGAAACCATTCTCGTTGGTGGAATACTCGAATCTTTTAAAAAGGGCTGCATAGCTTTGCCTTGTTAGGCCGCTTCCCTTATCTTCAATTGAAATCCATTTATATAGCGGGTTGTCACCGCTGTCCACGGTTATGACGCTGCCCTTGGGGGAATGCTCTATAGCATTTTTAATGATGTTAGTAAGAGCCTCCTCCAACCATCTTTTATCGCAGGTTATCTCGCAGTCGTTTTTAAGTTCCACGGACTGATCGTTTATATCAAGAAGAACTTCCAAAGACGGCATTATATCACCAATCATCTGAGAAACTTTCACGTCTTTTTTCAAAAATTCAACTGAGTTGGCGTCAATCTTAGCCATCTTAAGAAGAGCACTCACAAGCCATTCCATCTTGTTTAAGGAGAATTTGATGTTTTTTACAAACTCAGCCTGCTTCTCGGGAGTGGCATTCTCAAGAAGGTCTGTCATTATCATCATTGAGGTAATTGGGGTTTTTAGCTGATGAGAAATGTCAGCCATATATTCGGACAGAATATCCCTTTGATTCTCAAGGCTTTTAAGCTGCTCTTCCTTGCCGGTTACCAGTGAATAGGCGTCGTTTTTAAGAATGCTGAAGGCTCCTTCCCTGTTGTCACGGATATCAGCATCCACTTCACCTCTTAAGTATTTCGAGAGTTCCTCGATTTCCTTCCTGCTAATCCACACGATAACCCATCCCCCTTATCGTCTCGATGTTGATGGCATCTCCAAGCTTCTCTCTGAGGCGCTTAATGTAAACCGTCAGGGTGTTGTCCTCCACAAAGTTTTCGTCCATGTCCCAGATTTTGTCAAGAATCTGGTTTCTGGTTAGAAGAATGCCCTTGTTGGAGGCAAAAATAAGAAGGAGTCTGTACTCAAGGGATG
>JAEEGG010025563.1_pt1 | contig 11353 bp, 5 predicted proteins | sample 9134161 | NCBI WGS metagenome assembly JAEEGG01 (sample SAMN16246543, study PRJNA631951) | gut metagenome | biome: gut microbiome; feature: rumen; material: CR-attached | host: Bos | place: Iran: Karaj | collected 2018-10
CTTCATCCGGCCCGATGCCATCACCCATGAAATGATGGTAAAGTTTGCCGAATACCTTCAGACTCGTAGTGTGGGCGAAGGGGCAAAAAGCATTTTGCAGCGATTCAAGAAGGTTGTGCGTTCTGCCGTTGACCAGGGCATTATGGCAAAAGATCCATGCAAGGGAGTTGTCTGTGTGGTTGATGATCAAGTGCTGAAGAAAGATGTGCTCTCACAAGAGGAGATACAGAAACTCATGGATACCCACTATCAGTTCGAGAAAGAGAACGTCCGCAATGCCTTCATTTTCTGTCTCTACACAGGTATGCGTTTCTGCGATGTCAAAGACCTGCGCTACTCGAACATTGACTATGCCAACAAACTCTTGCGCTTTGAGCAGGACAAGACCAAAGGACACTCCGCCCGTAGTTGGGTAACCATTCCCCTCAATGATGGACTCATCCATCTGGTCGGTAGGCCAAAGGAAGGCGAGACAAAGGGGTCGCTCGTTTTCAACCTCCCATCATACGAAAGCTGCTGTAAGTCCGTCAAGCGATGGGTGAAGCGTGCCGGCATCGACAAACACATTAGCTGGCATTGCGCTCGCCACTCCTTTGCTGTGAACATACTCAACAACGGTGCCAATATCAAGACCGTTGCTAGCCTTCTCGGCCATAGCGGACTGAAGCACACCGAGAAATACACCCGTGCCGTTGATAAGCTGAAAGAGGATGCCATCAACAGCCTGCCGGAACTCAACCTCTAATCAATGTGGCGGCGAAAAGAAAAATATTTCTCCTTTCGCTAGCACGAGATAATCGTGATGGTGAAGCATGTTTAGTCCACTTTGTGTATATATCGCAAAGGCGCAAACCAAACCGCCATTTTCTCAGTCAAAAAAGTGGTCAGGAGAGCAATTAAGTGAAATCTTTGCTAATTTAAGTGATAATCTGCACCATTTTTTCGTTGAAAATGGTTACCTTTGCGACATAACATTAAAGAATGACGATGGAGAAAGATATCAACCGCATCAAGGTGGTTCTTGCCGAGAAAAAAAGAACCAACAAGTGGCTGGCAGAGCAGTTAGGCTGTGCCCCCACCACCGTGTCAAAGTGGTGCACGAATTCTTCACAGCCTCCAATGGAAACGTATCTCAAGATAGCAGAGCTACTAGAGGTTGAATTATCGGAATTAGTAAGAATTAGGAAAAATGTATAAGATAACGTGGGACAAAGAGACTGGAGGAGTGCTATTGCACACTCGTATCGTGGAAGGCACGCTTGGTGTATCACCGCGGCCTGTGTTCTACGAGGAACTCGATTTACTTGGGCTTGATAAGCTAGGATGGAAATACCCACGATGCAAAGAACCACTGATGTGGGCTATCAACAAGCAATATTGGTATAGAGGTGAACTAATGTTTGAGGCTAAAGGTGCCAACATCTATGATGCTGCTACCATTGTGTTGGCAGAGAGTAAAGCAGACATCAAGGTAGGCCTGAAACCCGTAAATATGGCAAAGATGATAAAGCGTAACAAGGAGAATATGTTTACGCTGGAAAGTGAAGCCATCGAATTCATTTACGAGACCTTCAATCAATATGCCAAAGCGCGCAAGAGTACAAACCGAGTGGCATCAAACCAGATGGACTATGAAGCTCTAGTAAGGCGGATCGAGGCTAAACGCAAGCAAAAGATGGCTATCGTGAAGGAGGACTGCGATTCGTTTGACATTATGCCACTTGATGCAGCAGAAGAGCAGGGGCGCAAAATATATCAGACCACCAAGATAGATTATTTCTTGGCTTCCTTTTCTGGCGGCAAGGACTCTCAGGTAGTACTCGATCTGTGTACCAGAGCTATGCCAAGTACAGACTTTGAGGTCATCTATAGTGATACTGGCTATGAGTTACCTCCTTCACTTGAGTTATATGAAGAGGTACAGAGACTTTACCACGAACGCTTTCCAGACCTTAGGTTCCGTATGGCTAGAAACCATGCCTCCGTTTTGGATTACTGGGATAAAATTGGTACTCCGAGTGATTCTCATCGGTGGTGTTGTTCTATCATGAAGACAGCACCTTTATATAGACTGCTAAAAAAAGAAGATGGCAAGCAAGCTAAAGTGCTAACTTTTGATGGAGTGCGAGCAGAGGAAAGCACCAGGAGGTCAAACTATCCAAGAATAGGTCAAGGTAAACATACTACGATCCATAATGCCCATCCAATACTGAATTGGAATACTGTTGAGATATTTCTCTATCTGTTTCAATATGAATTGCCCATCAATAAAGCTTATCGTGAGGGAAAGGCAAGAGTCGGTTGTATTATATGTCCATTCTCCACATCTTGGGATGATATGATAATTCGGATTAAATATCAGTCCGAACTTAAACCATTCGAAGATAGAATCAAAGATTGGGCTGTTAGTCGAAAGATATCTGATATTGAAGGATATTTGCGAGAACGCAGATGGAAGATAAAAGCAATCGGCAACAAAGCTCTGGGCAATAAAAATGTGACATTTATTGAAAAACAGGATAGTTTTATCGCTATTGTAAAAGAGTCAAATTTTGATTTATATCATTGGCTTCATGCGCTCTGTGAATATACAGTCCGTATTGGCGATAGTGAAGACAACGGTTCTTTGAAATACAAGGATAGCATATATGATTTCAAAGTTTTGTATGATAAATGTCGACAAGACTTCACATTGATAGTTTATGGTACACACGATAAGCAATTCATATTATACCTTAAACGAGTACTTTACAAGTGTACATATTGTGTACAATGTGAAGTATGCGAGGTTGATTGCCCTACTGGAGCTCTCAGCATATATCCTAATTTAAATATTGACAAAACAAAATGCGTACATTGCCTAAAGTGTATTACCTCACATGATAAAGGATGTATCGCAGCTGATAGTATAAGAATGATAAACGATATGGATAAAAAGATTAACGCAAAAGTACAGGGTTATAAGACCTTTGGACTTCGCGAAGCTTGGCTTCAAGAATTTGTGGAGTTAGGTGATGACTTCTGGGGTAGCAGCAGTTTGGCAAAGCCGCAAGAAGAAGGATTCAAAGCGTGGTTAAAAGATGCCGAGATAATTGATGCACACTCAAAGTTGACTCCATTAGGTAACGTCATTTGTGACATTTTTATGGATGATGTTTCATTAGTATGGGAAGTCATACTTACTAACCTGGCTTATCACTCATTTATCGTTGAATGGTTTGCCAATAACATTACGACTAATCATGAGTATGATGCAAAACTAATGGCTTCGCTTATTGTCGAACAAGGCTATACTCAATCTGAAAGCACAGCAAAGAATGCTGCATCAGCATTCATACAGACAATTCGTAATGCAACTATCGGACCATTGCTATCTTATAATGCCAATGATAATAGTCAGAAGACTTTGAGAAGGTCAGAATATGAATACATAACACCTACAGGTCTTGCTTATTCACTATATAAGTATGCAGAAAAAAAAGGTGTTCGCTCCCTTCGCATATCCGATTTTTACAAAGATGAAAGCACGACAGGGCCAAACAAGGTGTTGGGAATATCAAAAAATACATTCTTCAAAACACTCCGCGCACTCAATGCAGCTCAGAACAGGCTTCTTACTGCAGAGCTCAATATGGGACTTGACAGTATAACACTTCGTGATGATATCACCAGCTTAGACATATTGAAATTCTAACCGTCAAAACCAATACTATGGCAACAAAATACAATGATATTGTGACGCTCCGACAAATGCGTCCGGCATATAACATCAAGGCAGAAGCACCTGATGATTGGAAAACATTTATAGCAAACGATCTATTTAACAACCTGCTGAGACAAACCGTGGCAGCTGTGCGCAATAATGACCAAGACAAGCATCGTTCTATATGGATTTCAGGAACATATGGATCTGGCAAAAGTCATGCAGGTTCCGTCTTGAAACATCTGCTTTGCGACCCAATAGAAAACGTAGAGGAGTTTGTCAATGATGAATATCGTGAAGAGAAATATGCCATGTTGAAAAACAGTGTCTTAGAATTAAGGCGCAACAAGCGGTTGTTCCCTGTAAACCTTTACGGGCAGCAATATATTTCACGTGAGGCAGACTTATCACTACAAATCCAAAAGGAAGTGAAGAATGCCTTGCTTCGTGAAGAAATCGAAATCACAGTTCCCACCGACTTCCAGAGTTATGTGAGTCACATTGAAAGCCAACCAAGCTTTTGGGAGATGCTAATTTCGCAGAATGAACTATTAAAAAGCGTTGCACCAGACATAGAAAGATTAAGGAAAAGACTGAACGAATGCGATACTGAAGTATTCAGCCGTGTCAATGAGGCGCTCAATGCAGGCGGTTACTCTATCAATTTGCAGAATAATGTACTACCACAGTGGTTAGAAGAGGTGCAAAATGAACTTAGGGCAAAAGATCTTGGTTATACTGGGCTGCTGCTTATCTGGGATGAGTTTACTGAGATTGGCACTTCGGAATTGGCACTTCGCATCTTCACACTGCTTCAAGAAGTAGAAGAAACTCTAAATAAGGTGGAAAATGACAGCTACTTCTTATTTATTTCTCACCCCTCAGTGTTTTCTAAACTTGATAACGAGGCAATGAACAAAACAATGGGGAGATATAACTATTTTGTGTATAATATGGCGCCTGTCTCTGCCTACCGCATTATGTCCAAAAAATTCAAGATACTGCATTATGGATTATATAATATGAGACAGGATGAGTTTTGCGATAAACACAGAGAACTTATAGAAAAATTCACCATCTCAAGTTCAGATCCAGAGCAAACATATAGAGATCTTTCAAACTTATTTCCTTTACATCCTGCTACAGCTAATTTAGCAACATATTTTGCCATAGTGGCAGGTTCCAGCAGCCGCTCGGTATTCGACTTTTTGGCAAGTGATGGCGTAAAAGCTTTCTTTGATAGCGAAGAAGCGTATTCTGAAGGTAAAGTTATTACTGCTGATTATCTGTGGGATTACGTTCAATCATTCTTTGAAGAACGCACTCAGGAATATGGGGCAGTGACAGAACGATACAATAGCCACCATCTTGCCGTTGATGAAGAAGGTAAGGATACAATGGCTGTATTCAAGGGAATACTGCTGCTCAATGCGTTGAACAACCGAGCTAATGATGATACGGTAACTCCATCACAAGAGAATATCGCTCTATTGTTTGAAGGGACACCGATATATGACAGACTCATTGAGATACTGGATTGGTTCAATGAAAAGAGCATAATCCAACGCCAACCAAACGGCAATTACTCCATATTGTTTACTGCACTGCCACCAGACGAGATACTGAAGATTAAAGACGATTTACGCACATCCACTTATCAGAGTGCAGAGCAAGTAGCGAAATTCAACAAAACAGGCTTTGTTTTAATGAATTCGTTTGCTTCACAAGTTTTCAGGCCAGTTAATTGTGATTTCTTGTCATTATCATCTAATGAATACACTTTGTTAAATAAAGTGGAAAGCTTGAGACGTCATACACCAGGTCATCAATTGTGTGTAGCTTATCTTGTTGGCAAGACTGAGCAAGAATTAGCCGAACTCAAAACCATTGCAGCAAAGAATACAACCGATGAACGGTTTAAAACAGTATGCTTCGTGGTTTTAGATACGGCTTTGGGAGAAAAGAATTATGAGCGCTTTATTGAATATCAAGCGAATGCAACATGTGCCCAACGCCACTCGTTGGTAAACCAAACACAAACCTATACAAAAAACTCTACAGAGATTATCGCAGAATGGTTTATGCGTATTAGAAGCGGTAATGTCTCTTTCTATGTTAACGGAAAGCGATTGGCTGCAAATGGTAATAGGATCACAAGTACATTCAATATGGAGGTGTTGCCTTCTATTTTTACTAGCGGTCCAGAGTCCTTACCCTCAATCCTGGAAAAGAAGTCAACAACATACTGGAAGGAACAATCGGCAAAGACTGCAGTACAAGCAATATTAAACTATAACTCCAGATCAGAAATTCTTGCAAAACTCAATGCTCAATATAAACACGTTGAGCTATTGCTTCAAGACAGTGTGGACGAACACTTGAACTGGAAAATGGATTGTGATAAGAGACATCCACTATGGTTAGTTGCTGAGTACGTAAAAACGGCTTTTGCTCATACAAATAAAAATCAGTCATTCAATCTCGGTGAGAAATTGAAAGGTCTTACAGAACCTCCATATGGCTTATTCAAGACTATTGCACCAATGGCAATGGTGGCATTTGCCCTTCGTCCTTATATTGATAAAATATATCTAAATGGTAAACCACGTTCTGCAGGGCATCTTGTTGATGATGTGGTGGAGCTGTTTGACGCTTGGTCAAAAGACAAAGTGTCCTCCAAATTAGAATTTGAACTCGAAAGTCGTGAAGCAGGACAATTGAGTAAGCTGTTAGTTAGCGTATTTGGTCTTAAAAAGCTAAAGGGCGACATTGAAATCAGCAGTTTGAAAGATGCGCGGTGGACTATGCAACATGAATATGTTCAGTCTGTTGGCTATCCATTGTGGTCATTAAAATATGCTACTGATGACGAAGATCTGAAAAGAGTTATTAACGATATCGTGGAAGTTGTTAATGAGGCCGATAGCGTTAAAAAACCTCAGTTGATGGCATCCGCCGTGTTAGGACTATCACAGAGAAGAACTGATTTAGGAAATCTATTATTGCCGCAAGCCGATAGTTTTAGAAAGGGTTTTTCGGCTTATCTTCTATCCTTAGATCGCATAACCTTAAAAACCGAAGAAGTAGATGGTGCCTATACGTATTTAAAAGAACATCTAGCAGGAACATATAGCCTTTGGTCTGAAGATCAGGTAGAGGACTCTTTGCGCACGATGCGAGATGAACAACAAAAACGTCGAATAGAAGAATTGGAACGAGAGCGTGAACAACTCAGAGGGCAGGAACAAGGCAAAACACTCGTTTTGACTGAGCCTGACAGCGGTACAAACACAGAACATACCCCTCCACAAGATGAATCCCAGATTCAAGAAAAACGTCAGAGAGCAAAACGTGTATTAGTAATGGCCTCAAGCGGTATCTTGAAGGAACTACTGACAGATTTATGCGAAAACGCTGATGTAAGAACACTTGACATCATCATAAAGTATGTATAAGGATATTCTGACACTTGAAGAACTGAAGCAAGAGATAATTGCCGATAAGAATGTTTCTACTGAAGTAGGGGCATCTAATTTAAATCGTTTCCCTCTTCGCTTTATACTAACTGACAGTTTTGAAGCTTGCTTCAAACTCATAGAATGGTTACAGACTGAAAGGCAAGTTCATGTTGAGAGCGTTGACAAATGGATGGACACACGTTATCCTGACTTGATGATGACCTACCAGGAGCTTGGAGAAGCCATTGAAGACTATGTGAAGAGGATCGGATCCGCTGACGGATTGGTTGCACCATTCTCAGAATTGGCCCGCTTTTATGACAATACAAGGGATAAGACATTTGATGCCCTTATAAAATCGCTAAAGGGAATTGAGGGAAGTAATGAAGCTCAGGATGTGCATCAGCGTATCTATATCCCCATTGTGGGATTGGAGGAAAAGATGCAGTCATTTAGAAACGAGAGTCAAATAACAATATGGCATTTGAAGGACTCCGATAGTAATGGCTATCGAGTCGTTATCATGAGTGATGCTGAAAGCTATGGAGTTAAGGGCTTAGCAAATGAATATAATGTTGTACATAGCCTTTTTGAATGGCTGAATATCTGGAAGGATAATGATGCCCAAAATAAACACACTATCATAACAACATCAAGGACAATCTATACGGATTCTGTTAATGCTAATCCAGACAACGCTTTTACATACTTTGTACCACAAAACGTATATGAGTTTTTGACGAAAGGCTTGGGACTTAATTTTGAGAATTTTATCTACAAGGAGACAGAAGAAGATAAGTGGCGACTATTGGCTCAGCAAATAGATATGAGTCGCCCTTTTGTATTCAGTGAATTTGTGCAGCATTATTTTGGAGTGGCAGCAATAGGGGACAGCATGACGTTCTTAAGGATATGGTTTGCTCACAGTGTTTCTTTTGACAGATGGCTGTTGTCATTGTTCTATTATTCGACACATAATTCAGACGAATTATTGTGTCGTTGCATTAAAAAAATGGCTGACTACAGTAACCGCGCCCTGTTTAATGAAGTTGCTCTTGATATGTCGACTTTATCTGCAGAAGTACTTGAACGACGACAGATATTAAATGCAGCAGCAGACAATCATGTCATTCTGACAGAGGAAGTCGTGAGTCTGCTCGGACGACGGTTAGAATCAAATCCTCAGAAGATGGGATATAAACAAGCGCTACAATACTTCACTAGACTTACAGCAAAAGAAAAAGAGATAGCCTTAGTGTGGTTAGGTAAGAAGCTTGTCACAACAAGAGACGTCAGACCATTCTTTCCAGAATTGGCTCTTTATTTACAGCCAGGGCTTACAAGCGTATCCGGTGGCAAGGCCTGGCTTGATGATTATTTCCAAGAATATAAACAGGCAAAAATCGCGAACAAATATACTAGCGAAATAGAAAACCATATAAATGAGAAGAATGCTGATAGCGTGGTTTTTGATACGTGGTATCAGTCATTCAAGACTACGAGAACATTACTGAGTAGTCGCTCTGACATAGAAGTTTTCTTCTGGATTGACGGCTTAGGTATAGACTGGATTCCTTTGGTTTCGGAATTACTAAGGGAGCGTGAGCATGAAAATATCTATCTAAACGATGTGATGATTGCACGTGCATTGTTGCCAACTACAACAACAGTTAACAAAGTAGAACTACAGAAACTTTCAGATGTTGATATACAAGGCATGAAGATAGGTGATCTTGATAGTCTAGCCCACCGTTCAACAAACGTGTATCCGCAGATAATGGTAGAAGAAATAGAGATGGTGAAGACCGCCATCAACAAGATTATCAGTAAATACGCAGGGAAGAAAGTCGCCATTGTGAGTGACCACGGCCTAACATATCTTTCACAATTATGCGGAGGATTGAATCTGAGTGGAGTGGAAGGCGATCATTATGGGCGGTTTGCATTAAAGAAGAGCGGAGGTATAACGATAGACAAGAATTATATTGTTCTTGAAGATGGGAATACGCTATGCTCTCTGAGTCATAAATCTCTATGTGGTAAGGTCCCTCGAGGACAAGGTATTCACGGTGGCTGTACTCCAGAAGAGGTCTTAGTGCCAATCTTTATCGTGTCAGGAAGTCCAAGAGAAATCAGTTGGAATGCATATCCGCTGACGGATGAGGTATCGAGTGCAAATCCTGTAGTCAAATTCCATATATCAGGTTTGAATTGCAGTGATATTCCGTATTTATTATATGATGGCAGACAATATGCTCTCTCGTCAATTGGTATAGATGAATTTATTTCCGAGACGTTGTCGCTGAATAGTGATAATGATACATTCACAATCAGCGTAGGCAGCGTCATCCGTCCATATAAGATTTCTGTGAATACAGGAACAACGATGAATGAATTGTTTGATTTTTAAAAGAAGAAGCAATGAAAGAAGAACTGCAGCAGAAGATACGGACATACTTCAAGGATATGTCTATTTATAAAGATCCGAAAGCAACAAATAGTCTTTTTGTGGGGCGAAACTTACCATCTTTTGTCAAAGACTATTTATTAAAACGTTTTCTGAACCTTGAAACAGGAAACATAGACGCAATGGGACTGAGTGCTTTCCTTGACAAGGTGATACCTGCAAAGGGGGAGATGGTAAAAGAAAAAGTATTGTCAGGAGAAGAAGTAGTGCTTCTTACTCGCTTCATCATTTATATCGACTTGGTGAAAGGCGAAAAACAGTTCGCCATTCCCGATTACGGCATCAAACTCCGTGAAGGTCTGATTCCTGAATATGTCTATAAGAAACATTCCGGAGAACTGGTGGACGGTGAGAAATGGGGCATTGTAAAACTTTGTCTTCTGCCTGATGATAATGGCAAGAAGAATCATGTTCAGATGGTAGAATATAATCCATTCAAACCGTATAAGACTGTTGACATTAACTTCTTGCGAGAAGCCCGTAAAAACTTCACAACAGAAGAATGGATTGATACCTTGCTGTCAGCAATGGAGTATGATCCAGATGGGTTTGTGTCAATGACACAAAAATTGGAGTTCCTTACGCGTTTACTGATATTTATTGAGCCGAGATTAAATGTCGTGGAACTAGCACCCAAGGGCACTGGCAAGTCGTATGTTTTTGGGAACCTGTCTAAATATGGATGGTTGGTAAGTGGAGGAAAGGTTACCCGTGCAAAACTGTTCTATGACAAGACCAAACAACAGAATGGCATTATAAAGAATCACGACTTTACAGTTTTTGATGAAATACAGACCATCGTATTTCAAGAGCCTGCGGAGATTCAGGCTGCATTGAAATCATATTTGGAAAGTGGTAAGACAACGATCGACAATAATGAATTTACTTCTGAATGTGGCCTAATGCTTATGGGGAATATTCCGTTAACTGCATCCAATGTTCCCATATCACCAAGGTATTTCGACTCTCTTCCTCAGAATTTCCGAGAGTCTGCATTACTCGACCGATTCCATTGCTTCATTGAGGGATGGCTATTACCGAGGGTAAATGATAGTATGATATTCAAGGGATGGACTATCAATGTGGAATACTTCTCAGAGGTTTTACATTCTATGAGAATACAAAACACATATGGTTTGCTGTTTGACAAGATCACGAGGTTTGAAGAAAAGGCCGATGTGAGAGATTCTAAGGCAATCAAGCGTATGGCAACAGCATACATGAAATTGCTATTTCCCCAATGGGAGAAAGAAGAGGATGTTGACAAGGATGCCTTTAACTTATATTGCTTGCAGCCAGCCCTTCACAGACGTGGTATAGTGAAAGAACAATGCCATTTTATAGACTCTGAGTTTAAAACCAGAATGCCCGAAGTATGGGTTGAATAATTCTAAATAATAAATAATAAAATAATTCTTATGGAACCAGCTGATAGAACATTGTATAACAATGAAATTAAAAAATTTATCTTGAAGATTGATTTCGTTTCAAATGATGTTAATGCTTTTGCTTCACTTGTTAACAAGATTTCTAAACATTTTACTCGGTTAGAACAGAGAACACATATTAATTATAATATTAATGTGGACTTAGAACAAGATAAAGAAGAGGTGCAGAGGAAACAGACTCCAGATTTCGTTTTAATAGATGAGGGAAAGTCCTTAAATCTGACGTTCTCAACATTTCAAAATGCGCTCATTATTGATTTGGCTAAATATGTGAATA
>JAEEGG010025566.1_pt1 | contig 11353 bp, 7 predicted proteins | sample 9134161 | NCBI WGS metagenome assembly JAEEGG01 (sample SAMN16246543, study PRJNA631951) | gut metagenome | biome: gut microbiome; feature: rumen; material: CR-attached | host: Bos | place: Iran: Karaj | collected 2018-10
CTTCGCTGAGGCTTCCACCTCTGCCAAGGCTACGGTGGACAAGTAGTCGGTCAGGATGTGGAAGTGTTACCATTACCAGTTCCAATTTCCAATGGGTTATTGGATTCTGTGAGAATTGGAAATTGGCAACATTGGTAAGTGGCAACATTTTCACATTGGCAACAATAAACACGTGGAGAAGGTTTCCCCTTGATTATGGAATTCTGCAAATGTGGAATTGTGAGATTGTGAGATTGTGGAATTGAAGGCAGCGATTCCATAATGGCAAAATGCCACAATGCCATTATTTCAGAATAGCGCGGGCGGTACTGGGAAACGGGCATCTTGCCCGTTCGGAAGGGAAGATGGGCCGCGCCAATCGTGAACGGGCTGGAAGCCCGTTCTCCCAGAATGTTCCACTCGCTCGCTCGCATATCTGGCGCCTTGCATTGAATGACGAGCGCCAGTGGAGTGAGCGGAGGACATAAGACAGAAGACAGAGGACAGAGGATCGGGCTGCATGTCGCTTCGCATGCTTCAGCCGTCATCCTTTGTCTTCTGTCCTCTGTCCTTTGTCCTACAAATGTTGCCAACCTCCTTCGCCGAGGCTTCCACCTCTGCCAAGGCTACGGTGGACAAGTCGGCGGTCAGGATGTGGAAGTGTTGCCATTACCAATTCCAATTTTCAATGGGGTGATTGGTCTCAGTAAGAATTGGTCATTGGCAACACTGGAATTGGCAACATTTTCACATTGGCAACAATCAGCAGAGCGTGTGGCTGTTCCGCCAAAGTTGAAAGCGGCGATGGGGTTCGCGCCATGTCACACCCATCGCCGCGTTGCGTTTCGCCGTGTGGCGGGCGGGGCGTTGCCCAAGGGCGGGCGGGGCGAGAAGGAATGCCGCGCGGTTGACATCATGGACTTATCGGCGAAGCAGCCATTCGCTGAAGAACGGACTGCCGAAGCGGTATTCTCCGTCGCAGTTGTAGATGATGTTTTCGCGTTCAAGTTTGGCGACGGCTTTTTTCACAGATGCCGCATTGAAGACCTGCGCCGTGTCGAGGAATGCGCCAGAGTATATCTCCTTGCCGCCACGTTCGGCGATAGTACGAAGAACGCGCGTCTGCTGGGCGGTAAGCTGCTTGATTGCAAACGTGAAGTGATCGTGTTCCCTGGCGAAGATGATTGCAAGAGCCTCTTGAATGTCGGATTCCTTGAGCGTTGTCCCGTTGCTGCTCATCTGCCAGAGAGCGTCGCAGAGTTCCTGGATAAAGCCAGGCGTATCGCGTGCGGTGCGGGCGATGGCGTCGAACATCTGGCGCGTGAGTTTCCGTCCGCCCGTGGCAAAACGCCTCTTGATGAATGCGAAGAATTCGTCCGCGTCGATGTTTCCGACCTTGAATGCGGCGGCGGAATGGTAGAACGGACTGGAATACTTGAAGAATATCTCCGCCATCTTGTTTCGTATGCTGCCGAGGAATATGTATGGAGTGTTGGAGTCGAGCTGGATTCTGGAACGCAGTACGGCGAGTGTCCTTTCGCCGTCGTCTATGTCGAGTATGTCTTGGAACTCGTCGAGAAGGACGCATGTCCTGCGTCGCTTTGTCTGTGCCAGAAGAACGTCAAGCACGGAGTCGAGCGTTGCGGGCTCGGCGGCAACTCGCGAATCAACCGTCACCGTTGGTGCGCCGGAGGAAGGGTCTATGGAAATCGTCGGTCTGAGATGCGCGAGCATGCGTATGGTCTTTGTTATCCAGTTCTCGGAATCTTCAAGACGTGCGAGGGCGGAGACAAGCCTGCGGCAGACGTCCGCCTGATCACGAATACAGAGGAAATCAGCATGAAAGAGGGCGATGTTCTTCATGTGGCGCACGGTTTCGAGAACGAGAGACGTCTTTCCTGTCCTGCGCTCGCCCTGCATGACGACGTTTTGGCCGGATTTTATGCGCGACTCGAGTTCTCGTTCAAGTGCGGGGCGCGGGCAGAAGAAATCCCCGTTAACAGTGCATCCGTATTTGAATGGGTTCATTGTCGCCTCGTTTTCTTTGTTTGTTGTGCTAGAAGGTATTATGCTAAAAGGTATTATGCCATTCGGCATAACGCGGATAATATAGCATATTTAGGCGGACGTTGGCAAGGGGGCTATGCACGATTCGCGGATGTGCCCTAAACCACCCAACCACCGCGCTAGGCACTAAGCACTAGGCACCAAGCACTAAAATGTGCTATAATTTTGGCGTGGGGAAATTTGAAAAGAAAGGATAAACGAAATGAAGCTCGAAGTTCTGCTTTCAACATTCATGGCCGCAGGCGCGATCATGGCCGCCAAGCCCGACTATGCCACGTTCATCTGCCACCGCGGCGAATCCGACGACGCTCCGGAAAACACTCTGCCCGCGTACAAGACCGCCGTGTCGCGCGGCTTTGGCTTCGAATGCGACATCTATCTCTCCGCCGACAAGCGCGTGTTCACGTTCCACGACAGAAGTCTCACCCGCACTACTGCCGGCGCGTGCAAGAAGAAGTGCGCCGAGGCGAACTGGGAGACCGAGATCTCAAAGGTGGACGTGGGAGGCTGGGGCAAGTGGAAGGGCAGCAAGTTCTCGCCCACGCGCCCCGCGCTTCTCGAAGAGGTGCTTGAGCTCGCGCGCGACGGCCGCCAGATCTACGTGGAGGTTAAGCCCGGCCCTGAGATCGTGCCCTACATCAAGGAGGTCTTCGCGAAGCAGAAGAACGCCACCCCCAAGAACGCGCTCTTCATCGCCTTCAACCGCGAGACGTGCAAGGCATTGAAGAAGCAGATGCCGGAATACAAGGTGTACTGGCTCACTTCGTCCGCTACCGGACCCAAGGGCGCGAGAAAGCCCGTTACCGCCGAGTACATCATCGAGGGCATCAAGGAGACCGGCGCCGACGGAGTGGACTGCCACTTTGACCGCAAGATCATCACCGCCGACATCATCAAGAAGGTCAAGGACGCCGGCTATGAGTTCCACGTTTGGACGGTCGACAAGCTCAGCGACTCGCTTCTCGCGTTCGAGCGCGGTTCACAGACCGTCACCACGAACTGCGCCAAGAAGCAGCTCGACGAATACCGCGCCAAGAGCAAGTGAGGCCCGGCTTCAAGAAGGCCGCGATCTATGCGGCGGTGATTTCGGCGGCGATTGCCGCCGAAATTGCCATTCTCCACCTGTGTTTTGACCGAGAAGACGAAGAGGGGCCGCAGGCAATGCGCTGGCCTGTGATGGGCACCGTGGCGCAGATGACGTCGCGCAGGCATATGGACGAGCGGGAGTTCGGCGAATTGCTCGTGTGCGTTCAGGCGTCCTATGCGCGCGTAGAGAAACTTCTTTCCGCATGGAATCCCGAAAGCGAACTGAGCCGCCTTTCCGCCGCAGGATGCACCAACTGGACGGAGGCGGCCTCCCCCGAGGTGAGGCCCTGCTACGAGGCGGCGCTGCGCCTGGCGGAGGAGAGCGGCGGCGCGTTCAATCCGCGCATCGGCGAGAAGCTGCGCGCCCTTGGAATGGGCCGCGGCAGGTATTCGCGTTTCGACCTTGGCGCGATAGCAAAGGGCTTTGCCGTTGACATGGCGGCGGAGGAGGTGGAGCGCGCAATGGGCGGGCGATACTTCTCCTTTCTGCTGGACCTTGGAGGCAATCTGCGCGCCGTGGGGGCGGGCGAGTGGCGCACGGGCGTTCGCAATCCGTTCAGGGGCGTAGACGCGTCGCAGCCGGGTATATGCGCCGTGATTACGCTCCTTGGCGGAGAGTCCGTTGCCACAAGCGGCAACTACGAACGTTTTGTCGAGAAGGACGGCAAACGCCTTTCGCACATCCTCGACGGGCGCACCGGCGAGCACGTGAGCGGAATCGCCGGCGTCACGGTGGTGACGCCGCGCGAATACGGAGCAACGCTGGCGGACGGTCTTTCCACCACGCTTTTCGTGATGGGTCCCGAGGCTGGCGCCGCCTTTCTCAAGCGCTTCTATCCGCTTGCGCTTGCGCTTTGGATTCCCGACGATCCCGCCTCGCCGCGCATAATCGTCACGCCTGACATGGCCTATCGTCTCGAACGCATCGAATGGCCTGCGGAGAAAACGCGATGATGACGCCCCGTCATTTGAGGTTGGGCGGAGTTTAACCGCGATTCTTGATTACGGCCGCCATCTGCGCGATGGCCTGCATAGACTTCTCCTCGTGGATCGCGAACGTGCGCGTCCAGGGCGCCATCATGTACCCCTTGAGCAATTCTGGGCGGCAGTGTGCGTCGCAGAACTTGACCGTGCCGGCGAAGTTGACGTCGCTGCTGAAGTTGGAGCCGGTCGGCACCTGGTCGAACCCCGCCTTGTCCAGCCATTCGTATGCCGCGACGTACTTGGCCCGGTCGCCCATATTCTCGACGTCGAAATTGCTGCCGTAGTACCAGTTTGACTGCAGCACGCTCTTGGGCATGCGCGCGAGGAACTCGTCCTTGTGGTGCCACACGTAGTCGCTCCAGATCCATGGACGGCACCCTGTCTTCTCCGTGATCTTCGCGAACCACAGGAAGTCGTGCCACCACAGTTCGCCCTGGCGGCAGACCGCGAACAGGTGCTGGGACTGGTGGTTCGCCGTCTCCTCGTCGTAGCCGAGGTGGAAGAAGCGAGGATGGTCGAATATCTCCGCGACGTCCTTGATGAGATCCTCGCAGACCTGGTAGTATTTAGGCGTGGAGACCATGCGGTGGTATTCCTTGAGCCAGGTGTCGTGGCAGGCGGAGAAGTTCATCTTGGGAATCACCTCGAAGCCCATGCCGCGCAGACGGGCGATTTCGGCGCGGAGGCGATCCACGCTCCAGCTCCCCTTGACGGCGAGCTCGGGGTGGCTTGGATAGACCACGATCTCGGCGAGGTCGATAATGATCTGGTTGCAGCCTGCCTTGGCCAGGGCGTCCGAAAGACGCCGCCATGACGGCTCGTCGAAGCGGACATGGTCGGCGCAGCAGCGAGTCAGCCACTTCTCCGGCAAGGTCGGGTCCTGGGTCTCGAGCGGAATGTCCTTCCACGAGTTCACGCCGAAGTGGACGAGATACGACCAGATGAAGCGTGGTTCCTGCCGCACGGCGGCGGCAGTTGCGGGGAGCGTGCCGAGCGCGAGCGCGCCGGCCGCATTTGAGATGAATTCACGTCTGTTGGTTGTCATGGCAATGGAAATTATATCACAAATTCAGTGGATGGAACGAAGAGGACGGGAAGTTTAAGCTTTTTTTCGCGCGGCATTGCCCCATTCGCCCGTATTATGATATACTCTTTTATTGGTCTCGCCCCATTCCGGGGGCGGGCGAGTATGTTCTGCATTTGGAAGGAGACGACATGAAGTACACTAACGACCAGCTGAAGCTTGCCGCCAACACCATCCGCTGCCTCGCGGCAGACATGGTGGAGAAGGCCGCAAGCGGACATCCAGGCGTTGCCCTCGGCCTCGCCGACGTGGCTGCCTCCCTTTGGCTCAAGTTCCTCAAGTTCGACCCGAAGGATCCATCTTGGGCCGACCGCGACCGCCTAGTGTTCTCCGGCGGCCACGGATCGTCGCTCGTCTATTCCCTGCTGCACCTGAGCGGCACGGGCGACCTCAAGCTCGACGAGCTCAAGGCCTTCCGCCAGGTCGGCTCGCGCTGCGCCGGTCATCCCGAGCGCGGACTCTGCCCCGGCGTCGAGGTGACCACGGGTCCGCTCGGCCAGGGCGTGGCAATGGCCGTGGGCATGGCGATCGCCGAGCGCATGGACGCCGCCCGCTGGAACAAAGAGGGACTTCCAGTCTCGGATCACCGCACCTGGTGCCTCTGCGGCGACGGCGACATGGAGGAGGGCATTTCCCACGAGGCATGCTCCCTCGCCGGCCGCCTCAAGCTCGACAGGCTCTGCCTCATCTACGACTCCAACAACATCACAATCGAGGGCACCGCCGATCTCGCCTTCGCCGATGATACGCGCAAGCGCTTCGAGGCGTATGGCTGGAAGGTGTTCGAGTGCGACGGGCACGACTTCGACGCCATCGACCGCGTGCTCCGCCGCGCCATTAAGGTGGAAGGCCAGCCGACGCTCGTGATCGCGAAGACCCACATCGGCCAGGGCTGCCCCAACAAGCACGACACAAGCGCGGTGCACGGCGCGCCCGTTGGCGCCGAAGAGCTCGCCGGCCTCAAGATCGCGCTCGGCTTCGATCCCGAGAAGTTCTTCGACGTGCCTGGCGACGTGTACGATTTCTTCGACGACCGCGGCGCCGCATGCCACCGCATGAACCTGCGCTGGCGCAAGACGCTCAAGGACTGGAGCGCCGCCAACGCCGAGCTCGCCGCCGCGCGCGAAACCGCCCAGCGCGGCTCAATCCCCAAGGACCTCGCCGCGAAGCTCCCCGCCTTCGACCCAGCGAAGCCCGTGGCCACGCGCGCCGCATGCGGCACGGCCCTCTGCGCCATCGCCCCCGAAGTGCCGTTCCTCGTTGGCGGCTCCGCCGACCTCGAGCCCTCCAACAAGACGAACCTCAAGCCATTCGGGTGGGTTTCCGCTGAAGATTTCTCCGGACGCAACTTCCACTGGGGCGTGCGCGAGCTCGGCATGAGCGCAATCGTGAACGGCATCCAGGCGCACGGAGGCTACCGCGCGTTCGGCGCCACGTTCGCCGTCTTCAGCGACTACTGCAAGCCCGCAATCCGCCTCGCCGCGCTCATGGGCATTCCGTCCATGTGGGTGTTCTCGCACGACTCGTTCTACGTGGGCGAGGATGGCCCCACGCACGAGCCCGTTGAGCAGATCGCCATGCTGCGCACGATTCCGAACTTCTTCGCGTTCCGTCCTGCAGACGCCAACGAGACCGCCGCGAGCCTCCTCGCGATGCTCCAGTGCAAGGATGCGCCCAGCTGCATTCTCACAAGCCGGCAGAACCTCCCCGTGCTCGAGGGCGTCACGCCCGAAAAGGTGGCGAAGGGCGGCTACGTGATCTGGGAGTCGAGCCCGATGCCCGACGTGATGTTCATCGCATCAGGCAGCGAGGTGGCGATATGCATCGAGGCCGCGAAGCGCCTCGCCGAGACGGGACGCAACGCGCGCGTTGTCTCAATGCCGTGCCGCGCGCTCTTCGACCGCCAGCCGCTTGGCTACCGCGAGAGCGTGATTCCCGGCACGTGCGCGAAGCGCGTGATCGTGGAGGCGGGCGTCTCGTTTGGCTGGGAGAAGTTCTCCATGAACTCCGCCACCACCCGCTACGTAACGCTCGACACGTTCGGCGCGTCCGGTCCGTACAAGGAGCTCGCCGAGCAGTTCGGCTTCACCGTGGACAACGTGTACGCCAAGGCGCGGGAGATGCTCTAGAACCGTGGCCGACGGTGACTACGAACGCGGCCGCGGCCGCGAGATCGCCGCTATCCAGACGAGGCTGCGCGTGCTTGCGAAGGCGCGCAAGGTCTCGTTGTGCGCTCCCCCCGTGATCGTGCTGAACGGCTGGGCGGCGAGTCCGCACGCGTGGGATCTGTGCCGTTTTCCTCGCGAACGGGTTTACTCGTACGTCGAGCAGCTCGACGGCGAGCCGGAGAAGGCGCTGGAGGAAATGGAACGCTGCATACTCGTAGGATGGTCGATGGGCGGCAGCTCGGCGCTGCGCCTTGCCGCGCGCTGGCCAGGTAAGATCGCCGGGCTCGTCATCGTGGCCGCTACGCCGCGCATGATGGAGGTGCGCGAGGAGGGATGGCGCGGAATGAACGAGCGTCGCCTGGACGCGCTTCTGCGCGGGCTCGAGATCACGCATGGCGAGGGGTTCTTCGGCGTGCCGCCGGGTCTGCCGAATCCGTACATGATGGACGTCCACGAAAACCTGCGCCGCGGGTTGGACTATCTGCTCGTCACCGATCTGCGCGCAGATCTCGCGAAGGCGTTCCCCGCTGGCGCGTCTTTTCCGGTGCACATCTTTCAAAGCGAACATGACGGCATAGTGCGCCACGAGAACGCCGCGTATCTCAAGACTGTGTTTCCGTGCGCCTCTGTGACGATGGTGCCCGGCACGGAGCACGCTCTGCCGATTTTCATTCCCAAGGAGATAGACGATGCCGTTGACGCTTGCCTCGCAGTCGCCGCGAAGGGCAAAGATCCTCGCTGAGAACGGAGTTGACTTCGAAGTGGCGAAGACCGATGCGCCAGAGGTGTCGCTGCCGCACGATCCGGATCGCACGGTGGTGGAGAACGCCTCGCGCAAGCTCGCCGCATGCCCCAAATCCCCTGCGCTCGCGGCGGACACTATCGTGTGGTTCGACGGGCGCATATTCGGCAAGCCGCGCGATCTCGACGAGGCGCGCGAGTTCCTGCGCATTCTGTCTGGGCAGACGCATTCCGTCTTCACCGGAGTTGCGTACCGCGACGCGTCGGGGAACGTGCGCACTGCGTGCGTGCGGTCTGACGTCACATTCCACGCGCTTTCGTCCGAGACGATCGACCGCTATGTCGAGGCGGTGAAGCCCACCGACCGCGCGGGAGCGTACGACATCGACGAATGCGGGGACTTGATCGTGGCGTCGTACACCGGTTCGTACGAGAACATCATGGGCCTACCGCTTGAGCCGCTCAGGGAATTCGGCATACTTGCGCTGTAGATATGGCGTCTGCAGCGGCGTTTTATCGTCCCGGCCCATTGTTTTATTCTTGATTCTTGTTGCATTCACCGCTAAAATGTGACATAATGTTCACCGGTTTTCTTCTAATTGTCGCTTGAAACGGTCTCGGCATTTCTGTCTGGTAGAGCGTTTATGGTTGGCAAAGTGGAGGATGGTTGGATGATTCTCAAGGAAAAGCAAGAAGGAGTTCTGCAATGAAGGCAAGAGTTGGAAATGTTTTGTCGGGATTGCTTGCGGCTGCGGCGATGTGTGCGTCCATGCACTGCGGCGCGTTCGAGCTCACACACCGGTGGAGCTTCAACGGCGACTACGCCGATTCCATCGGCGGCAGCGACGGAGTGGTAGTCGGGCGCGCGGATCAGCTCAGCTTCGAGGCGAGCGCCTTTGGCGGACAGATGGTCAAGATGGCCTCCGACAATACCGACAACGACTCAAACAACGGCGCCTCGCTGAATCTAGGCACGGGAGTGCTGGGAACAGACGACGCGACGATTGAGATGTGGGCGAAGCGCAACGCCGTGCGCAACTGGGCGCGAATCTTCGACTACGGGCCGGACAACAACCAGTACATATTCATGTCCTGGAGCCGCGGCACCGCCGCCGCCCAGGACCAGGTGGAGGTGAAGAACAAGTTTTCAAGGACGGAGACGATGTCCCCATACGTGGACGGCACCCTCTACCACATCGTCATGACGCTCAAGAAGAACAGCGACGGCTCCACCACACTCGCATGGGCGCGCCGGAACACCGTCACCGGCGTCGTTGAGAAGCACGACTCGTACACCCAGGCCGGATGGACGCTTGCCGATCTCACATCGCCAATCTTCTACATCGGCCATTCGCAGTGGCCTTCCGACCGCGACGCCAACGCGAGCTACGACGAGGTGCGCATCTACTCTGGCATCGTCGGTGACGAGCAGCTTGCGGCGAACGCCGTGCTCGGCCCTGACGCGGCACCAGCCCCCAGCGGCTCCGACGCCTCCACTGGCGTCGTGATACCCGCCGGCGCCACGTTCAAATTCCCCGACGGCGCCTACGACGGCAACGCCTACGCCGTCTCTGGAACGGTCACCATGGGCGCCGGCGCCAAGATCGTGTTCGACACCGCGAACGGAAGTGGCGCTGACATGGTGTTCTCCGCCGCGGCGTTCTCTCTTCCCACAGGCGTGGCGAGCATCCTTGACATGGTGGAGCTCACGGACTCGGCGAACTTTCAGGCCACGCTCTCCGGCACCACGATCACCGTGGCGTCGAAGCTCTCCGCCATCTGGACTGGCGATGCGGGCGATGGTGATTGGCAGACTGCAGGCAACTGGAAGGACGGCGTTGTGCCGACTGCGAACACGCCCGTGTTCATCGGCGGCGACAAGATGAACCTTCAGCTCCCCGTGGGAACATCGTTCGCCTGCAGGTCCATCACACTTGAGGCGTGCACCTTCACGGCGGACTGCGACTGGCGCGGACTTCAGGTTGTTCCCGGAATATCAGGCATCGTCGACCTTGCGGGGCACAACTTCACCCTCTCCGCTCTGACGGCAAGCGCCGGCGCGGAATTCAAGAACAGCGCCGAGACCGATGGCGAGGTGCGCTTCTATGCAGACGGCGATCCCGTGACCGCTACGGAGTCCGGCTTCATAACCGGCATTGAGAACCTCAAGAGCGCGGACAACGCGAAACTCGTCATCATCCGCACGAGCGATGCAGACGCGTCAAACTCGGTCCTAAACCTGGGCGCCGCGAACAACACCACCGTCTTCCGCGCCGGCGGACACGGCACCATAACGACGTCGGGGCGCGGCAACATCGGCGTCGTCAACGGCGGCGCGGGGCGCCTCGAAGTCACGGGCAACGTGCTTGACTTCAGCGTGGACGGTCTGACGATCGGTGGAAACGCGGCTGCATCCAAGTCGTCCGTGGAGATCTCCGACGGCAAGATCCTCACGAACTGGATCGACGCCGGCGACGCCAACGGCCTCGAGTGCACGATCGTGCAGTCGGGCGGCGAGGTGTGGACCGGCATCAACAGCAACGGCAACCTCTGGCTCGGCCGCTGGAGCGGATCCGACGTCAACTACGGCATGTCGGGCGGCATCATCCATCAGGGCGGAACGAATCATGACCGCGGCTCGTTCCAGGTGGCCTGCTACAGCGGCAGCAAGACCACGTTCGACATGACGGGCGGCACGATCTACGGCTTCGACATGTACGTGGGCGCAGGCGGCAACGGCACGTTCACGCAGAACGGCGGAGAAATCAGGACCAGAGACCTGCGAATGGCCAACGGCAACGGGAGCGTGGGCACATACATCATGAACGAAGGCACCAACACCTTCACAGGATGGGTGCGCCTTGGCTTGCACACCGGCGGCAAATGCGCCTACACGCAGAACGGCGGCGAGGTGACATGTCCCCTGCGAATTCAGGTGGGCGAGTCGGGACCTGCCACCTTCACGCTCAACGGCGGCACATTTACGGCTGGCAACGACTCCTCCATCGGCACCGGCGAAGCCGGCAACGGGCAGGTGTTCGTCACCGGCGGCAAGCTGCGGATCAACGGCAACTTCCAGGTTGGCCAGAGCGGCGTAGGCCTTCTTGAGCAAAGCGGCGGCGAAGTCTCCTGCACGGCGGGTTGGTTCGCTCCCGGTCGATTCGTAAAAGGCGTGGGCACGTATCGGTTGACTGGTGGCACCTACGCCTCCACCGCGAACCCCGCGGCAATCGGCGAGGAAGGC
>JAEEGG010025567.1_pt1 | contig 11353 bp, 5 predicted proteins | sample 9134161 | NCBI WGS metagenome assembly JAEEGG01 (sample SAMN16246543, study PRJNA631951) | gut metagenome | biome: gut microbiome; feature: rumen; material: CR-attached | host: Bos | place: Iran: Karaj | collected 2018-10
AAAGGTGCTTTGAGGACTGTGCGGCCCAAACGGCTCACTACGGCACTAATTTCGTCCTCGGACTGACAAAAGAACGACTCTCCGCACAAAGGTTCATCAGACAAGCGATTTCGCAGCTCGACCAGCAATTCTACGGCCAAACGACGTGAAGACAGCGCACGTATCGTTCGGTGTGTTTCGTCCGAAGGCAAACCATCGGCTCCATTTTTACGCATTTGCCACACGACATGGCGGTCAAGACCCCACGGACAAGGTTCGTAGCCCGAAGGAAGTGAATCTGCCGGCACGAACTGACAAGCATCCAAGCCGGCAACCGCATAAAAATCGCGACACAAAGCGACCCGGTCCTCCGCTACCGCCACTACGTCATCCGGATGCGCGAGCCATGTCGCCAAAGGCATGAGGTCACGTTCCATACAACGTACATGGACCGGAGAGTAATAGTTTACGCGGTCATTAGCAAGGGCAAGTTCGTGAGAATAATTAAAATAAAACAGATTCATGGCGCAAAAATAGCGTTTTTTTGCTATCCAAAGAAGTCAAAACCGCACATTTTATGTAACTTTGTACCCTTAAAAAATAAGCACATGGAGAATTTCTTTCAAAGACATGCTTTTTTGGTTGAGCATACGGACACTACAATGACCCGTCCACTGATGAACGAAATTGATTGGAGTCATCGGTTGATAGGCATCAAAGGACCGCGCGGCGTAGGTAAGACAACCTTCCTTCTCCAATATGCCAAAAAGAATTTTAATGTTAACATGGGGCGTTGCCTCTACATTAACATGAACAGTTTCTACTTCCAAGGCCGAGGCATTGTGGATTTTGCCGAGGAATTTGTGAAGCGTGGAGGTAAAGTTCTCATCATTGATCAGATATTTAAACAGAATGGCTGGCAGGAAGAACTGTGTGAATGTTATCATCGTTTTCCCGGTTTGCATATCATCTATGGTACAACGACTGTAGAACGTCCTAACGACGAAGATTTCGAACTTAACAAAATCAGTCACAGCTACGTGTTACACGGCTTCTCGTTCCGTGAATACATCAACCTGCAAACGCAAGGCAACTTACCTCGCATTTCACTGGAAGACATACTCTATCGCACTGAAATCACGCAAAAGAACATTTTGCTGAAGGTACGTCCGTGGAACTACCTACAAAACTACCTGCACCATGGCTACTATCCGTTCTATCTGGAGAAGCACAATTTCACAGAAAGCCTTTTGAAAGCTGTCAACACCATGCTGGAAGTGGACATCCTCTTCATAAAACAAATCGACGTGAAGTACCTGACGCGATTGAAGAAGTTGCTTTATTTATTGACACTTAGCGGTGAAAATTCACCTAACGTAAGCAGCTTGGCTCAGGAGATAGGAACGTCAAGGGCCACTGTGACCAATTACATGAACAATCTGGAGGAAGCCCGGCTCATCCACCAGATTTACAAAACAAAGGGACAAGCTCCTAAAAAGCCTGCCCGCATCCTCATGCACAACACCAACTTGCTGTACTCTATCTTGAGCGGTATACCTACGGATCAGGAGGTAATGGAAACGTTCTTCACCAACAGCATCTGGCGCCATCACACGGTGGAAGTAAGCAAGAAATCGGGGCTCTTCATTGTGGACAAAGACAAGCACATTTGTGTTTGCGACCGTAACAGAAAAAAGCGCAAAGAAGATAATGTCTTCTATGCACGATATAACGTTGAAGTGGGACGTGAAAATGACATTCCTATCTGGATGTTCGGTTTCCTTTACTAAAGGAACATCCAACTATCGTTATTTATGAAAATCCGATTGAATAAAATAACTTTATAATATTTCATAACTACAATGGCAAAAGAAAAAAAGTTTGTGACGTGTGATGGCAATGAAGCTGCCGCACACATCTCGTATATGTTCTCTGAGGTAGCTGCTATCTACCCCATTACACCGTCTTCACCGATGGCAGAACATGTGGACGAATGGGCTGCCCGCGGTCGCAAAAACTTGTGGGGTCAAACTGTCTGTGTTCAGGAAATGCAATCTGAGGCGGGTGCAGCCGGTGCTGTTCACGGTTCACTGCAGGCAGGTGCTCTTACCACCACATTCACCGCATCTCAGGGCCTTCTCTTGATGATTCCCAACATGTACAAGATTGCAGGTGAACTGATACCGTGTGTGTTTGACGTCTCTGCTCGTACACTAGCCAGTCATTCTCTCTGCATATTCGGTGACCATCAGGATGTGATGGCCTGTCGCCAGACAGGTTTCGCTATGCTCTGCGAAGGTTCCGTGCAAGAAGTGATGGATATGACTGCCGCTGCTCACTTGGCTTCACTCGAAACCTGCGTTCCGTTTGTAAACTTCTTCGATGGTTTCCGTACTTCACACGAGTACCACAAGATTGAACTGCTCGGTCAAGAAGACATTCGCCCTCTCGTAAAGGAAGAATATATCAAGCGTTTCCGTGAACGTGCCATGTCGCCAGAACGTCCCATTACCCGTGGTACTGCAGAAAACCCCGAAACGTTCTTTACCCATCGTGAAGCTTGCAATCCATACTACGATTCAGTCCCCGAAGTTGTTGAGAAATATCTTGGTGAACTATCTAAAATCACCGGTCGCGATTACCATCTTTTCTCCTATTATGGAGCCGAGGATGCCGATCGCATGATTATCCTCATGGGATCTGCCACCGATGCAGCACGTGAAGCCATTGACTATCTGAATGCCAATGGTCAGAAAGTAGGTATGATTTCCGTTCACCTCTATCGTCCCTTCTCCGTAAAGCACTTGCTGGCCGCCGTGCCCAAGAGTGTCAAGCGCATCGCTGTACTTGACCGCACAAAGGAACCCGGAGCAAACGGTGAACCGCTGTATCTTGATGTAAAGGATGCATACTACAACGTCGAGAATCATCCTCTCATCGTAGGTGGACGTTACGGTTTGGGATCTCACGATACTACTCCTGCTCAAATCATCAGCGTGTTTAACAATCTCGCTATGTCGGAACCCAAAGACCATTTCACGATTGGTATTGTGGACGATGTAACCTTCACCTCCCTGCCCGAAGTCGAAGAGATTGCTCTCGGTGGAACCGGCATGTTCCAGGCGAAATTCTACGGCCTCGGCGCCGACGGAACGGTTGGAGCAAACAAGAATTCCGTAAAAATCATTGGAGACAATACCGACAAGTACTGTCAGGCTTATTTCTCATACGACTCAAAGAAATCGGGCGGTTTTACCTGTTCTCACCTGCGTTTTGGTGACACACCCATACGTTCCACCTATCTGGTAACAACGCCTAACTTCGTAGCTTGCCATGTTCAGGCTTACCTCCACATGTACGATGTAACGCGTGGTCTGCAAAAGAACGGTACATTCCTGCTGAACACCATCTTCAATGCCGAAGAATTGGAAAAGTTCATGCCTAACAAGGTAAAGCGCTATTTCGCACAGAACAATATCACAGTTTATACAATCAACGCAACCAAGATTGCACAGGAGATTGGTCTGGGTAACCGTACCAACACGATTCTGCAAAGTGCTTTCTTCCGCATCACCGGTGTGATTCCCGTAGAGCTTGCTGTTGAAAAGATGAAGGCAGCCATTGTGAAATCATACGGTTCAAAAGGACAGGACGTCGTTGACAAGAACTACGCTGCCGTTGACCGTGGCGGTGAGTACGTTCAATTGACCGTGAAGCCTGAGTGGGCTAGTCTGCCTGACGACACAACCAAAGACGATGACGCTCCCGCATTCGTAAAAGAACTCGTCCGTCCTATCAATGCTCAGGCCGGCGATTTGTTGCCCGTCAGCACTTTCGTCAAGTTCGGTACAACTGACGGTTCATGGGAAGTAGGAACTGCAGCTTACGAGAAACGTGGCGTTGAGGCCTTCGTCCCTGTTTGGAATAAAGAGAATTGTATCCAGTGTAACCAGTGCGCATATATTTGTCCTCATGCAGCCATCCGTCCGTTCGTCCTTGACGGCGAAGAACTGAAGGGCTTTGCAGCAGCCGACGACACTATTGAAATGAAAGCCCCGATTGCCATGAAGGGCATGCACTTCCGCATTGAAACCTCCGTACTCGACTGCTTGGGATGCGGTAACTGCGCCGACATCTGTCCGGGCAATCCTAAGACAGGCAAGGCCCTCACTATGGCTCCGTTCAATCCCGATGCAGAAGACATGAAACAAGAGGCCAAGAACTGGGAATATCTCGTAAAGAACGTGAAAACCAAGCAGCATCTTGTTGACATACGTTCCAACGTAAAGAACTCGCAGTTCGCCACACCGCTCTTTGAATTCTCCGGCGCATGCTCCGGTTGCGGTGAGACCCCGTATGTAAAATTGATTTCCCAGCTCTTCGGCGACCGTCAGATGATTGCCAATGCTACGGGATGCTCTTCCATCTATTCTGCATCCATACCTTCTTCTCCATACACCAAGAATGAAAATGGACAAGGTCCGGTCTTCAACAATTCACTGTTCGAAGACTTCTGCGAGTTTGGATTAGGCATGGCTTTGGGTAACAAGAAGATGAAAGAACGCGTGGCCAAATTGCTTGGCGAAGCTTCCGAAGGAGCCCCTGCTGAATTCAAGGCACTTGCTGACGAGTGGATTGCCAACAGGGAAGACACTGACAAAACCAAGGAAATTGCACCGAAACTGCGTGAAGCCATCGCAGCCGGTGCTGCCAACGGTTGCGAGTTATGCAAGGAACTCCAGACCCTCGACCATTATCTCGTTAAACGTTCACAGTGGATTATCGGCGGCGACGGTGCATCCTATGACATCGGCTACGGTGGTCTCGACCACGTCATTGCCAGTGGAGAAGACGTCAACATACTTGTACTCGACACTGAGGTCTATTCCAACACCGGCGGCCAGGCTTCGAAGGCCACACCACTCGGCGCCATAGCCCAATTCGCAGCACGGGGCAAACGCATCCGCAAGAAAGATCTCGGTATGATTGCCACCACCTACGGCTATGTATACGTGGCACAAATCGCCATGGGTGCCGACCATGCCCAGACCCTCAAAGCCATCCGTGAGGCTGAAGCTTGGCATGGACCATCCGTTATTATCGCTTATGCCCCCTGCATCAACCATGGCCTGAAAGCCAAGGGCGGCATGGGTAAGAGCCAGGCAGAAGAGAAAAAAGCCGTAGAATGCGGTTACTGGCACTTATGGCGTTACAATCCTGAATTGGAAGCAGAGGGCAAGAATCCCTTCCAACTCGACTCCAAGGAACCCCAATGGGACAAATTCCAAGACTTTCTGCTCGGCGAGGTGCGCTATCTCTCTCTCCAGAAAGCCTATCCCGAAGAAGCGCAAGAGCTCTACGACGCCGCAAAGTGCGCAGCCCAAAAGCGTTATGCCAGCTACGTACGCAAGTCAAAAGAAGACTGGAGCATTTAATTTTCTTCACTAATAATCGCAAACGCCCGCTGACCCCACTGTTAGCGGGCGTTGCTTTACCATCCGCTCCAACAACCACACTTTATTGTCGATTTTATGACATTTCCCATCCAGGGGTCAAATTTCGGAGCCCAAAAGCGGCGTTTCGGGCTGCAGAAACGGCGTTTAAAAATTACGAGGCGCCGCTTTGGTTTTGAAAAGAGAAATAGGAGAAGATAAAAAACGATTGTTTTACTGCAGTCCTTTCAATATATAACCGATGCCATTGGCGGATGTAAGAAAAACAGACATTTTATTTGGTCGATAACGAAATTCTTGCTAATTTTGCACCGCTTTAGCGAAAAGAAGCAGGTGCCATAGCTCAGTTGGTAGAGCATCGGACTGAAAATCCGTGTGTCCCCGGTTCAAATCCTGGTGGCACCACAAAAAGAAATCCGGCTTGGAGTAAATTCCAAGCCGGATTCGTGTATCTGAAGAGACCAATACTGTTCATTCGGAAAAGAGCGTCAAATTTTGTGCATGAAACATCAGATGTATCAATTTTTTTGAAGATATTTGTACTCTGAACAATCTCCGTTGTAAAACCCTGCCGCTGTATGGCCACAATTTCACCCTTTTCACATCCGCTGTATGTGATGCTCAAGCCCGCCGGAGCACGTTGTAACCTGCGGTGCAAATATTGTTATTATTTGGAGAAGGAACTTCTTTATCCAGACGACAAAGTTCACACCATGAGTGATGAACTGTTGGAAAAGTTTATTCGCGAATACATTGATTCACAGACAACAGGAGAAGTCCTCTTCACATGGCATGGCGGCGAAACCCTGCTTCGACAGCCCGACTTTTACAGAAAGGCCGTGGCCTTGCAAAAGAAGTATGGCAGCGGACGGCACATTGCCAACTGTATCCAGACGAACGGCACGCTGTTGACCGACGAGTGGTGTCACTTCTTCCGCGAAAACCATTGGCTGGTGGGGGTATCGATTGACGGCCCACAGACGTTTCACGACCATTATCGTATGGACCGGCACGGTATGCCCTCGTTTCAGCACGTCATGCAGGGCATCGAATTGCTGAACAAGTACGGCGTAGACTGGAATGCCATGGCTGTGGTCAACGATTATAATGGAGACCATCCGCTTGAGTTCTATCACTTTTTCAAGGACATCGGTTGCCACTACCTGCAATTCACACCTGTGGTGGAACGCTCGCCTGACGGCAATGTCACGTCCTTCTCTGTGAATGCACAACAATGGGGTAACTTCATCTGCACTCTCTTCGACGAATGGGTCAAAGAAGATGTCGGCGTGTATTTCGTCCAACTATTCGATGCGACGCTCGCCAACTGGATGGGTGTAACGCCCGGCGTGTGCACCATGGGGCGCAGTTGCGGACACGCCGGCGTGATGGAGTACAACGGAGACGTCTATGCTTGCGACCACTTCGTTTTTCCAGAATACAAATTGGGGAATATACGCACGAATACACTTGTCGAGATGATGTACAGTCCACGACAGCAAGCGTTCGGACAAGCGAAACACACCACCCTGCCACGTCAATGCCAACAGTGCCCCTATCTGTTTGCCTGCAACGGAGAGTGTCCCAAGAACCGCTTCGTACAGACAGCAGATGGCGAGAAAGGGTTGAATTACCTATGCGAAGGCTACCGTAAGTTTTTCAAGCATGTCGCGCCTTACATGGACTACATGAAGAACGAGCTGCTCAACCAACGCCCGCCATCGAATGTCATGAAAGTATCGTTTTAGTACACAAAAGGACGCTGCGATTTAAGTCGCACAGCGTCCTTTTGTAAGTTAATATTATCTTATTTTGTAATTACCTTCTTTAATGCGGGGATGAGCACATTGGCCATCATCTGGTAACCCTCATCATTGGGATGGAGCGCCGTGTCCATGGACATGCGGGCAAGGTCGCGTTGACCGCCACACTCGGCATAGAAATCAGCCAGCGGAAAACCTTCGTATTGCGCTATCTGACGAATAATTTCAACATAATCCTTCAAGTAAACGCCGTTGATGTCGCCCATGCAATTGTCAGGCAGATAACCGCTAAATCCATATGCCTTGCGCGGTGTGCAAAGCACTATCTTGGCTTTGGGGTTTACACTGAAGATACGGTCAATGACCATACGATACCAATAAGCGAATGAACCGTTGTTGGTGCGATTCTTATAATCCTCGAAGGTCCCGACAGGCGTGAACTGACCCCAATCGTTGATGCCATGCTCAATCGTGTAGTAATCGGCTCTGATAACCTTGTCATAAGCCGAACGGATGCAACCGCCGCTCACGCCCTGGTTTGTCATCTTGGTAAAGTGCAACTGGTCCAACGTACGATCCATGTAACCTTTCTCAAAACGCCCCTGTTTGTCATAATCATTCAGATACGTGATGCTCGTGCCAAGAGCACACCAATGGCCATTGATTGTCATTTGTGTCGTATAAGGAATATTTGCCGGCATTTGAGTCTGTTCATCAAAAGTAATACTGTCCACCATGGCGGCATTGTAGTAAGCAATTCCACCCTTTTCGTGAATCATCAGCGTCTGTGCATTGGCGGTGACAGCGACCGCTATAACTGCTGTAAGAATTATCTTTTTCATTGGACAATTAACGTATCAACTATTTGTAATTTATTTCACTGAATCGTATCGGAGCACCTTCTCCAAGGCATCGGCCAGTTCGTTTGCCATACGCTGGTATCCTTCGTCGTTGGGATGAAGCGTATCCGCGGACGAAAGATTATCCAAGTCGTTCTGTCCTCCGCAGTTGCCGTAAAAGTCTGCGACGGGATATCCCTCATATTCCGCAATCTGACGGATGAGTTGCGCAAAATCTTCGAGAGTATTACCTTCTACAGGCACATAGCAGTCTGAAGGTTTCGTTTCACCAATGGCATATGCCTTGCGCGGAGTACAGAGCACCACTTTGGCCTCAGGATTAACAGCGATGATAAGGTCTATCAACTTACGATACCAGAAAGCGAAACTCCCCGAATTTGTGCCGTGGATATAATCGTTCAACGTACCTACCGGTGTACCTGCAGCCCAATCTGTGGCCCCCAGTTCCACACTGTAATAATCGGCTTGCCTGATAGAGAAATAAGCCGAATTAATCTTTCCGTCACCGAGAGGACGAGTCATTATCTCATCGAAATGCAATCTGTCATTCACGTAAACGGTATAATTCCGGGCAACAGCCACTCCTGCCGAGCCCAAACAATTGCCTATAGCCAACCAGCTACCGTTTACCAACTTCGTCTGTGAATGTACATCAGGGATAGTCGTATCTGGCTTCTGCTGCGGATTCCGCAGATTCTCCATCGCTTGATGTAAAATGTCTATATCCTCTTGAGTGGCGACTCCTGAAGAAACCACATCCTCTTGTCTCTTCAGCAAATCCTTTAACTCCCAATAGGCCTCAGACCGCACCGCCGATTCGAAATAACACGAATGCTCCTCATCCAACTTCGCTTCATACATCTGCAACTCGCTCAACGTGAAGTAAGGGTGTGTTTGGCCACTATTACAGCGGTTTTGTGACGTTTTCAAGACTGTAAACCTCACATATTGATATTCATCACCCAGTAGAATAAGATCTGTCGTCTTGGCCTCCACAACCTCTGAATTCCACGAGGTGGTATAGTGAGTTATATCTACGAATTCCTTTCCGTCTTTAGAAGCAGAAATAAGTATGTCTTTAGGAGAATCAGCGTAGCCGTATCCACCGCTCCGACGTGCCAAAACGGCTTTGAAGGCCTTGACAGAGCCGCTCTTCAGATAGACTTGAAGATAATGGGGCTCTCCAGGGTCGGCAGGATTGCCATAAGTAGAATGGAAATAGGGCGACCCTGAAGTATTTCCGTCAATCAACGAAGCGATGGTCCCCTCAGCGGCGGACTGGGCGTTGCTACTGATTTGGCTAGTCGATGTAATCAGTTTGGCTGTGCCCATCGTATAATGGAGTACTGAATCACAGAGTGCTTCCGCATCTTTCTGCAGTGCCACCAGTTCTTCCGTTTTTGCCTTAGCATCTAAAACTTGTTGCAATGCTTCCATCACGTTTTCGTGGATAGGAATCAACTTCCATGTTGAATGCCCATCCACTGCATTAGAGTTGAAGAGAACAATATTGCCCTGTTTGCCAGAACCGCTGTTGTGGCTTTGTGGATGATAGGCCTTGTCGTATACGTTGTCGGCAATAATCCACTGCGTATGCCCGATGGGCGTAATCACCTGCTCACGTTCGGCAACATTACCCATTTTTACGATTGCACCATTGTCACCCAACGCAGCTCCGAGTATATATTTTCCGGTAACAAAATTCTTCATGCGGTAGTTTCCGTCCGCCAGAGCCTCAATATAAAAGGCCTGATACGGGTCCATGTCTCGGAAACTGCACCATCCCAACGTTTCGCCTTTGTCGCCCGTCATGCCCTTGTATTCTTTCTGGTTATTATAGAACGCGGCATAAGCACTCTGAATGTTGTAATAGCCCGACGTGATGGTATTATATTTTGTCAGCAGGGCCTCCCACGCATCCTTCAGCCGTACCAGGGCATCATCGTACACCTCCTCATCGTATTCGCCGCCGCTCACCGCCAACGCGTGAATCCTTGCCGTCGTAAAAGTATCATAGAATGCCTGAGGATACACATCAGGTGTCGTGCCACCGCGGGCTTCATCCATCGCCCTAGCGTTTTGAGCGAGATAATTCATCAAGGCCATTCTCCCTGAATTGGGCGAATACTCACTTTCCTTTATAATCGTATAGCCCTTCCACGCCGAAGCATTCCTGTAGGCATCATACGCTTCATCTGGTACAGTAAACACACAAGCCGTACTGCCACCGAAAGCGTTGCTGCCTATCGACGGCGGCGTGGTCGATTTCAGATGGATGACCTTAAGCGAGGGGTCGTCGTAGAAAGACCACCCGCCGATGGTTTTCATTGTCGTGGGCAGCGTGGCCTCCTCCAAGCTATGACACGAACCGAATGCACGGTCAGCACCCAACGTGGTCACGCCCTCAGGCACTACCACACTCTTCAACTTCGGGCACTCCGCAAAAGCCCACAGGGATATCTCGGTAAACTTCACAGGAGAGTCGAACGTCAGTGTCTCCAACGTCTGACAGCCTTGGAAGGCATTGCCGATGTTCCCCATCGTGTATGTCACGCCATCCAACACCATCATTGACGACACATGCAAACTCACGCCTTTGAATTCTGTACGGTTTGTCCCAGAGCCTTGGCCAGTGACAAATGTCACTGTCTTACTGCTACTGTCAAAATTGTAATAGACACCATCTATCTGTTTTTTCACAACTGCACCACACAACACCGTAGAAACCGTTGCCAGTAACAGCAGCACAATAAGGAGCCGTTCTTTACTCATCATCATTCACTTTTTTCGGTCCACCGCAATTTTGACACTGTGCACCATTTCCTTGTTTTTTGAAAACACAACCGGCATAACGCGCTTCTTCTGCGTGTCACGCCGATCCTCTGCGGAGAGAGAGGGATTCGAACCCCCGGAACGTCGCCGTTCGCCGGTTTTCAAGACCGGTGTAATCGACCACTCTACCATCTCTCCTGATGTTACGCAAGACCGACAATGCGGTTTTGCAGCGCAAAATTAGTAATTCTTTCGCTTACCGCCAATTTTTACGGCAAAATTCGTAATTTTGTATACGATTTATATAGCCATGGTTTATCCGAAGCATTTTGAGCAAAAGGTGGGATTCGACGAAATCCGCACGTTGATCAAAGGACGTTGCCTCTCTCCGCTGGGGAGTGAGGAGACAGACCGCCTACACTTCTCTACCAACGGTGAGGAAGTACGGGAATGGTTACGGCAAATCTGGGAATTTCGTCAGATTATGGACAGTGATGAGGACTTCCCGTCAGAAAATTTTCATGAC
>JAEEGG010025573.1_pt1 | contig 11352 bp, 13 predicted proteins | sample 9134161 | NCBI WGS metagenome assembly JAEEGG01 (sample SAMN16246543, study PRJNA631951) | gut metagenome | biome: gut microbiome; feature: rumen; material: CR-attached | host: Bos | place: Iran: Karaj | collected 2018-10
TTCAATTTTCTTTTTTTTTCTAATCCAATGCCCAATAGACGAGTGTGGTGCTGAGTATGCCGAGGCCGGCACCGGCACATACGTCACCGAGCCAGTGGCGGTTGTTGTAGATACGCATTGCCCCCACAAGGACAGCAACGGCATAGCCAGCAACAGCTATCCACGGATAGTCTTCACCATACTCGCGGCGCAATATCTCGGCCCCGGTAAAAGCCACGAAGGTATGACCGCTGGGGAAGCTGTTGTATGAGGTATTGTCGGGCCGCAATACCCCCAAACCGTATTTGAATGCGTTGACCCACCCGGCACCAAGCAGGTAGCTACCCCCTTCGAGCAGAAGCAGACGTCCGGTGGTATGGCGGCTCTTAATTCCACAGATGTTGAGTGCTACAGGTGTAATGGCGGTAAGATACTGGAGGTAGTCGTCAGCATGTAGTTTCGGCAGGTTGGCTGCAGCCACATCGTCGCGCAAAGCGATCTCGATACTGTTCACCGAAGGGATAAATGTCAGCGCACTTCCTGTCGCCATGAGACCTGTGCTGACAGCTGTCGGAGCAACTTTCAGACTGTTAAGGCGCAGTCCAGCGGTATCCCACTGGGCGTTGGCAGCGACAGGGAGCAACAAGAGGAGTATGGCAAACAGTCTTTTCATAGCGTCAACAAACTGTTTTTCAATACAGGTACTACAGGGCAAGTGTCCATCTGGAATGCAAAGCGCACGTCCTCTTCGGCACCGAGGCCGTAGAGGCGGTGCACATGTGTAGCCTTCTGGCAATACCCGAAAGGATCCGCTTTGGCCTCACGCCACAGAGACAATGCCATGTTGGCGGCATCGCCACAGGGTTCAAAGCCTGGGGCGAGCATTTCTTGCAAGGCACCGGCCACAAGTGTGTCTTCGATGCAGAAGTCGTTCTGCCAGCCGCTGCACAGCACCACGACATCCTTATTCTCTTGACGCAGGCGGTCGGCAAGGGCCGAGATGTTGGCGAAACAGCCGACCAGAGAGAGTTCGGCATCGGCAGATTTCAATATGCTGACTGTGCCGTTGGTGGTGCTGTATGCAAGTTTCACACCCGAAAGGTCATGTCTAAGGTATTCTGTGGGGGAGTTGCCATAGTCGGCAGGGGTGACGGTGCCGTCGGGGTAAGAGACGTTGACTTTGGCCCCTCCCCTTTCGGCGGCGAGCAGATATCCGTGGTCACGGTAGGAGGCGATGCCGTCGAGGGTGTCAAGCGGAAGCACGGCGTCACATCCGGCCTGGAAGGCTGCACAGACTGCAGTGGAGGCCCGGAGCAGGTCGACAGCGACGGTGACATGATGCTCCTTGACGGTGCGGTAGGGATACAACGCGGGCGAAAGCGACACCTCTATCTTCATATATCTTCGCTTTTCAACATTTTCACACTGCCGTCGGCCTTGATGACAAGGTCGAAGTACTGCGGGTGCGATGCGGTGTAGCGCTCGATGCTGATTTCACGGGCACGACTTCCAGAGGGCAGGTCTTTCAGCACGTACTGGTTCATAATCTGGACGAGGCGGCAGCGCTGTGCTGTCTCGAGGTCGCAGCCATACTGCTTTGCGAAGGCGATGTCTTCCCTGAGGGGCTTGGGGTTGCCCTTGAAGTCGGTAGACAGCTGTTTGGCGGCTTTCACGCTGACATGCATTATCTCGCTGCCCGTATGGGTCGAGCGGAGCACATATTCGGCCTCAACCGACCATTCGGCCGATGTCTGGTGCCATTCCTTCACTGTGATAAAAAGGATGGCGTCGATACCGAGGTCGGTATAGTAGTCGTTTATATTCTCGTTGCGCAGCTGTTTACCGGTACGGCTTTCGGTTGCGGCAAGCTGGGCCGACGCGAGGGGGCCCGGGACATAATAGCCCTTGAAAGTAAGTGGGTCGGAGGCGGTGAGGTAGAGTTGCTTTGCGGCGGTGTTGAGAGAGGCGTTGAAGACAGAGTCTTCGGTTGTGCGTACCGAGCGGCGCATACTGAGGTCATTGAGCGGCGCCACATATATGGTTGCGGGGCGCTCCTGGTATATCTCGCTGTAGTGGTCCAGCTTCTTGCTGCTCTTGCACGAGACGAAAAGCAACGGCATCAGCACGGCTGAAATGAGTATGGTGCGGGTATTCATCTTGATGCTTCTCATGACTACTTGTTCTGCTTTTTCTGTTTTTCCTGCTCACGCTTCTCCTGTTCACGCTGTTTGCGTTGCTGCTCACGCTCCATCTCACGCTGTTTCTTCTTGGCTTTGGCCTCCTGCTTGCGCTGCTTCTCAGCTTTCTTTTTGGCCTTCTCTTTCTCCTTCTTGGCCTTCTTGCGGTCGGCCTGCTGCTGTTTGCGCTGGTCTATCTTCGCCTGTTTGGCGGCGGCAATGGAGTCTTGCTGGTGCTTGAGGGCCAGCTTCTCCTGGGCCTGCTGCTGGGCCAGCATCTCGCGTTTCTGGTTGGCGGTGAGGCGTATGGGGTAGTTGACCGAGTCTACAGGGGTCTGTTGCTGTATCCACACAGGGTCGGTGCTGTCGATAACCGGCGCCACTCCTGGACGCACCGGCTGCAGGGCGCTGACAGAGTCGTAGGCCCATGAGGCGAGTTGCGCGAGGTCGGCGGTGTCACCGAGCCTGGCGGTGGTGTCACCCATATACGCAGGCAGCATACGTCCTTTGATGCGTGTCACCATGGCACGACTTTGGGGGAAGGTAAGCATCTCGGCGTTGAACATACGGCATGCCTCGCCGTTGCGGCCCATAAGGGCGAGTGTTACTGCATATTCGGCATACATGCCGGGATGCAGCGTGTCCTCTTTCACGGCGGCATTGATAGCGGTTGCATAGGCTGTAGCCAGCGTGTGCAAGCCGCCATAGGTGGCATCGGTCTGATAGGCGAGCACCTCGGCCCGTGGCATACCCTTGTATTGTCCCGAGCATGCAGCGACGACGGCTGCCATGGTGGCAGCCAGCGCGGCCAGTATCCATATATTACTCTTTTTCACCCTTGTGCTGTTGTTTAGTTGTTGTTCAATAAAAAAGGCGGCGGTCTGTAAGCCGGGTTCTGTCGTGTCCTATCATCAATCTATGGCCGCCGTCGCCGACGGTCTCTATCAACCTACCCTCCGGCATAAAGCGGGCGAGCCAGCCCGCGGCACCTTGCGGCGCCATGTCGGTCTATTTGGTCTTTCAGCCCATGAGGCTTGCCATCGCGCCTGTCGCCAGGACGCGTCGTGGGCTCTTACCCCGCGTTTTCACCCTTGCCTCTCTCGGGTCATCGGTTGTCGGCTATAGCTTGCGACTCTCCGCAACATCTGTAACCGACCGCCTTTAACCCTCCGAAAGGCGGTATCTTTTCTGTGGCGCTTTCTATGACCTCTCGGTTTCCCCCCGAGGCCTCTTCCCGTTAGGAAGCATGGTGGCTCGAGCTGCCCGGACTTTCCTCTCGGCATTTCTGCCCAGCGATAGGATAACCGCCGCCGTTCTTTCAAATTGCAAAATTACTAAAAAAAAACAACATAAATATAATTAATATTCATATTGCTCACAACTATCTAAAAATCAAAGGACCGTGAAGTCGATGCCGACTTCACGGTCCTTTGTCCACGGTGCTTTCCCACACCTATCTCACCACCGTTACGGTGCCTTTCTCCACCCTTGGTGTACCGCTGCTGTCGCGGAATTTAGCCACCCACACGTATGCCCCTTGCGGCAGGCGGGCGCCGTCGAGGGTGGCGTCCCACGTGGCGTTGGGGTCTTTGGTTATGAATATCTGACGGCCGTTACGGTTGTAGATATAGAGGTGGTAATCTGTCATCTCACTGTTGGCGACCACGCGGAAGACATTAAACTCGGAGTCGCCGTCGGGCAGTATGATGTTCGGAGCCCAGAGGAGGTTGTCGTAGTGCGGCACCTGGTCCTCGGGCGAACTGCCTTTGGCTGCAGCACGCGCGGGTTCCGGCGCTTCGCGGAAGCCATTGTCAACAATGTTGCCTGTCACCTCCACCACCGCGGGCAACTCGGCATGGACCGGTTGCACCGGCAGCAATCCGGCGACAGACTCCTCGGCCTCGACAACAGCCGGTTCCGTGTTCTCTGCCGTCATAGTCTGCACTCTCGCCTCGCGGGTTTCCACTGTCGTTGCACTTATGCTTTCTACCTCGGCCACTGCATCGGTCTCCGAAACCACAGCCTGGCATTCACCGGCCACAGTGGCCTGCACCACTGGTGCCGCCACACTCTCGTCGGCTGCCACTGCCGGCACCACGGCCTGGGCCACACCGGCGTCCTGCTGCTTTTCGGCAGGACCCGCCAGCAACAAGGCTGCTGCAACGAGCACCCCTGCTCCCACGGCCAAGCCGCCCCAGCGCATAGCACGCCTCCAGGCAAGCCTGCGTCCTATCTTCTCAAACAGCCCGTCGGTGGGTTGTTCCTGATAATCCTTGAGGTTCATATTTCTGTGTTTAGTGTTCTGTTTTATATCTTGTCACCCTATCAATATATCCGTCAATTCCTTCTTGGCCCTCGAAAACAAAGCCCTCACGTTGCTCTCGCTGCATTTCAGCTTGGCGGCCACCTCGTCATAGCCCATTTCCTCCACCGCCACCATGTTGAACACCGTCCGCTTCTGCGGCGCAAGCCGTTGCAGCGCGTGCACCACTTCCTCGTCGGCAAACGCATCCATCGGCGTGTCAACCGCCTCGACGGGCTCCTTGTCAAGGCTCACGAAACGCACCCTGCGGCGCACAGTGTTGATACACACCGAAGTCATCACCTGTCTCACCCATCCCTGCAACGCCTTGGGCTCTTTCAGCCTGCCTATGTTCTCAAACACCCTCACATAGCCGTCCTGCATCAGGTCTTCGGCCTCGGCGCGGCTGGCGGCATACCTCATACACACACCCAATGCCATCGGCGCCGTCATGTCGTACAAGGCACGCTGTGCTTTCCGGTCGCCTCGGCGACATCCATCCACTATCTGTGCATTATCTGCCGTCATTTTTCTTAAGACACCGGAAATGTCTTTCTGCTGTCACCCTTAACATTTTTTAACACCACAATACCCTCTTCTTCAACCGAGAACTGCACCTCGCGGCCTCCGAAAGCCATCGTGTAGAGCCGGCCAGCACCGGTCTGGTAGTGAGGTCGCGGGTCTTGCCTGAGGGCTTCGGCCAGCGCCGTGCGGTCGGCAGGTGCGAAACTGTCGAGCAGGTGGTGCGGGTCGGCCACCTCGAGCGCCGCCCGTGGTGCCTGCTGGGCGTAGCCGCAACGCACACCGGCGTGGCTGTCGGCATACTCTATATATGGCTTGATATCGTATATGGGGGTGCCGTCGACCAGGTCGGCGCCGCCAACCACCAGCACAGGCCCTTCCTCGATACGCAGCAGGCGCACACTGCTCAGCCCTATCGGATTGGGCCTGAAAGGGCTGCGCGAAGCGAACACCCCTACCCTTCTGTTGCCACCGAGGCGCGGCGGACGCACCGTCGGGCTCCATGACGCCCCTGGCTGTTCTGCCGCGTCAGTCTTGTCTCGCTTGTTCAGGTGGAACTCCCACAGCAGCCACACATAGTCGAACTCCTCCAAGCCACGCACCGCCTCGGCCACACGGTACTCCGGCTCGAAGACCACACGGGCCTCATAGTCCACCAGCCCCGCCTGCCGCGGCACGCCGAACTTTTCCCCGAATGGGGTCTCGATATGTGCTATCTGCTTCAAGATCTATGGGTCTTTCCGACTTTTCACTTCCCGTTTTTTGCAGCCCACACGCGGTCGAAGTCGGCCTTGTTCTTCACCAGCAGGTTGGGGATGTCGAGCCCGTATGGGCAACGGCTCTTGCACACGTCACAGTGCACACAGTCGTCTATCTTGTCCATCTCGCGGCGCCACTCGTCGGTCACGTAGACGCTGTGGGGCGCCCGCTGCAGGAAGAGGCTCATACGGTTGCAGTCCTGTATCTTGATGTCCACGGTGCAGGGCTGGCAGTAGCCGCATCCGCGGCAGAAGTTGCCGCTCAGCTCGCGACGGTCTTTCTCTATCTGCACCCTCATCTCGTCGGTGAGTGCCGGCGGGTTGTCCTGGTAGCTCAGCCACTCGTCGAGCTCGCTCTCTTTCTGGATGCCCCAGATGGGGGCCACCTCATACTGCGCCAGCCAGGCATAGGCCACCGCCGAATGGGTTATGAGGCCGCCGCTGAGGCCTTTCATACAGATGAAGCCCATATCGGCCTCGAGGGTGCGGCGCACAATGTCGTGGTCGGCCTCGGTGGCCAGGTAACTGAAAGGATACTGCAGCGTCTCGTAGAGGCCGCTCTCTATGGCCTCGAGAGCCACCCGCTGGCGGTGATTGGTGATGCCTATGTGGCGCACCTTGCCCTGCCGCTGTGCTTCAAGCATAGCCTCATACAGGCCGCTCCCATCGCCGGGCTTGGGGCAGAAAGCAAGGTTGTGGAACTGATAGAGGTCCACATAGTCGGTCCTCAGCAGCCGCAGGCTGGTCTCCAGGTCTTTCCAGAACCCCTCGGCGGTGGTGGCACCCGTCTTAGTGCTGATTATCACCTCGTGGCGACGCCCTTCGAGGGCCACGCCCAGCTTCTCCTCGCTGTCCGTGTAGAAGCGGGCGGTGTCGAAATAGTACATGCCGCCATCCAACGCACGACGAATGAGTTTCACGGCATCGTCCATGCCGATGCGCTGTATGGGCAACGCTCCGAATCCATTGCGCGGCACCACAAGGCCGCTACGTCCAAGTCTTACTTTTTCCAAGTTAAAAATTAAAAATTAAAAGTTAAACAATAAACCTTACCATCATTTTCCCTCTACTTGCTTATCTCAATTCCAAGTTTCTCTTTCTTCTTTATCAATACAGTCAACATCGCAATCATTTCTTTCACATCTGAACACAAAGACAAATACTCTTTCTCGTCTATATAATCTGTTCTGTATAGTAGGTCAAACTAATATTTTGTTTCTTTTGCTTCCTTCAATGATATCGACAATTTGCTTATATAATCCAAATCGCTTTGTGCACTCTGGCTTTCGCTGATATTAGCGCCAACGCTCGTGCCACTCTTCATCATTTGCTTGCTTATGATATACTCTTGCCTGTTGAGAAGAGCCTTCTTCAAATTTACACACCGCACTGCAAAAGAAAGGGCCTTCTCTTCCAACAAATCATTGGCCATACATGCTTTAACTTTTTACTTTTAATTTGATTTCGTCGCGCAAAGCGTTTACGAAATCATAAATATCCTGCTCCGTGGTGTCGAACGAGCACATCCAGCGCACCACATCGGCATCCTCGTCCCAGTCGTAGAAGAAGTAGCGCTCCTGCAGACGGTGCCACACATCGCGCGGCAGCTGGGCAAAGACACTGTTCACCTGCACCGGGTATACAATCTTCACCCCGTCCACCTTCTCCACCTCTGTCCTCAGCAGCTGCGCCATGCGGTTGCTGTGCTCGGCGTTGCGACGCCACATGCCGCTCTCCAGATAGCACTCCATCTGCGCCGCCATGAAACGCATCTTGCTGCCCAGCTGGGTCATCTGCTTGCGGCGGTACTTCATGTCGTCTGTTTGCGAATTCGCTCCACTACGGTCGCGCTCCCACAAACAGGGGTTAAGCAGCACACAGCTCTCGCCCATCAGCAGGCCGTTCTTGGTGCCGCCGAAGCTCAGGGCGTCGACACCGCAGTCGGTAGTCATCTCCTTGAACGTACAGCCCAGCGCCACCGCGGCGTTGGCCAGGCGGGCACCGTCGACATGCAGGTACATATTGTACTCGTGCGCCAAGTCGGCCAACGCCTTGATTTCCTCACGCGTGTAGAGGGTGCCCAACTCAGTAGGCTGACTGATGCTTATGGCCTTGGGCTGCGAGTGGTGCTCGAAGCCGAAGCCGTGCAGACGGCTCTTCACCAAAGCGGGCGTCAGCTTGCCGTCGGGGGTGTCCACCGTCAGCAGACGGCAACCCACCACCCTTTGCGGCGCACCGCACTCGTCGACGTTGATATGCGCAGTCTCGGCACACACCACCGCCTCGTGGCTCCGGCACATGGCGTCGATGCTCAGCACATTGGCCCCCGTGCCGTTGAAAACCAAATATATGCGAGCCTGCTTGCCAAAAGTATCCCTTATCAGAGCCTCCAGCCGTGCCGTCACCTCGTCGTCGCCGTAGGCCAGCGCATGGCGGTCGTTGGCACGTGAAAGTGCCTCCAGCACCTCGGGACTGAAACCCGAGTGGTTGTCGCTACCAAATCCTCTTTTCATCTGTTGAAATGCATTTTGAAACAAAATGCAAAGATACGACTTTTTTCCGAAACACGACACACTTTTTTCGTCCACGACTGGGATACCATGCCGGCAAGATGCCGGCGCTCCAAAAAATCTACAAGATCCACAAGATCTCGCAAGCAAGCAGTGCAAGCAGGAGTAGTAATAAATACCGCAAGGACACGCAATCACGCCGAAGGCGGAAATAATTTACAAGATTTACAAGATTTGCCTCGTCAGGCTCGGCAGGCACACCACGCTCGGCACGCAGTGCGAGCAGGAGTACAATAATCGCCACAGGGAGATGACGCCGGCGCTCCAGCTCCACGAAACGGTTGTACGACACTGCCGTGGGGAAGAGGTCCCTGCGGCTGCCGAGGATGTAGTGGATGTAGAAATGCTTGAAACACTTGTAGCCCCCGAGGTGGAACATCAGCTGCACGGTCATGATCTCGCTGTCGGACATGGTCTCCTTGCGGCGGCGGCGCTGCTTGCCAGAGGCGGACAGGAGGTTTTTCTCAAGTTCGGAGTCGAAATTTTTGCTGAATTCGTCAACAGTACAGAAAATTTCAGTAATTTTGTCGTCGGTAATCATAAGGCTTGTATCTTTATTCTATTTTGATTTTCAACTATAAAGATACGAATTTTCTTGTGATTACCATTCTTTTTTCTGATTAAGTTATCAACAAAGTTATCCCGAACTCACGTTAATTATATTCAGCGGTATTCGCCACCCCTTACGGGGGTCATTGCCGGTGAAAGTGAAGGGGTAAAGCCGCACGGTTTGCGTGCGGTTTACCCCTTCGGTTTTATGTGTGGACGTGGTCAATTGATTACTTTTTCTTTTTTTGGGGAGGAGGGAGGGCAGAGCCTATTCCGTCCCATTCTCATCTAAAAATCAAATTTGACTCCTTCCATTCCAACGCTCCAATAGGGAATATCCTTGGCTTCCCATGGTTTATCGTGACCTTTTATCATTACAGGAAAAAAGAAACCGTTGTCTATCCAACATTGATAATTTTTCTCATTGTCAAGTGGAAATATACTATCGCCTTTAACCAAAAGAGGAAACTCATTGAACATAGCATAATGGCATGAAGAATACCTGTTACTCATATCAATCTTTAAGTAATCATAGCGAGGATAATAAGAAGAATCTATGTCTTTACAAAGCCGCACAAAATAGTTCTTGTGAGACACAACTATTATATCGGAATATCTGCAATAAACTTCTTTATAGGGAATAACTATTTGAAGCGAGATGGAATCCATATAGTATATCCCTTCATGCAACAAAAGATGTTCTTGCACCGCTCCTCGCCCCATGGATTGCTTGGGATAGAAAAATCTAACCATAACAGGAACACCTGCCTTTTCTTCTATATCTTGTATTTGTTCTTGTTTACATAAAGAATATGGTACCCGTGGTTGAGAAGAATTATGGAGGAAAATAGTATCCCCACTTCTGCGATAGCGGATTTTTTGATAACGGTCGTACATATCTTCACTAAAAAAGCGAGCTTGCATAATGCTGTCATTAGCAAAAGATATCAAAAATCTACCATCAATTCCTGTGTAAAAGGTATCATTTTCCAACCGATCTCCAAAGAGAATAACTCGAGGAGTTGCATTTGTTACAGTTTTTTCTTTTTGCGCGCACAAGGTATTTAAAATCACAAGCAGACCAATACAAAAAATAAACTTTTTAGTTACCATATCCATCTATTTATGTTTAATTACTGTACATCCTGGATTTTCCCGTATGAAATCGTCCATTGTCCCTTTAAAAAGATAAGAATAAATAGCAGCATCAAATCTATCATCACATCCGAAAGCAGCTGCTCGTCTAAAGGCAGCTTCTTCTAGCGCTTGGGTGCTATATACTTTAGGTATCCCTCCTTCGGGGGATTGAACATACAACGACTCCTTATTGTAGAATTGATAGCAATGCTTAAGTTCATGAACAAAAGAAAACAGTCCCTTCCTGTTTAACACCCCTTCTTCAGTAAACAATCCGCAATCAACATTTAACGATACCATAATCTTATGTTGTTTCTGCCCTTTACGAGTAAATTCTCCACATCCATAATATTGAGTTACTCCTTTCGTTTTTCTTTCTTTTTCACCAAACGACCCAAATTGCACACAATAGTATGTAGAATGATCATTTCTCATTTTTTCGATTTCTTCCTTTATGCTTTGAAACTCACTCAAACAATCTTTTTCTTCATCCGTTAGAGACTCCTTTTCTGACAGACTCTTTATTTTATTGTCACAGAAACCTATAACTTTGTTAGCATATTCCTCCATTGTTGGATCGAAATCTCTTCCATCCGGGTCAACCAACCTCACTGGATTCCAAGCGCAGTAGGCATAAGGACTGATACTCGGGTACTTATCAGCCATCGGGTCGACGCTGAGCCACATGGTCATCAGCTCGTGGTCCATATAACGGGCACCGAAGTAGCCGAAGCCCGTCTCCTCGTCTTTCTCTTTCCCGGTGAAAGATGACGGAGAAAACCGCATAGTTTGAGTGCGGTTTACCCCTTCGGTTTTATGTATACGATCGTTCAATTAGTTGTTCTCCTCCCTTTTATGATTTGTTGTCTTGTCATTCATTTTTTGATATTGTATCATTTGATATAGATTGTTATAGAGTGGACAATCATGAACTTTCACTTCTTTCCCATGCAAAATTATAATAGTGCACTGATCACAATTCCAAGTTGTGGCAGATTTTTCGTTACTGCTATTTTTTTTATACACATTCGGAAACTCGGTCACATTATAATAACTCCGCAAATGCAATGATATCGAATTGCCCACCACATATTCATTTTCTTCATCAGTTTCATCATTCTCAATTAGAACATTATAAGATTTTGTCGAATACAGGGTATCTGCTAAGAAGACCAGAGAATCGTTGACTATTGTAGAATCATACACCATATAAAGAGTATCTGTCTGTTCCATATATAGCATATTGTAATACTGACTTAATGGGCGGGTTCTCACAATTGTGAACATTTTTTCAATCTCATCTCGCCCATTGGTGTCTATTGCAATTTTCACACCCTCCATTGTAATATAGCACTTAT
>JAEEGG010025578.1_pt1 | contig 11350 bp, 13 predicted proteins | sample 9134161 | NCBI WGS metagenome assembly JAEEGG01 (sample SAMN16246543, study PRJNA631951) | gut metagenome | biome: gut microbiome; feature: rumen; material: CR-attached | host: Bos | place: Iran: Karaj | collected 2018-10
GTCTGCGTTCTGCGTTGACCTCGCATTTGTCCGCAGCACGCTCAAAGATCTCCAGCAGTTTCACGGGATCGTGCGCACGCAAAAGTTCCAGATGACGCATGTATTCTTCATCCTCGACCTGTTTGTGTTCGAGACAGTCTTCCATCATCTTGATGATGATCGACAGATAATGATCCGTGCATTTCTTGAAATCATCCCGGTCTTTGAATATCGTGTAGAAATCCTTGTAGAACAGCACAGGGATATGGTTTTTATTGTCGAGATTCTCTATCGTCTGATAGACATATTCCTTGGCATTGAGATAGTAAGGATCATTCAGATCGAAGTCGGGATCGAAGCTGTGCCGGATATCCGATAAAAGATAGGCATCCACATAGTCGAATCCCGCTTTCCGATAGTCTTCGATCAGGAAAGAGAAATCTCTCGTGAGGAACGGGATATCCTGGCAGCGGGAGATGATCGTGGGAAGCAGATCCTCTTTTTTATCGGTGATGAAGATGCCGAAGGTATTGTCGTTGGAGGGCTCTTCCATGAATTTCAGGATCATATTCAGCACTTTGGTCGAAGCGTTGTTGATGTTGGCAAGGATATAGACTTTCTTCCCTGCGGCTTCCAGCGCGGTCTTGGAGAATTCGTCCAGGATCCAGGAGGCGTCTTCTTTCTTGATCGTCTTCTGATAGCCGTCGATGTAGATGACATCGTAGTATTCGTTGTTCCGGATGCGTCGGCAGGTAGGGCAGGCCTCGCAGGCGAAATCGTTCTTCCCTTCGATGATGGACTGAGCAAGCAGATACGCCGTTTCGATCTTTAAAGGATTGTATTCACCTGAAAACAAGTAGCTGTGCGCTACTTTCTGTTCTCTCAATGCGTTCTGCAGACAGGTATAAGCGACAGGTTCGCTATCCCTGAGTCTTTCTCTGATCGACAAGTTTCAGTACCTCATTCAGACTGTCGCTGACGACTTCATCCAAAGGCTTGGATGCATCCACGATGCGGATGCGGTCCTGGAAGCGTTCCAGTACGGCGCGGTATCCTTCATTGACCCGGTGGTGGAATTCGATGGATTCCTGATCGAGACGGTCTTTAAAGTCGCGGTCTTTCAGCCGGCTCAGGCCGGTTTCTTCATCGACATCCAGATAGATGGTCAGGTCGGGATAGATGTTGTCGGTCGCAAACAGATTGATGCCCAGGACTTCATCGAAACCCAGCTGGCGTCCGTAACCCTGGTAAGCCAGGGAGGAATCGATGAAACGCTCGCAGATGACGATCTTGCCTTGCGCTACGGCTGGCAGCACTTTTTCGACAAGATGCTGACGGCGCGATGCCGCATACAGCAGCGCTTCGGTCTTGGGATCCATCGCGGTATTTTTAGGATCCAGTATGACGTTGCGGATCTGCTCGGCGATCGCGATCCCCCCGGGTTCTCTGGTATGGACCACGTCAAAACCCTTCTCGGCCAAAAGATCGCAGATCCGGCTCGTAACCGTCGTTTTTCCGGAACCGTCCGGTCCTTCAAATGTGATAAACAGACCTTTCATCAGTTCAGCTTCTCCGGTTTCGGCATCAGCGTCTTTTCGACCGCTTCCATGATCTGGTTCTTGATCCGTTCATATTCATCATAGCTCAGGTCGATATCCTCGCCGCTGAATCTCACGACCGGCATCGTTTCCGGTTCTTTCAGCATAGAGATAAGTTCCTCCAGCTGATCGAAAAGCTCGATCGGCAAGATGACATACCTGCTCTGGGAACCTTCATCCACAAACAAAACATCGCTCCCATTCAGGTCTTCGAGTTCATCATAGATATTGCTGAGCTTGCTGATATCGATATTTGCCATGAATTAATTATATCACTCTTCGATCTTTTCTTTGACCGTGTTGACCCAGATGAAGAAATCCGGGATGGCGCTGATCTCGTCGTAACAGTCTTCGACGACATCATAGAAGGCTTTCTGCCGAGGATCCTGAAGATCCAGATCCCAGAGATGGTCCAGATAAGAAGCGTACTCGATTCTTCCAAACATGTCCGCGAGGATCTCCTGGGCACGGAGCTTGTCTTCGTGTTTCAGAAGCGTAGTCATAAGCAAAAGATAGTCATAGGTCTGGAAATCGTGATCCAGATAAAGACGGTAGAATTCTTCGGCGTCCTCGGTCAGGCTGTACATCAGCGCCAGACGGTCCACCATGACCGAAGTCACGGTCTTGCTGAGACGGATGATCAGACGCTGTATCTTGATGGCGGTCGTGATATTGTGCAGGTCCAGCAAAAACTCCACATAATAATCCATGATCGACAGATAGCACATCTTCTGATAGGCATCGAAATCCGCGAAATGATCCGCCTGGGCATAATAGGTTTCGAAACGGTAATTGACGAATACGTCTTCCGTCAGGATGAAATACGCAAAGAACGCTTCCAGACAGAAAGGATCGATCTTAAGAGCGCTATCGATACGGGATTCGAGCTCTTTCTTTGAAACGAACATCGTCCGGATCGCCTTGATCTGGGACTTGTTTGCCCGTTCATTGATCTGATATTCCTTGAAGTGTTCTGCCGTAAAAAAAGAGTTCAGATACTCTTCCGGCACATTCCCATTGTCTTGAAACAGTCCGTCGACCAGTTCTTTAAAACTAAGCATCCAGTCCTTCTAATTCTATCCTGTAAGCCAGAGCGATCGTCTTGCTGTCATTGATCGTACCGTTTGCGATCATTTCCTTGATCTCCTTGAAGGTATAGGTATAGAGATCGATCCGCTCGTCCCTATCGAGATGCTGCCCGACTTCTTCTCCCGCTTCCGCGTAATAAAGATAGATCTTTTCCGTACAGTAGCCGCAGGTCGGGATCACATGGCCCATCTCGCAAAGATGCTCCGCCTTGTATCCCGTTTCTTCTTCCGTTTCTCTGTAGATCGCCTCCAGAGGATCTTCCCCTTTCTCGATCTTGCCTGCCGGGAACTCCAGCATCTCCTGTCCCAGGGCGTAGCGGTACTGCTTCACCATGTAATAGATATCGCCATGCTTCAAAGCGATGCAGACTCCGCCGTTATGCTGGACGATCTCGCGCATAGCCCTGCTTCCGTCATCCAGTTCGACTTCGTCTTTATAGACCCGGATGATCTTGCCGTCATAGACCGTTTCTCTTTCTATCTGTTTTTCCATATCCGCCTCACAATATTATTCACTTGAAAACCAAAGAATCCTTACCGATATTAAAAAGTCATCGATCGATGACGTTTGCTTACGGAAGATAGAAGACCTTCTCATCGCCCTTTGAAAACATGTACTCTCCCCGGGCATAGGTCTGTATGTATTCGGGATCTTCCAGCTTCTCCTTGGTCGCGACCAGCGAGGCATTCTCGTCCCGCAGCGCTTCCAGTTCCTGTTCGACCACCTTGGCCTGCTGCTGAAGCGAAAACATCGTGTAGATCTTCTTCAGCACCCTGCTCAAAACAAAGATCGTCATGACGATCAGCACGATCGAAACCAGCTTCGAAACCAGACCGTTCTTTTTCTTTTTCACGCTCATGATCCTATTATACTACAGCTCCTCTTTTTTCTCTTCAATGACTTCATACATTGTAAAAGCATCCTGCTTGCTGACGGACTCCCTGACTTCCAGAACCCGGATGCTGATCTCGCGATGTCCGAAAAGGATGCGCACTTCGTCGCCCGGTTCGACTTCGCTGGAAGGCTTGGCCGTTTTTCCATTGATGAAAAGACGCTCGTTCAGCGCGAGCTGTTTGGCGACTTCTCTCCGTTTCAGGATCCTTGATACTTTCAGATATTTATCGATCCTCATGTTTCTCCAGTTTGTCCAGATTGTCGATCAGCTTGAACAGCTTGCTGATGGATTCCTTCTGATTGTCGATGGAAACGGTCAGTTTGCTGTTCTTGTAGGTGATATCGATATCCCGCGACAGTTCATTGCAGTAGCCGAAGAGTTTCACCCCGTCGATATGATCGGAATACTCTTTCGACAGCGTCACCATGAACCTGCCCTTCGTATTCATTACTTTATCAACTAAATTGAGATTATACAACAGTTCGAGCTTCTTTTTGTTGAACAGGGCTTCGACTTCTTTCGGAAGCTTGCCATACTGATCCATGATCTTCAGATAGAAACGGAACAGTTCCTCCGCATCTTTGATGTCGTAGAGTTCGTGGTAGAGCGAAAGCTTGTCATAGTCGTTGTCGGAGAACTCGTCCGGAATGTAGCTGGACAGCGGGATGTTGATGTTCGGCTTGCTTTCTTCTTCGGCAACCTCTTCGCCTTTGGCTTTCCTGATCGCTTTGTTCAGCATCGCCAGATACAGATCCAGACCGACATTATCGATGAAACCGGACTGTTTCTCGCCCAAAAGATCTCCGGCGCCTCTGATCGTCAGGTCCCGCATGGCGATCTTGTAGCCTGATCCCAGGGCGGTAAATTCTTTGATCGCTTCCAGACGCTTCAAGGAATTCTCGTTCAGCTGTTTCTTTTCCGGAATGATCAGATAGGCATAAGCCACCCGGTCGGAACGGCCGACCCTTCCTTTGATCTGATAGAGCTGGGAGAGTCCGAAATTCTGGGCATTATCGATGATGATGGTATTCGCATTCGGGATATCCAGTCCCGTCTCGATGATCGTGGTGCAGATCAGGACATTGATCTCTCCGGCATAGAAGCGGTACATGACGTCTTCGATCTCCTGCCGGTCCATCTGGCCGTGGGCGACGCCGACGTTCGCGTAAGGGATGCGTTCCTTGATCTTGTGCGCCAGAGCATAGATCATTTCGACGTTGTTGAAAAGATAGAAGACCTGTCCCTCGCGTTCCAGTTCCCTTAAAATGACTTCCTCGATGAGATTGTCGTTCTTGTGGACGACATAGGTCTGCACCGGATAACGGTTGGATGGCGGCGTATCCAAAGTCGAAAGACCGCGTATGCCCACCAGCGACATCTGCAGAGTTCTCGGGATGGGCGTCGCGCTCAGAGACAGGACATCGATGGAATTCTTCAGCTGCTTGATGCGTTCCTTGTGTTCTACGCCGAAACGCTGTTCCTCGTCGATGATCAGCAGACCCAGATCTTTATAGACGATATCCTTGGAAAGGATACGATGCGTTCCGATCAGCACATCCACTTTGCCTGCCGCAAGATCTTCGATGATCCTTCTTTGCCTATCGGCCGGGACATAGCGGTTGAGCAGTTCCACTCTGACCGGAAAGTTTTCGAAACGCTTTTTGAACGTGTCGAAATGCTGAAAGGAAAGGATGGTCGTCGGACAGAGATAGGCGACCTGCTTGTCGTCGTTGACGGCTTTGAATGCCGCTCTTATCGCGACCTCGGTCTTGCCGAAACCGACATCGCCGCAAAGCAGACGGTCCATCGGCTTCTTCTTTTCCATGTCCGCCTTGACTTCTTCGATCGCCACCGCCTGGTCATCGGTCAGTTCGAATTCGAAGGCATCTTCGAATTCCTTCTGCATCTCGTTGTCTTTCGAGAAAGCAAAACCGATTTCCGTATCGCGGATACTGTAGAGTTCGATCAGCTTGCCTGCCAGATCGGTGACATTCTCTTCCACTTTGCGTTTGGTTTCGACCCATTCCTTGGAACCGAGCTTATGCAGCTTCGGTACCGCTCCTTCGCTGGAAACATATTTCCTGACCAGGGAAAACTGCGACAGAGGTACCAGGAGGATGTCGTTCCCCTTATAGATGATCTTCAGATAATCGCATTCAATCCCGTTGACTTCCCTGCGCTCGATCGCTACGAAACGGCCGATCCCGTACTGGTCATGGACCACATAGTCTCCGGGATTCAGTTCTTCATAAGAGTTCAGGGTCCTGGCTTCGGCATACTTGTGCGCAAAACGGCCGATATGAGCTCTCTGTTTGAAGATCTCTTTCGGCGTATAGACGGCCAGATCAAGGGAATCGATCGCAAAGCCGCCAAACAGGTTCGACCGGACGATATTGATCCCTTCATTCAGTTTCTTTTTGAACGGCGTATAGGGGATCTCCTGTTTCTTCAGGCTTCCCAGCAGTTCTTCATATTGTTTCTCATCGACCGCGATCAGTTTCCTTCCATATTTTTCCTTGGCAATAATACTAAGGACATAATCCAGGGTCCCGTAAGGAAGATCGATCTCGCTTAATGGGCTGATATCTCCGAACGGCCGTCCTTCGATGATGCGCTGTCCGGCACATTCGCGGTGGAAATCCGCATAGACCGCGAATTTCAATGGCAGTTTCTTCTCGTCGTACATCTCCTGAATGTAGGCGATGCTTTCGTCGTTGAGCAGTTTCAGGTGGGCGCGTATCTTTTCTTCGTCGGAAAGATAGAGCCTGAACTCTTTTACGTAATCCTTGAGATGCGCCTGTTCGAAGTAGCAGTAATAGAAATACTGGGACTGCCGGTAGACATCCGATTTGATGTATTCCAGTTCCAGTTCCATTTGCCCGCTTAGAGCCGGGACATTCTCTTCCAGGAAACGTTTCTTTTCTTCATCGAAAAAGACATCCTTCGCGAAACAGATCTCGACTTCTTCCGTTTCCTTTATCGTCTGCTGGCTGCCGTTGTCAAAGAAGCGCAGCGAATCGATGATATCATCGAAGAACTCGATACGGATCGGATCGTCATAATTGACGGAATATACGTCGACGATGAAGCCTCTGGATGCATAGGTCATCGGCGTCTCGACATGGCTGGTTTTTTCATAGCCCAGTTCGGTCAGTTTCCGGATCAGGTCCTCTTTGCGGTATTCCATATTCTTGGAAAGCCTGAGAAGCTTGCTTTGCAGTTCTTTCTTATGAGGCAGATGCCGGATGAATCCGTAAGGAGAGATCAGGATGATCTTCAGCCGATCGTTGCGGATGATCCTGTACAGGCTGCTCAGACGGTTGGCCCGATTCTCGAAGCTGGATGCGATCTCCTCTGCCCGCAAGGATTCTTCCGGCAGATAGCTGACGATCTCGTCTTCCGTGAAATACGACCACAGGATCTCCTGCAGCTTGTTTACGAGATAATTGTTTTCCTTGACCGCAATGATCGGGACATCGCTGTCTTTCGCCAGCAGCGCCAGCTTCAGCGCTTCTTCGACGAGACTGCTGTAACTTAAAATACCTGAATCATCATTCAGGACATCTTTGATCTCATCTAAGACAGCGGTATTTCTCATTGATTAAAAACGGACATCACTTCATCGAAACGATGGTCGAAGGAATAGATCACGGCATCGGCGGCCTTTCTGGCGGCTTCCTCTATCACCGGGATCTCTTCCCCATGGAAACGGGAGAGCACATAATCCTTCGTATCCATCAGCTTGTTGTTGCCGATGCCGATACGGATGCGATTGAGATCGGAAGTGTGCAGGTTCGTGATGATGCTGCCCATTCCCTTCTGTCCTCCCGATGAGCCTTTCATCCGTAAACGCAGCTTTCCTACCGGCAGATCCAGATCGTCATGGATGACGATCAGATCTTCTGCAGGGATCTGATAGAAATGCATCAGGCTTTGCACGGAATCTCCGGAAAGATTCATATAGGTCTGAGGCTTCGCCAGTATGATCTTCTCTCCCTTGTACATGCAGGTTCCATAGATGGCTTTGCATTTCTTTTTATCCAGCGGGACGTTCAGTTTCCTGCATAATTCATCTATGACGAAAAAACCCACATTGTGACGGGTCTTTTCATACTGCTTTCCGGGATTTCCTAAACCGACGATCAGTTTCACTCTTTTGTTTCTTCTTCCTTCGTATGAGGCGGATATTTCTCGATGATATCGAGATTGTTCATATAGTTCTCGCCGATCAGCGTTCCTGCGAAATCGCGCAATTCTCCCTGATAGTATTCCTCGATCGGCTCCGAGGCATAAGCCAGCGTAGCCGCCGCAAAGCGTTTGAACAAAGAGATCAGACTCTTGTCGTATTCATATTCGATATAGTTGCCTTCCAGGATATCGTTGAGGAAGGCGGCTCCGCCGTCGCCTGTTTCATACAGCGCATCCAGGATCGCTCTGGTCTCCTTGACTTCCAGACGGTTGTCCAGGCCCAAAGCTTCGATCTTTTCTTTCATGACATCCATGACATCGAATTTCGACTTCTTGCGGGCGATCGCCAGGATCAGATAAAGCCAGACGAACACGTCCGCGTTGAGGCTGACCTTCTGCTTGGAAACCTTGCCCTTCTGGAAGAAGATGGCTCTCAGATCCAGTTCGTTCAACGTATCCAGATAGCTCTCGTCATTGCGGATCTGCTGATAGAGTTTCAGGACCTTGGCTTTGCTGATGTATTCCTCATCTTTCTGTTCCGCCAGGAACGCATCGATCTTGGCGGAAGCGTCATCTTCATAACGAAGCAGCGACTGGTAGCAGTCAATGTATTTCTTGTTTTTCTTGAAAACCTTGATCATCTGATAGTTGCGGTAAATGATATACGCCAGCAAGATGACCATCAAAGCATAAATCACGTATTCCATAGCGGTACCTCTTTCCTATTATAACCCAAACAACCGGTGATAATTTTCATTTAACTGTTTTTTAAAGGATTCTTCTTCGAGCCCCAGTTCTTCGCAGATCTTTCTGCCTGTATGGACGACGAAAGACGGTTCGTTCCGTTCCCCCCGATGGGGAGCGGGCGTCAGATAAGGGCAATCCGTTTCGATCAGCAGGCGGTCCAGCGGAACATTCCGTATGACGCGCAAAGGCTCCTTGGCGTTCTTCCAGGTGACGGTTCCGCTGATCGAGATGTAGCAGCCGAGTTTCACGAATTCCTTCGCCATCTCCATGCTGTCCGAGTAGCAATGCATGACCGTCTTGCAGGGGTGGGCTTTCAGGATGTCGTATGTATCCTGTATGGCGTCCCGGCTGTGGATGATGACGGGTTTATCCAGTGCTGCGGCGATCTCCAGCTGTCTGGCGAAGATCTCCTTCTGACGGGGGATATTGTGCTTCTGCCAGTGATAGTCCAGTCCGATCTCGCCGATCGCGATACATTCTTCCCCCTTGAAGTGCTGAACGTAGCGATCGAAAAGTTCTTCATCGACCTCATCGACATCTCCCGGATAGATGCCCAGGGAACGTTTGAAAGCGATGCGGTCGTCACGGATCTTCAAGGCAAAATCGTAATCCTCGAGATACGAAGAAATGATCATCGCTTTCGTGACATCGTTTTCCGCCATGCGATCCAGCACCTCCTGCAGATCGCTGCGGAACGCTTTATCGTTGATGTGGCAATGGGAATCCAGCCAGTTCATCTATTTGCCCAGACAGAAGTTCCTGAACATGTGATCGATCAGATCCTCCTGATATTCCTTTCCCAGTATCTGGCATAAGTAATGATACGCTTCCTCCAAATCGGTTACGACCATATCCAGAGGCGCTTCATCGATATGTTCGATCATCTGATCCAGCTCGTTGAGACATTGCTTCATCAGAGCGATCTGGCGCTCGTTGTTCAGGACATCCTCATCGATCAGGTCGATGTCTTCCTGATACCTGTCGTTGAGATAATCGGTCAGAGATGCGATGTCCGCATTCAATGCGCTGATCCGGATCTCTCCGGTCGGATTCAGGTCCGATTTATTGTAGACGACGATATGGTCGCGATCCTTGTATCTTTCTAAGAGTTCCTGATCCCTATCATCGATGTTGGCACTGTCCAGCACGATGATGATCAGATCCGCTTTCTTGATGGCTTCATAGGTCTTGGCGATACCGATCTGTTCGATGCGTTCTTCCGTTTCTCTCAGACCGGCAGTATCGATCAGGTTCAGCGTGATGTTTTTCAGGCGTACCTTTCCCTCCACCAGGTCGCGAGTCGTTCCCTCGATATCCGTGACGATCGCTTTGTCCTGTTCCAGCAGAGCGTTCAGCAGCGATGATTTGCCGACATTCGGCTTGCCGATGATGACGGTATCGATCCCATCCTTGACCAGGGAGAAACGTTCCGCTTTTTCGATCATCTCCTGTGCCTGTTTCTGCCATTTCCAAAGATACGGTTTGATGACGTCGCTGGTCATCTGTTTCTCATCTTCGTATTCGGGATAGTCGATATTGACTTCAATCATGGACAGGACGTCTTTCATTTCGTCCATCAGCGGGGTCAGCAGACGTTCGATCGAACCGTTCAATCCCCGGATCGCCGAACGGGCTTGGATCGCGCTTTCTGCCTTCACAAGATCGTTGATCGCGTCCGCCTCGCTCAAGTCGATACGCCCGTTGAGGTATGCCCGCTTGGTAAATTCTCCCGGTTCCGCCAGCCGGCAGCCTTTCTGCAGCAGCAGATTCAGGATCATCTTCGTCACATAGACCCCGCCATGGCAGTTGATCTCCACCATGTCCTCACCCGTATAGGAATGAGGCGCTCTGAATACATTTACCAGAACCTCGTCAACCTTTGAACCGTCCTCGGGATCAATGATGAAGCCATAGTAAATGTGATACCCTTCATATTCTTTTGCTGAACAGCTGAAAAGTCTGTCCAGGATCCTGAAGGTATCGCTGCCGCTCATTCGGATAATTGATATTGCTCCACTGGCAATCATTGATGTGGAGACAGCCACTATGGTATCGTTCAACATACTATTATATTAGCACAAACATCTGTTCAAATCATAACCACCAATAAAATTGGTGGTATCGAAAGCCCTATAAGGGCATGATGTTGCGCAGGACCTTCGTCCAGCGAGGCCTGACAGCCGCAACGCTTTCACAAGCTGCTGCTTAAAGCAGCTTTTTTATCGCTTTATTTCACCGGTTCTCCCGTAAACGGGTCGATGAATTCCTTAATACTCATCTGATCATACAATTTATCTTCGGCCAGTTGATTTTGTATATACTCCCTTATTGCCTTTTCGTTCTTCCCAACTGTATCCACAAAATATCCTCGTGCCCAGAACTTCCTGTTGCCAAACTTGTATTTCATATTCGCATGTCTCTCAAATATCATCAATGTACTCTTACTCTTCAGATATCCCATAAACTCTGCTATCGAATATTTTGGTGCTACCTATATCAACATGTGGATGTGATCCGGACACGCTTCTGCTTCCAACAATTCACAATCCGGTTTTCTTTCTATCAATTGTCTCAGTATTTGTCCTATATCTGCCCTCAACTTATTGTATATTATCATCCTGCGATACTTTGGCAGTATTACCACGTGGTATTTGCACCTGTATGTTGTGTGTGATAAACTGTTTTTGTCATTCATTTGACGCTATTCCTCCTATAATTTCTGTAGCTGCCAGGCCACATAAATTATATCCGGAATTAGCGTCTTTTTTCACACTAAAAGGTCCCGTACCACGCGCATAGCACGTGGTATCTGTCTGCGACAATGAAAAAAAGACTGCTGAATATCAGCAGTCTT
>JAEEGG010025579.1_pt1 | contig 11349 bp, 4 predicted proteins | sample 9134161 | NCBI WGS metagenome assembly JAEEGG01 (sample SAMN16246543, study PRJNA631951) | gut metagenome | biome: gut microbiome; feature: rumen; material: CR-attached | host: Bos | place: Iran: Karaj | collected 2018-10
ATCGGCGCCAAAGCGACGGTTTCGCGGATTCTGAAGCTAACGAGCGGCGTTCGCGCCAAGTTGTGCGATGTGACGTTCGAAGTCGACATCGATGCCATCGAGGGCGACTCCGTCGCCATTCCGAGCTTGGTCAGTGACTGCGAGGCATCCAAGAAGGATATTCCCTTCAATGCCGACAATCTGGTTCTGAGCTTCAACCTGCTCCGCGACACGTACAGCTTCGCGACGAAAGACGGCGCGAATGTCGTGTTGGATGAAGACGCCGCTCCTGTGGCGATCGCCGCGACGGACAAGGATCTCTTCGCCGCCCAGGTCTGGGATGTTGAGAAAGAAGCGCTGGTTGATACGGACGCTGTTGAATTCACGGCTGCCACCGCGAGTGACGCGGCGGCCGGCACGGTCGCCCTCGAAGGCGGCAAGATCGTCTATACGCCGGCTGAAAATTACAATGGCGAGTTCACCATCAATTATACGGCGACATTCACGGGCGTTGCGGATGCCAATGTGGATGGCTCGATCGATGTGACGGTCAACGCCGTCAACGACGGTCCGGCGATCGAAATCGTGACGGATCCTTTGACTGTCAATGAAGGCGAAACGCTGACGTTCGACGTGACCTTCGAAGATGTTGATACGGAATGGGACGCCTTCGCGAAGACGGTCACGCTGGACGGCGCGGTCATCGCCGGCGAATGGACGGCCGGAAAGGCTGAGACGGCCACCGTCTATACGTTCACGGCCACCGAGCCTGTGAGCTTTGACACGGTCGCGCATCCCGCGAAGACGGCGACGGCCGCTGTCGTTGTCACGATCGACGACAATACCGGCGACGAAGGCGCCACCGGCACCGCCAACGCGGATGTCACGATCAACGACGTTGACCAGGCCGCTGATTTCGGCGCGTCCGCCATCGCGGCTGTTGCGACGCCCGATCCCGCTGTTTTCGGCAGCAAGCTGACGGCTGAATTCACGAACGCGATCACGGACGCCGACGGCGACGTGGCGGAAATCGCCTACCAGTGGTATCGCGACGGCGCGGCCGTCGCCGGCGAAACGGCCTTGGCGTTGAACGCGGCCGTCAAGAAAGGCGAGACATGGCAGATCAAGGCTGTCGCGACCGTGAAGCCGTATGGTGACGAAGTCGCCGCCCAGCAGGAATTCGCGAGCGACGAAATCGTGATCGGCAACACCGCCCCGACGACGGCGGACGCCTCCCTGTTCATCCGCAAGACCGACGGCGCGGAAGCCGCCGCCACGGCTGACATCACGATGGCCGACGTCGATGGCGACGATCTGGCGATCGTCATCAAGACGCAGGGCACGAAGGGTACGGCGGTTGTCGAAGGCAACGCCATTAAATATACGGTGACGGACACGACGACCGAATTCTTCGATGACGACGCGGACGTCGTCACGTTCGTCGTCAACGACGGAACGGATGACAGCGCCGAAGCGACGCTGACGGTCACCTACCGCGCGAATCCTCCGGCGGAAATCGTCGTCACGACGGATGCTCCCGAAGCGGCGATTGACGAAGTCGACGATAAGGGCGACGCCGTCAGCTTCGACCTCGCGATTACCGCGACGGATTCCGACGAAGTGCTGCCGAACGGCATTGCGAAGATCGAATGGATCGCCGATGAAGGTCTGACCGTTGATTCCGTCACGACGGACGGCATCGACACGGCCGCCGCGACGAGCTCCGTCGTCATCAAGACGAACGGCTATGCGACGCTGGACGGCGCGGACCGCCCCGCCAACAACGAATTCACCGTCAAGGCCATCGTGACGGACGCCCTCGGCGCCACCACGACGCAGATCTTCACGGTCACCGTGAACGACGTGGACCGCACGGTTCCCGCGACCTTCACCGCCGCATTGAATCCCGCCGAAGCGAAGACGCAGGATGATTTGACGGCCTCCATCGCCGGTGCCGCCGAAGATCCCGATGGCGACGCCATCACCGGTTACAAGTATGTCTGGACGGTCAATGATGCTGAAGTCGCCGCTGAAGGCAATGTCCTGGCCGCCGACAACTTCAAGAAGGGCGACACGGTCGCCGTCAAGGCCGCCGCGCTGACGAAGCCGTATGGTGCGGATGAAGTTGAAAACGACATGATGGAAGAAGCTGTCAGCGTTGTCATCGGCAACACGGCCCCGACGCTGGTGAAAGTCGATGGCGCGAAATTGGAAGCCACTGAAGACCAGGCGGCCGTGGAATATGCTCTGGACGGTTTCGTGACGGCGGCGGATCCCGATGCCGCGGACGGCGTTGATTCGTTGGCTTTCACGGTGACGCCCAACTTCGGTGAAGAAGTCGGCACGCTGACCTATGACGCCGAAGCCGGCAACGTGAGCTTCACGCCCGCTCCCGACTACAATACAGAAGGCCTTGAGGCCCTCCCGACCTTCAGCGTGACGGTCACCGACGGCGAAGCCACGACGGAAGCCGTCGACGTCGAAATTGAAGTCGCGGCTGTGAACGACGCGCCGACGGCGACAGTCGCCGACGTCTACATCCAGCCTGAGCAGGTCGGAAAGGAAGTTTCGGTCGCGTTCGCCGTGTCGGCTGGTCCGGAAGACGAATCCGCGCAGCAGATCACACTTGAAAGCAGCGAATACATCGCTCCTGAAGACGGCAAGGCGCTGTTGGACGGTTTCGTGGTTTACGTTGACGTCGAAGCCAAGACGATGAACTTCACGTTCACGGTTTCCGAAGACGCCGAAATCGGCGCGGAAGGCACGCTGAAGTTCACCATCAAAGACGACGCCGGCGCCGTTTCAGATGAGTATTCCTTCAAGATCGTGCTGAGCGGCACGCCGTGGTATCCGACGATCGCGCTGCCCTGCGAGCATGACACGGAAGGCGTGATGGTCCGCATGACGGTCGACGGCGAGCAGACCGATGTCGTCGTGAAGGAAAAGAACGAAGAAGGCAAGTTTGTCCTGACGCCCGCCGTTTACTACAACAGCGGCTTCAAGGGCTTCGATCGCAACGCGCAGGGCGACATCACCGTCTATCATTGGTCCGCCAAGGGCGGCACGGGCGAAATCTGCGGCGAAATTGAAGACGGCATCAATGTTCCCGACTACCAGGCTCCTGGCAAGGCGGTCGTCGAAGCCACGGAAAATCCGAACGCCGTGAAAGTCACGGCTCCGTTGGCCAGCGGCTTCGAACTGGTGGTCACGGATGCGGCCGACGGCAGCGTCGTGACATCTGTCGCGCAGGATTTCATTCCTGCTGAAGACGGCCAGATGGAGACGTCGGCGACGGTCACGCTGGCCGGTCTTGAATCCGGCAAGAAATACGACGTGGTTGCCAGAGGCATCAATCCGATGGGCGAATACGGTGAACTGAGCGATGGCTTCGAGTTGACGACTGGCGAAGCCGAAGAGTGGCCGGGCAACGGCGAATTCTTCCCGACGCAGAACTGGACGACGACGATCGCCACGGATACGACGGCCATCAACTTCAAGTGGCCTGTGAACGCGAAGGCCGACACCTACACGCTCCGTCTTCTGGACGGCGACGGAAAGGAAGAGAAAGTCTACAACAAACTGACGGTCAACAGCATCTGCATCACGGACGTTCCTGCCGGGAACTACCGTTGGTATATCGAAACGAGCAACGGCCAGAAGAGCGACATGATGCTCTTCACGATCGTCAAGAACGCCGGCGACGACGCCGTCATCACTGGCGGCATGGGCGCGGGCGACACGCTGTTGCTGGACGCCGAGAACCTGACGGCCGGCACGTTCTACCAATATGACGTGATCTACTTCGACACGAAGTACAACATGTGGGCCTACCAGCTGTTCACCGGCAGGGCGGACGCCGACGGCAAGTTGCTCGAACTGACGGGCGACGATGTCTCCCTGTACGAAGGCGCGAACTACATCATGATCCGCCCGACCGCGAAGGGCGCCTACCAGACGTTGCTGATCAACGATAAATAACGATGGACACCGCCGGACGTCTCCCGCGTCCGGCGGCATTCTCGAATAGTCATCAATCATAATTAGAAATAAACGACAATCAAGGAGTAAAGATGAAAAAGAATGTTTTGGCGGCACTGATGGTCGCCGCGATGCTCATCGGTCTGGTTGGTCATGCGCAAGATACCGCGAAGATCGGCACGTCGAACAGCGTGACGGTCGCAGGGGCCCATCTGGGCGTCGGCGTCGGTTATCGCAACTTCCACACGGTTCGTTTGAAAGGCGCGTCGCAGAACAGCTTTGTCGGCATCTGGACGAGCAATTCCGGCGGCATGGCCGCGTACAATTCCGACAGCGTCCACAACATCGTTTCCGGCAACGCCACGAACGTCGGCACGTACATGCCCGCTTCCGCGAACATCACGGTCTCCGATGGCTACAATCTTGGCGGCCATGGCAGCTGGGGCGTCATGGAGAGCATGGCTCCCGTCGTCTCCCTGGACGCGGATATCTACCAGAACGACAGCTGGACGCTGAGCGTCATCTCCAATCTGCAGTATTACAACATGGACACGGCGTCCTCCGCGAAAGGCGGCTCCATCGGCGAAACGACGTACCATACGAAGGTCTACTGGACGGATTCCAACAACTGGGGACAGATCGTCCGCGCTGACAAGGATCCCGACTACAGCGTGACCAGCACAAGCTATCTGACGGGCACGGGCCGCACGAAGTTCGATCTCCAGATGCTGGAAATCGACCTTGGCCTGAAGCTCGGCTACACGCTGGCCAGCGGCCTTGATTTCTATCTGGCGGCGGGCCCGAGCCTGTCCTACGCGGACATGGAGTCCTCCAGCGGCGGTCGTCATGACAACGATCTGGACTACATCTTCGGTCTCTATGCGGCGATCGGCAGCAGCTACTGGTTCAACGAAAGCTATGGCCTTTCGTTCGACATCCGCTACGACGAAGCCTTCAAGCATGCGGACACGAAGTATGCGAACTTGAATCTGGATTCTTGGAGCGCCATCTTGAAATTCTTGGTGCAGTTCTAAGTTAAGAGCAAGAATTTGAATGGATTAGGCCGCCTCCCAAGGAAAACTTGGCTGGCGGCCGTTTTTTAGAAAGCTTTCCGGTTTTTCTGGAGCTTCCAGAGAGAGGATGGTCTTATGAAGAGATTGTTGTTTGTCACATTGATGCCGTTGTTGCTTTGCGGGGCGTCGTTGAGCCCGATTGGAGCGGATTTGCTGAAGGACGGTTCGGGCGGAGTCCTGCTGGACGGGGCGTGGTATTCACGTGAGGCGGCGCCTTTGGACGATGGACGCATATTGTTCATCGGACGCAACTGCCTGGCCGGCTATACGGATTATACGGCGATGATGATTGCCGACGGCGATAAGATCGGCATCGTGCGGCATGGCGCCATCTCTTCATATGTCGGGTTGTTGCCGAATGACAATTGGAACGTGTTCGCCTTGGGGCGGCGCGGGCTTTACGGCACGATTTCGTTCTTCAACGAGACGGCATTCCTTTATGTTTCCGACGGAAGCGCGGGCGTCTACGCGCTGATGGTTGAAGGTCTTCCGTTGCAAGGCAAGTTGCAAACGGAAGACGAACTGTCGGTCATCCGTCTCGCGGCCAGCGGCAACGGAAAGGTCGTGGTGGCGCAGATTGCCGGTCATGAGATGAATGTCTTCAGGCGTGGGGATGACGGGACGTGGACGAACACTGTGAAGGGAACGGAGGATTTCACGGCGGAACTCTACCGCGGCGTCGCCCTGAATTATGACGGGACGCGCATGTGGCATTTCATTCGGCAGGGGCAGGACGGCTGGCTGTCATTCACGGATACGGCGGCGGACGGGACGGAGACGGCTGTGCCCGTCATGCAGGTCGACGATGGCATGCAGCATGCGTATTACGTGGCTTGTGCCGACGACGGGAACATCGTCTATTTCACTTGCTATTTGAATGGCAAGTCGATGCTCATGAAAGGCGTTTACGAAAACGGAACGTTCCATGCGCAGCTGGTCAGCCAAGGCGTCGACGGGCTGGCGGCGGACGGCGACAGCCGTTCGCCTGCATGTTCGGCGGACGGACGCTTTGCGGTGTTCGCCAGCAAGGCGACGAATCTGACGTCAGATTCCGTTGACGGCGCCCAATGGCAGATTTTCGTCTATGACTCCCTGCGCAACGAGCTGAAGCTCATGAGCACGAAAAATGGCGCGGCGGCGGACGCGGATTGCGAGACGCCTGCGATTTCCGCCAATGGACGCTATGTGACGTTCACAAGCGCGGCGACGAATCTCGGCATTCCCGCATCGGCTGCCCCGCATCTATACAGGGCGGAATGCGAAAACGTCGATGCCACGCAGGGCGTGGTGGCGTCAAACACGACGTTTGAGCGCATCGCCGTCAGCGACGACGGCGGGAAGGTCGTGTTTTCAACGACCGCCGTTTGGGATGTCAATGACAACAACACGCTGAACAATGTCTATGAACGGAATGCGGCGGCGGGGGTGACGTTCGCCGTCAGTCCGCTGGATGCGTTGGACTATCGGCAATGCGCCGTCAGCGGCGATGGCAGGACGGCGGTCTATGTGCCATATGGGGGAGATGAAAACGAATGGCCCGGCTTGAAGGAATATTCCGACATCTGCTCGCTGTCGCTGGATTTCGACGGCGACGTGCTCGCCTATATCGATATGAACGGACGGCTGCTGCGGCAGGAGCGCGGCCAGGAGGCCGTCGTGCTGGCGACGGATGCGACGAACACGACGGGGGCCGCTTCATCTGTCCGTCTGAGCCATGACGGCACGGTTCTGGTCTATACGTGCAGGCTTTCCGGCGGGAAGACCGGCCTGAAGGCGTGGTTTGCGGAGACTGGCGCTTTTACGACGCTGACGGAGGATTCTCCGCAGTATGTCCATCTGTCTCAGAGCGGCCGTTATGCGTTCTACCGCAAGCCGGACTACAAGCTGTACCGCCAGCCGACGGTGGGCGGCGCGGCGGAAGTCGTCGTGGAACATGGCGATATCTTCGCCGTCAGCAGAGACGGGCGGTATGCGTATCATGATTCTCGCACAAGCACGGCGCTGGTGCGGCAGGAACTTTTTGGAAACAAGGCCGAAACGGCCGTCGGCGACAGCGTCGGACTGCGCTACAGCACCATCGGCGTTTCCGTTGACGGCGGCGTTGTCTATTATGTGTCGAATGGCTCTCTGGTGTATGACACGTTGACGGTTGCGGATGAAGGAACCATCACGTTGACAGGGACTTGTGAAAATGTAATTTTGGAGAACACAGGAGACGAGCCTTCGTATGACATCGCTTTGGAACATAACGGCAACGCGGATTTCGCCTTGCGGCTGGTTGGTGAAAACTCCAGGCAGGGCGGTACGGTTTCGTTGTCGTATCCAAACGGGACGCGGCCGTGGTATGGCCTGAATTATGTTCCGAAGATGTATTTCTGCGGGACGGATTCCGTGGCGGTGGAATATTGGAATGGCCGTGAATGGATTGCGGCCGAAGTGAAAATCACTGTCGAAAACGTGAATAATCCGCCGGAATGGACGACGGAGACGCTCATTCTGGAAGCGACGGAAAACGATGTGTCCGGTTTCCTGAATCTTCTTGATTGGCTTGTTGATCATGATTTGGATTATGTGGCCGTGACGGAGGAAGTCGTCAATGTGAACATCCATGGTCCTGATACGCAAAAATTGCTGCGGTTCATGGATGAAGGCCTTCAGGCGGATTTGACGGGGCGTTACGATCTTGTGCCGCGCGGTGGCGGCGTGTTGGAATATACGGTCACGGCGACGGACAAGGCGGGCGAGAAAGGCGTCACGACGTTGCAGTTGAAGATTACGAACACGGATTTGCCGCCGACGCTGTCGGAAATCAGCCAGACGGCCTATGAAGGGCTGCCGATCGAATGGTCGTGGTTCGACGTGTCCGATCCCGATAGGGAGGATACGGATGACAATCTGCGGCTGTGTTTCCAAAGCCGCCATGCGGAGTTCTACGGCAACGACGGTAAAAAACTGGATACGGCGGAAGGCGTCTACAAGAGTCAATTCCCGATCACGTACCGCTCGACATGCAATATCCAGCTGGATGCGGTGTCCGTCTGGGCGAAGGATTTGGACGGGCTGACCAGCGATCCAGTGACGATGAATGTCGAAGCCGCGTACATTGAAGTCTCGTTGGCGGATTTGTACGGAGAATATGACGCCGAAGGCCATTTCGGATGGAAAGGCGTGGCGACTGGATGGAATCTTCTGTCCGTTCCATGCGACATACCGGAAGAAAGCATGGACGTCTTCAAGGCGATGATGGGATTGGATGTCGTTTGGCGATGGAACGGAAGACGCTTTGTGGAAGCCACGTCGTTGAACAGCGATGAAGGCTTCTGGGGCTACATTACGACGTTGCCTGATTCGCCGCAGGGGACGCTGTCGGGCCGCCGCGAATTCACGGCGTTGCGGACTGGCTGGAATTTGCGCGGCGCCTATGGAGCTTCACAAGCCGAATCATTCTGGATGCTTGGAAAAGGCCGTCTGCGTTCGATGTATGTGCGGAAGTCCGAAGCCATGCAAGGCCTTGGTCATTGGATATTTGTGAAGTGAGAGGACGTAACGACGGCGTCTCGCCGTCGGCGGGTAGCGACGATGTCTTGCCATCGACAAAAGTAGACAAGAGTAAACGACAATGATCAACATCGATTTTGAACAATATCCATTAAGCGGTTGGTTTCCTGGGCACATGATGAAGGCCGAAAAGGCCATGCAGGAGGCCTTGAAGCTTGTGGATCTTGTCGTGGAGCTGATTGACGCGCGTGCGCCGATGTCGTCTCGCAATCCGGACTTGCGCGAGATTCTGCAGAACCGTCCGTTTCTGACGGTCGCCAACAAGTCGGATCTGGCGGACGCGAAGGCGTCGAAGGCGTGGGTGGAATGGTATGCGAAGCGCGGCGAACGGCTGTTCATGCTGGATTCGCGCAAGACGGGAACCCTCCGCGGCCTGCCTGAATTGTGGCGGAAGGTCGTCATGGAGGAGCGTGCGAAGCGTGGCGCGACACGGCCGCTGGCGCGGCCTGTCCGCATCATGATCGCGGGGGTGCCGAACATCGGTAAATCGACTTTGGTGAACCACTTGCTGGAGCGGAACAAGGCGCAGGTTGGCCCGAAGCCCGGCGTGACGCGTCAAAATCAATGGATTCCGTTGCCGAGCAATGTGGAGCTGCTCGACACGCCTGGAATCCTGTGGCCGCGCATTCAGTCGAAACGCCATGAACTGTTGCTGGCCCTGCTGGGAAACCTGAAGGAGGAAGTGGTCGACAAAATCTTGCTGTCCGACTACTTGTGCAGTCGTCTGAGCGAACAGAAGAACGTCAAATGGGACGTTCTCGGATTGGATGCTTGTCCGAATTCTCCGGACGATTTGCTGGAAGGATTGGCCCGCCGCCGCGGCTTGCTCCGCCAAGGCGGAGCAGTGGACTATGAACGCGCCGCCAATGCTTTTTTGAAGGACTATCGCGACGGACGGCTCGGACGGTTTACGTTCGACGCCGTTCCGCAGGAATGAGCGATGGCCGACGGCGGGACGCCGTCGGCACAATGTCAACCAAAAGCGATGGTGACGGGGCCGAAGAGGCCGGATGGCAGTGATTCGCGTTCGAAGGGGCGTTCCCTCTGGTCGTAGTTGTCGCTTTGTTGCGGATAGCGCTGCTTCCATGTTTCCAGCACGCCTGGTGCGTTGATAGCGTTGGCCAATGTGTTGGAGACGCGGATTTCCAGTTGATTTTCGCCAGCGTGCAGATAATCGCTTGGAATGTCGCATGAGTAGGGACCCCAGCAGCATTTCGAAACTTCGATGCTGTTGACGATGATCGTGCAGACGTAGTTGACTTTTCCTAATGAAATATAGGCCATCGTCGGTTTCTGCGGTAGTTTGAATGTCGTCTTGTAGCAGGCCTCGCCGCTGAAATCGACGCCCAAAACGTCCTGCCAGTCCCCCAACATCTTGAGTTTGATGGCAGGCTGTTCACTCATATTGACATGATTCACGCCGTTTTCGGAAATCACATATTTCGTGACGGGAGAGAGCGTCCAGCCTTTTTTGAGTACTATCGTGTTGATTTCCAGTTCGTTTTCATCCAGACTGTCGTCATCGTTATCTAGTTCGTCGTCCAGTTCGACATCATCGAGATCGCTTTCTCCTTCGATTTCGAACGGCGCTTCCTCATCGGCGGATTCAAGGCAGAAAAGGAGCGAGCCGAACGGCTCGAACGTCCATTCGAAGGCGTTGGCTTCTTCATCGCATGGAAGCCAGAATAATTCGCCGGACATGGGATCGAGGCGTGCGGGAAGGCCCCATTCCGAGTCGATGTGGATGGTGGTCTTGACGGTTTCGTCTGATTCATTGACGATGAAATAATAGGGGATGTCATCCCAAATACGTTTCGTGACGCGAAGATGTTTCGAGGCGGGGGTGACATCGATGACTGGCTTGATGCGATCCAGTTGCGTCTCGTCCAAAACCATGCCGCCGCGTGCGGATATCCGTTCGACGAGCCGCTTGGCTTCAGGCGTCATTCGGTTGCGCGACGGGATGATGAGCGTGTCGTATGTCATGGCGCCGATCTTGAAACTGCCGTCGTCATAGACTTTTGTCTTGGGCTTGCCAAGCACGTCGTCATCGACAAAATCGAAATCGATTTGCCGTTCAAGAAGTTTTTGGGATATCTCCTCATGGATTCTGGCGGCGGCTTCGCCTTCCGAAGCGCATGCCCAGATGGAGCGGATGTCGTAATACATGGCGACATGGCAGTCGGACTTGCCTTGTTTGAGAATGTAGCAGAGACGTGCGAAATAGGTGTGCCACAGTTTGGAATACGGCCACAATGGATCGTCAGGCCCGCATTGGGGGCGCGGGTTGACGTAGAGAAGGTGGTCTTTTGTGGACATTTCATAGCAGCTGAGAACGATGGTGTTGATGCCGCGGACGAGCTGGTATTCAATCAGCCATTTGAGCTGCAGGGGTGTCAGGCCGTTGCCGAAGACGGCGGCTGTTTCCGTGAGGGAGCAGTCATGGCCGCTTTGGCGTGCGATGGACGAGGCGTATTTCGGAAAGACATGCGAACGGACGCCTGGGAAGAGCTGCCGCCAGATGACATCGACGCCCGGCATGTCCAGCCCGCGCAGAACACGCATGATATGGCCATATCCATGAAGGACGTTGTTGCGCGGATCGTCTTCGCCACCGAAGTGTCCGCCGGACAGCAACTTATTGCGGCGGCACCAACGGCGTATGGGCAGGACGAATCGTTCGACGAAAAGCCGTGAGCGGACGTCCTAATAGTCGATGCGTATGTTGATGGTTTCTTCTGAATCATCGTCACGCGGCTCT
>JAEEGG010025580.1_pt1 | contig 11348 bp, 4 predicted proteins | sample 9134161 | NCBI WGS metagenome assembly JAEEGG01 (sample SAMN16246543, study PRJNA631951) | gut metagenome | biome: gut microbiome; feature: rumen; material: CR-attached | host: Bos | place: Iran: Karaj | collected 2018-10
CGCAAATATAGAATAAAGAACCCCGTCTTGCAACGGGGAAAAACAAAAAAATGTAAAAGGGTAAAACGATTACATACCGGAATCTGTTTCCGGGGTATCGACATCGCCGCCGTCATCCGTCGTCTGGCAAGAGGCAGCATTGTCATCACAATCGTCGTCCGTATTGGTTCCGCTTCCACTGCAGGCGATTAACCCCATGACAGACAACAAGATAGCAAGTCCGAACAGTTTTTTCATACATTCACCTTCTAGTTATGATTGATACTACAAATATAGTGAATTTTATTCCAAAAGAAAAAAGGGCGCCGGCGAGGGCGTCCTTTTGAAACTGGATCCGGCCAGAATTACTTCTTGGCGGGAGCGGCTGCGGGTTTTGCGGCAGCGGGCTTTGCAGCCGGCTGCGCGGTAGCCTTCGGCGCTTCGGCAGGCTTTGCAGCAGGGGCCGGAGCAGATGCTTCTGCCTTCTTTGCCTCGGCCTGAGCCTTAGCTGCTTCAGCTTCGGCCTTCTTTGCCTCAGCCTCTGCCTTCTTGGCTTCGGCTTCTGCCTTCTTTGCTTCCGCTTCAGCCTTCTTGGCCTCTGCTTCTGCCTTCTTGGCAGCAGCTTCGTCAGCCTTCTTCTTGGCCTCTTCTGCTTTCTTAGCTTCGGCGGCGGCCTTCTTGGCAGCAGCGACGCTATCGGCCTTCGCCTTCTTCACGGCAGCGATGCTATCCTGCTGAGCCTTCTTTGCAGCAGCGGCGGCCTTCTTTTCTTCTTCAGCTTTCTTCTTCGCTTCGGCGGCTTCGGCCTTCTTCTTGGCTTCCTCAGCCTTCTTAGCTTCGGCGGCAGCCTTCTTGGCAGCAGCGACGCTATCGGCCTTCGCCTTCTTCACGGCAGCGATGCTATCCTGCTGAGCCTTCTTTGCAGCAGCGGCGGCCTTCTTTTCTTCTTCAGCTTTCTTCTTCGCTTCGGCGGCTTCGGCCTTCTTCTTGGCTTCCTCAGCCTTCTTAGCCTCGGCAGCAGCCTTCTTGGCGGCGGCAACGCTATCGGCCTTGGCCTTCTTCGCGGCAGCGATGCTATCCTGCTGAGCCTTCTTCGCGGCAGCAGCGGCCTTCTTTTCTTCTTCAGCTTTCTTCTTCGCTTCGGCGGCTTCAGCCTTCTTCTTTTCTGCTTCCGCCTTCTTGGCTTCAGCGGCGGCCTTCTTTTCTTCGGCAGCCTTCTTCTTGGCCTCTTCAGCTTCGGCCTTCTTCTTGGCTTCTTCTGCCTTCTTAGCCTCGGCAGCAGCCTTCTTGGCGGCGGCAACGCTATCGGCCTTGGCCTTCTTCACAGCAGCGATGCTATCCTGCTGAGCCTTCTTGGCGGCGGCAGCAGCCTTCTTTTCTTCTTCAGCTTTCTTCTTCGCTTCTGCGGCTTCAGCCTTCTTCTTAGCCTCTTCGGCCTTCTTGGCTTCAGCGGCAGCCTTCTTCGCGGCAGCAACGCTATCGGCCTTAGCCTTCTTCACTGCAGCAATGCTATCCTGCTGAGCCTTCTTGGCAGCGGCAGCAGCCTTCTTTTCTTCAGCAGCCTTCTTCTTGGCTTCAGCGGCTTCTGCCTTCTTCTTTTCTGCTTCTGCCTTCTTGGCTTCGGCGGCAGCCTTCTTGGCGGCAGCGACACTGTCGGCCTTCGCCTTTTTCACGGCAGCAATGCTATCCTGTCGAGCTTTCTTTGCGGCGATGGCAGCCTTCTTTTCTTCTTCAGCTTTCTTCTTGGCTTCTTCTGCTTCGGCCTTCTTCTTGGCCTCTTCAGCCTTCTTGGCTTCGGCGGCAGCAACGAGAGCAGCGGTTTCAGCAGCCTTCACCTGTTCAATGGAATCAGCAGTTGCCTTTGCGGCGGCTATGCTATCGGCAGTAGCCTGGGCAGCGGCAGCGCTATCAGCAGCAGCCTGAGCGGCAGCGGCGCTATCAACAACCGCGGAATCAGCAACAGCGGCAGAATCGACAGCCGCGCTATCAACAGCAGTAGTATCAACAACAGAAGAATCTGCGACTACGGCAGCAGGTGCTTCCGGAGCAGGCTGTTCCACAACCTTGGTCACCGCGGCAGGCTCTGCGACCTTATCAGCAGCCTTCGGCGCCGGCGTACCAAAGAAGTTCACATGGGCGAGGAAAATCATCATTCCCCAAGAGAGAACCAGACCGACCAGTCCCATGACAACACCCGTAATCGCCATACCGCGCGTATCCGTATAGCCCGTCGCATGCGCAAGGGCGTTAGGCGGAGTCGAAATCGGGAGGCTCATGCCGAGAGAGCTAGCAAACGCAACGGAAACGAGGAGAGCGGTCACGCCACCGAGGCCAACGAGGTTGTCCTGGCAAGCGATGCCCACAGCACAAAGAATCGGAACCAAAAGCGTAGCCGTAGAGGTATGGCTCATGAAGTTCGCCATGAACAAGCAAATGATACCGCAGCCGACCATGAGAGCAAGCGGAGACCAGCTTGCAAACGGGATCGTCTTGATAAGGTGAGCGGCAAGGCCAGTCGCATTGAGGCCAACACCCAGGGCAAAACCACCAGCCACGAGCCAGAGCACGTCCCAGCTCATCGCATTCAAATCCTTCTTGGTAATCACGCCGGTAAGGGCAAACACGGCCATCGGGATCATTGCAATCGCGTTATCGTTAATACCGTGAACGTTCTTGCCCGTCACCCACAAAAGCACACACACGACAAAGGTAATGTAAACGATGATAGCCTTGGGGCTCGTATCGAACTTGCCGGCACCTTCAATATTCAGGACCATCTGCTTCATCTTGATCGGGTAAATCTTCACGAGCAGGAGCCAAGCAACCACCATCAAAATAATCACGTACGGAATACCGAAGGCCATCCACTGGCCGAAGGTCACCGGGTTCGCGACAAGGTCACCACGGGCAACGGCATCGTTCAGGGCACCAAGGGCGATGGCGTTAGGAGGCGTGCCGATCGGGGTACCCATACCACCGATGTTGGCACCGAGCGGAATGGCAAGAGCAAAGGCAGCCTTACCACGGTCATCTTCGTCAAAGAGCTTGAGCACCGGGGCGAGGATGGCAAGCATCATGGCTGCGGTAGCGGTATTGCTCATGAACATGGAGAACACGGCGGTAATGAGCATGAGGCCCAAGAGCACGAACTTCGGGTTCTTGCCGAAGGGCTTCAGGAGCACGCGGGCCAGGTTCAAGTCCATCTTGTACTTGGTGGCGGCGGCAGCAAGGAAGAACCCACCCAAGAAGAGCATGATAATCGGGTTTGCAAACGTTGCCATAATGGACTTATGGCTGATCATGGTCACGCCGTCCACGCGGAAAGGCGTCAGGGACGAATCGGACATCGTCACGATCATGAGCACGATGACAAGCATCGAGGTGGACCAGATCGGGAACGGTTGCAGGATCCAGAAGAGGGCCGCCATGACGAAAACGCCGATGACGCGGATTTCGAGCGGGTTCAGGATTCCCATGGGACTTGCGGCATCGAATCCTAGGGATTCGTAGGGCAAGAAGAGAGCGGCGATGGCGAGCACCGACGCAATAATGAATTTGATGAATTTAGCCTTTGTCATAGTGCGCCCAAATCTAGAAAAAGGCCGTAGGCATGGCAACGAAAAAGTCCGTTACAAAAAGGCCCGCCAGGGGTGGCGGACCTCAGGTAATTCCGGCAATTTCGGGCGATATTCGCCGTTTTTGGGGTTATTTCACAAGAATACGGCCGGCATTCATCTGGCTACCCGCACGCACACGGAGCATGTAGATGCCCGGTTTCGGGGCATCGAGGGTCACGCGGTTCACGCCGGCAAGGGCACTCGAAGCCACACTCCGAACAACGTTCCCCTTCAGGTCGAGCACGTCCACGCGCACTGCACTGCCCGCAAGGCCCGCACCCGCATCGAAGTCCACCTGGAGTGTCGCGCCCGCCTGCACCGCCTTGAGGCCGGCAAGCGTCTTGACCAGGGCAACCTTCGGGGCAGAACCCACGAACACGGTCGCGACCTTCGCTTCGGAAGAAAGCGCGACCTTCAGCGGTTCGCCTTCCCGCACGCGCGTCGTATTCCCGTCCACGGTCACGTACACGGAAAGCCCGCGGGATTCCAAACCGTCAATACCCGCAAACGACAGGTAACCCGTGCGCGGGCTCGTCGCCGTGAGGTCGATGTTCCATTCATACGAAGCGCCCTCGCCCGCCGCCTTCACGCTCTTCATGAGCCTCTTGCCACCATCAAGTATCGAGAGGTTCACGTGGTCGCCCATACCGGCAGGCGGTTCCTCGGACTGCCTTGCAAAATCACCTACGCCGAGCACATTCCAGCTGTCCTTCTTGCCGCGACCGTCACTCAGCATAGCCTGCAACGCCCAACCTGCAGCGTCACCAATCTTTGCAAACCTGCGGTTGAGCGTCCTGTCCATTTCCGCATTCGCGTCGACATTCGCGTCTTTACCGAACCACGGTCTCGCAGCAATTTCAATCGTCGTGCTCATGGAGCGGTTCAGTTGCGCCCACACCGCCTGGTAGGGACCGAGCTTGCTTACAGGCACGTACTGTCCCTCTTCCGGATTCCAGCGGCTGTACTCCACGAGTGGAACCCTCTTCTTGCGATTGTCCTCGGACTCTTCCTCGGGTTCATCCAGGTCGTACACGTCCACGCCCAGGTCTATTTGCCAGCCGTAGGGGTTCGCGACAAGGTTCCAGCCACCGTTCTCGTTCGTGAGGTTCCACGTAATGTCATCAGCGAACGCAGAGTCCTTAAGCACGAGCGGGCGCCCCTCGATAGAACTGTACCAGTAGCCGCGTTCCTTTTCGGGCGTCTGCGACTTGACCAATTCCTGATACTGCCAGTACTTGCCATAGTTCCTGTCCTCTGCCCACCAGTAGAACGTCTCGTCGCCGTCCCACGACAACTTGTCCATGTCCACATTGGCAAGCGAAATCATCTGCCAGGATTTTTCACCGGCAATCGCGATTTCGGCAACGACCTCGAAATCCTGTTCACGCAAGAGAGAGTCGTGGCCATCGCGCACCACGCTGGCGGTAAACAGGTAGAATCCGGCAGCAAGCGGGAAACGTTCCCATTCCAAGTCACAGGCATCCGTGGTACACCTGTACTCATTGCCGTCAAGTTCCTTCCCGTCATCGTTTTCAAGCGAAATGCGGATTGAAGCCTCGCCATCCTTCACGAAGCCTTCCTTGTGGAACGTGAAGCGGACTGCATTGCCCGACTGATAGAACTTGGCACCGTCCGTCACGACAGGTTCTGCGCTTTCGATAAAGTAGGCGCGGATTTCGGCACCATCAACAAGGCCCTCGAGCCATTCGCCGTTTTCAAACGGGATGGTGTCGCCGTCCTGGATAAGCAGAATCTTTTCGAGCACAAAGCCATCATCCGGGATGGCGCGCACCCTGAAACCGCCCGTGTATTGTTCAGGAGGCAGGATAATGCTTCCGTCGGTACCGAACCTGTGCACGCGCGGTTCACCCTCGCCTTCAAGCAGCTCTATGCGCCCGTTCTCGGCAACTGCCTTGACACGCGCATAGCGGGCGCTTTCCACGCACTGCTCAGCATCGCCCCACACGGCATACAGTTTCTGGGTATCCTGAAGTTTTTCATACAGCTCGCCGCCATAGGTCATGACACGGTAATCGTATTTTTCCGCATCCTTCTCGGCAGACCAACCGAGCACGCACGAATTCGCCGTGTATATCCATGCAGGCAAATTCACCTGGTCATCGTTATTCAAGACCTTCAGGGAATCGCCCTGGACAAAATCCAGATCGTAGAACACGTCTTCCTGTTTCGTGTTCAGGTCAAACGCCACAGAGATGAACTTCGAGAACTCGACAAGAAGTTCCGGCGAGCGGGAGCCGCTATAAAATTCAATCACGCCATCGCCATCTTGCATGGCGACATCGATTGTATCGGCTTCGCCCGAAGGTGCGTCCGCGTTTTCCATAATGCCATGGACCAATTTCACGTGCGAAAGCGCATAGCCCGGCTCGGGTTCGGCACCCACGTGGAACCGGAAGAACGTCCACGCTCCAGGAATCGCCATCGTGGAATCTTCAAAATCGTGCCTGAACGTCAAAGTGTCCACCGGGTTCACAAGTTTCTGCCAGAGGTAGACCTTGCCCCCCTCTGAGCCGACATCGCCTTGGTAGTGCAGCAAAATCTGCGAATTCTCTATATTGTCGCAGCCCCCCATTTCATAGGTTTCCTTACCGGGCTGACCATCCGCTTCTGTTACAAGAGAATTATTCCAGGCTCCGTACAAACTAAACACATTGTCTACGGGTTCAACCGCATTGAGCACGTTCGCATCCAGTTCTCTCGCAAGGAAATCCTGCTTATCGGGACTGACGCTCCAGCCACCAAAACACCTCGTTGTGTCTGTCGTATACAGCGTCGGCAACTTGGCCGTCATGTCGTTATCCCTTGAATAGATTGCGAGCGTATCCGTATAGCCGGCCACAAACACGTCCATATCAGCGGCATTCACATCGAACGAGATTGCATAAGGAATCGCCTCGAGTTCGGGAATCGCGTGCAGGAGGTAGTAGTAATGGAAATCATTGGTCAACATATCACCCATTCCCACAATAGCGGCAATAACGCTATCCATATCGACAACGCCGTCGGCATCGAATTCCGCACTCCACTTCAAGAACGACCCGTTCTCCATGTTGTCCATAAAGGCGGCCTTGATTGACGACGGTTCCGCGAAATAGTTTTTCGTTGTTTCAAAAGTAACCGCCTTGGAGCATTCTTCCGATGCCAGACCTTCTTCGTAGCACTCCTCTATGTTTCGGGAGCCTGTCATGTGCGCCCAGAAATCTGCCTTCCATTTTTTCAGGATAAATCCCGCATCGGCGGCAATGCTGTACTTGGAAGCCATCGGGACAGACGGATTGTTAAAATACCCCGCACTTGCCGTATCAAATTGTGCCAACAGGCCATCCTTGTAACCATACGCAGTATACATGATTGCATGGTTACCGCTCACGCCGAGAGCCATGGTCGGAGTCTCGGAAATTCCCCCAATCGGGGCATAAATCAGGTGAATGGTATCGCTGTACTCCGGACCGTAACGGCCAGCAATATCTTCCATTATCCGTGCAAAGGTCTTGGTCTCACCAAGTTCGCCATCAAACTTATCAACCTCACAGTTCCCGCCTTCCCTACAATTTATGTAGTAACTATTTATGCCGTACTCAACTTTTGTACCGCCATTCATCACGAACACGGGAGGGATAACGGCATGTTCGTTATAACGGCGTACCTTCGTCACCTTCGGCCAGAGATACACCGGGTACGGCAAGGTTTCGTCCAGGTTTCCATACGATGCCGCAGGTTGATCCACAGCAACTACCGCCGTCTCGTAGACGACCACGAAACTGCTGTTTTCTTCCGTTTGGTAAAGCACGTCTTGCCACATCGGGTAAGTTTCAAGGTCTATTTCATAGGATTCCTCGAACACGCCAAAATCAACGCTCAGCGCCCGGATGCGCTTTACAAAATCAGGACTTACGCGGCGGTCCTTTTCCGTATAGGTAACGAGGCTATATGTATTACCATTATTAGACGTTACAGAATCAAGAATACCTTCCAGGGATTCCTTGTCCGCATCGGTAAACTTGGAGTAGAGTTCAGTTACATCAAGTTCCACCTTGTATGCAGTGCGGTTATCAGCATCCGAACAGATGGTCAGCAAAGAATCTGCATCGTTTTCCCATGCCGTTTTACCGGAATCGGGATAAAATTGCAAAGACGCTTCATTCATGGTATAGGCAAACAGACGCGACTTCATCGTAGATAGTTCAAGGACTCCATTATACCAACTTTCATCACGAGTCAAGATTTTTCCATCTCCCGAATAATTCAGCACACCATCCGCGTCCAGTTTCGTCTGGCCGTCGGGTATCGCATTGCGGTAGTTGTATTTTATAGCGAGGCCGTAACCATTATAGTTTGCAGCACCTTCTCGCCAACCGGCAAAGGATTCCCCGCCCAGCACAAGAGCCCCCAGGGCGTCCTTCACTCCCACGTCTTTTGTTCCAATATGGTAATTCAAATGTACATTCAAATCATCGGGAGTGTTTGATTCCAACTTTCCGATAACATAGCCAACGTTCGAGTTGTTCGCCATAATATCGCCCTTCAAAATATTACTAGTCACTTCGGATCGATACACAAGGGCATAGCCGGCTATACCACCAACATTAGCAATGGTGGCAGAATTCGCATTAATCACGATATCACCATTTACCCTATCCTTCAAGATGCTAAAACGACCTTTGGCGGCATACAAATAGCCAACAACGTAACCCGCATCAATTTCCTCCATACTTTCGGCAGTACTTTCAATCAAATTTTTTCCTTCAGGAGATTGAATCAATGTACGACTAGAAAAAACGCCTCCTTGGGGTGCAGAATTACCCGAAGTCACATCGACTCGTCCAAACAGGCCTCCCATATAGGCGTTTTGCGAGGTTGCTACTTTCGAGGACAAGGTAAGCGTATCGTCATTCGCATGCAGCGAAATTCCATGATATTTTTCCTGTTCATCTACAGTTTCATATCCCCAAGCAACAAGCCCTCCCATGTACACGTTAGACGCCGACGCATTCTTGCTATCAAGATTCGCAACCAGTTTGCTATTCTCAATCGTAACATTTGCAACAGCGAGTCCATCTACAGTACCAACATAACCACCTATCGACTGGGCACTCTTTGAATCAACGCTTATCCCCACATTGCCCTGAACACCAGTAACATACGCTTCATGTACAGAACGTATAATTCCATATCCACCCCCAAGATGTATCGACCCCTGTGGCTGGTCAAGTTCTACATCAAGTTTAACCGAACGCAGCGTGTTAAGAGAATCTCGGATTGGCATGGTCGCCCTGGAAACGTAACCAACAATACCCCCCGCTGCAACACTGGTCGTCCCCTTAAAATCCAAGTCAACAACATTTTCATAGAATTTCAGACCATATCCCCAATCATTACTACCCACATTTTCCACTTCCACCTTGGCAATGAGACCGCCTACCGAATTTTCATTATCCTCGCTACGAGAGTCAACAACCTTTACACCTACCGTGTCGTCCTGGATCAGCACGCTACCGTCCTTAGCACTAAGCATACCGATTAAGCCCCCCGCACTAAAGGCATTTTCATCATAGGGGTAAGCATTAACGTTTACCGAAGAATTCAACAAACTAAAAACAGACGTTTCATCAGAATCCCCCAAATATGTAGCACGTCCAAATACGCCACCCACAGTCTGTCCACGCAACTCGGCATTCACGGAAACATTACGAACTACATTTGCAGAATTGGTATAATACCGAGCCACAAGGCCGGCAGCCACACCGTTTGCGCTCACACGGGAATTGTTCACGGACACGTTCGACAAGCTTATTCCCGTCGCCGTATCCGCGAGCACCGCCGCACGGGCTTCGGTACCGGTCGCCTTTACGTAGGCGCTATCGAAATGAATGTCATTGAACCGAGCATTTTGAACGTCTACAATTACTTCGTTAGGAGTTCCGAAACTTTGAACACCCTTGAAAAAAGACTTATCCCCCTGCCCGATATCGCAATAGCCCTTGATTGTCTTGCCATTGCCATTTATCTCCGTAACATAGTTCGTAAGAACGTCTACAGGAATAAGCACCGGGTCAAAAGCGCTCACGCATACCGTATCACCGTTAGAGACTTCGAAACCGCCCAAGTCAAGGTCGGTTTCAAAACGGAGCTCAAATCCATAGCACAAGCCGTCCCCACTGCAAATTTGCATTGCTTCTTGAATTTCGTTATTGAGTTTTTCGCGGAAACCACCTGTTCCGCTCCAAACGGAAAACAAGTCACCCACACGAAAGCCTTTTTCAATAGCCTCGTCTTGGTTGCCAAACTGGCTTATATAGCAAACCTTCGTAAATGTTTGAATGATTTCATCCGGGTAAGAAGGCTCCGGATACTCGTCATTACACTTGATTCCGGTCCATTTTTCTGCGGCAGACGCCCCAGAAACAAAGCCCAAAACAATAAGGGCTGCCAACAAGAAACATTTCGAGTTCAACTTCATAGATGCCTCGCTTTTTTCTAACAAGATAAATAAAAAAAAGACAGCTCGGTAAAAATTCTTTTGCCGTTGTGCCCGAATTCACATTCAAAGCCTCCAATAAAGTGTTAAAGCGCACATTTTGCCCCGACAACCAGGCAAGGACGTCCCGTTTTTCTAAATTTTCGGCGGTTTTGAACCCTTTTCCAAGGAGTCAGGATGTTCAAGAAAATTCTTCTCGCGCTCGCAGTGCTCGCCTGTGCAAGTTTTGCCACATGGGACTACTATCCCATCCCGCAAAACAAGAACGGAGGCGCAGAAGCGGGCCTCTACTACGACAAGGACCACCGCTGGTCGCAGGCCGGCCTCAAGATGGGCGCCCGCCTTACGATGATCAAGAGCCTCGAAATCGCCTTTACCGGCTGGGGCTACCAGTTCTGGAACGAGGAAGACTGCTCGGGCTGCGTGAACGGCGGCGACGGGCTTCGCGACCTCACCATCGGCGGGCGTTTCGAAATCGCCCCGATGATTACCGCCTTCCTCGACTTCAACCTCCCCGTAGGTGACGACGAGTACGACGGCGCGGGCACGAACCCGCCCTCCAGCGGAGAATTCTCCATCTACGCGGGTGCGCAGTTCTCGGCCCCGACCAAGATGGACGGGCTCCTGTTCGGCACGGAAGCGGGCTTCCTCTGGGGCTTCGAGCACGACAACCACGAGCGCGGGCTCGACATCCATGTGGGCGCCGAAGTGGGTTACACCATCCCGAAAGTCGGCCTTACTCCCTATATCGGCATGCTCCTCAAGTTCCGCCTCAGCGAGAGCGTATGGTACGATGGCAACGATACCGAACACGGCTATGCCGACCGCAGGTCCCGCCAGTACAACCTCTGGATGGGCATCGCCTACGACATCACGCCGATGATTACCGTGAAGGGACAGTTTATCTTCCGCAACGAGAAGTACAAGGGCGTTTGGACTGACGGGAACCCGCACCACCTCGGTGGCGACGCCAACGGGCTCTACATGGCGGCAGTCTTCAATTTCTAGCCTTTTCGCACAATTTAATAGCGAACTACGAATTATTTAGAAAGTATTAGGACGACGCGGGCAAAATCCGCGTCGTTTTTATTTTTGGGATAAATCACATTTTTCGGAACCTGCACACTTTTTTATGGCAAAAGTGCGTTTTTTATATTATATTTTCAAAAAACCACAAACAAAAGGATTCAATATGCTCAAGAAAATCATTTTGGCAGCGGTTGTCGCAGCGACGGCTTCCTTTGCTCAGATCA
>JAEEGG010025581.1_pt1 | contig 11348 bp, 10 predicted proteins | sample 9134161 | NCBI WGS metagenome assembly JAEEGG01 (sample SAMN16246543, study PRJNA631951) | gut metagenome | biome: gut microbiome; feature: rumen; material: CR-attached | host: Bos | place: Iran: Karaj | collected 2018-10
TGCAGTTTATAGCAGAATGTGGAATTGAGTACGGTTGCCAATTCGTAACCCAGTTTTTCCTCAATCTCCCAGACTGCCTTTATACAAAGAAAAGCTGAGAATTCTTACAAAGTTACGAAAAGTCGAGCGCAATGCAAAATCTTTTCTCTTGTTTTTTCGCAACTTTGGCTCTCCGAAATAACTCTGCACTTCCATATAACAAATCGCTTGTTACATAAACTTCATTTAAAGAGTCCTAAATCTATACTCTGCGTGGGAGTGATGGCGCCCGTTGGCACTCCCCTAAAAGGGAGGGGAGTGCCTACGGAGTCCCTGCGCTTCCGACTGCGCTCCCTACGCTTTCGACTACACACCCTTCCATATAATAAAAATGTTGTTATTCGGGGCTTCGTTTTAGGTGTCGCCTAATTCATGACTCGGAAAAGCTCAAATAAATTTGGCTTTTCACTCGTTTATTCGTAACTTTGCACCACATTTTTAAAAATAGAAAGAATATGAAACACTTTTTGTATGTATTATTTGCATGTTTACTGCCTGCCACAGCTGTGCAGGCTCAGCAGCTGAAGTCAGAGGGAACGACAGTTGAACAGTTGGTGCCAAAGGGGTGGGAGCATAAGGAGGCTCTTGGCGATTTGAATAAGGATGGTATTGACGACCTGGTGCTGATGGCCACCCCCAACTTCAAGGAACACATGTTGACGCGCGACGACGGCTATGTTTATAATTTCAACCAGCCTGTGCTGGCCATCTATTTTGGCACCGCTGACGGGCGCTATCGGCTGTGGAAGAAATATGCTGAAGTGCTGCCCCATGCGGAAGACGAGGGGTTCTTCGACACTGTCAGCCTCGAAGTCACCAACCGCGGCACGCTTGTCATCGGCACCGAGCTGTTCGCCAGCATGGGCAGTTACGGCAATGATCAATCGTCATACGTCTACCGCTATCAAAATGGTGATTTCTACCTTATTGGTATGGAAAACGAGAGTATGCAGCGCAATACGGGCGAGATAGAGAAAGTGAGCGAGAACTACTTGACGTGGAAACGACAGGTGGTGAAGGACAATGCCTTTGAGGAAGGAAAGTCTAGAGAGAAATGGACTACACTCCCTAAGAAGCCGTTAGAGAAGTTGGGCGACAGGAAACTTGACTGAACGAGGTCAAAGGGGTAAAAAAAAGTTAAACAATGGAATTAACTCCTAACACGTAACTACTAACTCCTAACTTTTTACTACCTTTGCACCTTCAAAAAAACGACAAAGATAATTATGGCAAAGAGATTCGCCGAATACAACGGCTTGAACCTGACACAGGTGAACAATGAGATGCTGGAGAAGTGGATGAAAGAGGATATCTTCCATCGCTCTATTGACGAGCGTGAGGGATGCCCTCAGTTTGTGTTCTACGAGGGTCCCCCCTCGGCCAACGGACACCCTGGCATACACCATGTGTTAGGACGTGCACTGAAAGACACCTTCAACCGCTACCGCACCATGCAGGGCTTCCAAGTGAAGCGCAAGGCTGGATGGGACACCCACGGACTGCCCGTTGAGCTAAGCGTGGAGAAAGCACTCGGCATTACAAAGGCTGATATCGACAATCCTGAATCACCACGTTTCATTTCTACGGAAGACTACAACCAGAAATGCCGTGAGAACGTGATGACCTATACGAAGGAGTGGCGCGAGCTGACTGAGCGCATGGGCTATTTTGTGGATCTTGACCATCCCTATATTACCTATGATAATAAGTATATAGAGACGTTGTGGTGGCTGCTGAAGCAGTTCTATGAGAAGGGACTGCTCTACAAGGGCTACACCATACAGCCATATTCGCCTGCTGCAGGAACTGGTCTCTCGTCGCATGAGCTGAACCAGCCCGGCTGCTACCGCGATGTGAAAGACACTACATGTACCGCCCTTTTCCGCATGAAGAATCCGAAGCCGGAGATGACAGGGTGGGGGACAGCCTATTTCCTGGCATGGACCACAACACCATGGACACTGGCTGCCAACTCGGCACTCTGCGTAGGACCGAAGATTGACTATGTGGCTATAGACACTTATAATCCCTACACTGCCAAGCCTATTACCATTGTGCTGGCAGAGGCACGTCTGGGTGCCTATCTGGCTCCAGAAGGCGAGATTACCGACGGCGGTGAGATGCCTGATTACAAGAAAGGTGAGAAGTTCATGCCTTATCGCATAGTGGGCCGCTATAAGGGTACCGAGCTGGTGGGTATGGAATACGAGCAGCTGATGCCTGCCATCAAGCCCATGGGCGATGCTTTCCGTGTTATCCCTGGCGATTATGTCACCACAGAGGATGGCGCCGGCATAGTGCACATCGCTCCGAACTTTGGTGCTGACGATGCCTTCGTAGCTAAGCAGGCTGGTATCTGCCCCATTGTGCTCATCGACAAGAAAGGCAATGAGCGTCCTGTCGTCGACCTGCAGGGTAAATACTACGTGATAGACGACCTTGATCCCGACTTCGTGAAGAAGTATGTGAATGTGGAGGAGTGGCAGAAATTTGCCGGCCGCTTTGTGAAGAACGCCTACGACGAGACTCTAACCGACAAGGACGAGACGCTCGACATCAGCATCTGTATGGATTTGAAGGCCAATGATAAGGTGTATAAGATTGAGAAGCATGTGCACAACTACCCGCACTGCTGGCGTACCGACAAGCCTGTGCTCTACTATCCGCTCGACTCGTGGTTTATCAAGAGCTCGGCGTGCAAGGAGCGCATGAGTGAGCTGAACAAGACCATTGGCTGGCATCCGGAGTCAACGGGCAGTGGCCGCTTTGGCAACTGGCTCGACAACCTGAACGACTGGAACCTCTCGCGTTCACGCTTCTGGGGCACACCGTTGCCCATCTGGCGCAGCGAGGATGGCGAGGAAATATGCATAGGCTCCTTAGAAGAGCTCTACAACGAGATAGAGAAGGCCGTCGCTGCTGGTGTGATGGACAGCAACCCACTGAAGGAGAAAGGCTTCGTGCCCGGCGACATGAGCCAGGAGAATTACGACCGTATTGACGTGCATCGTCCTTATGTGGATTATATCATGCTGGTGTCAGCTACGGGAAAACCGATGAAGCGTGAGAGCGACCTCATCGATGTGTGGTTCGACAGCGGCTCCATGCCCTACGCACAGTTGCACTATCCGTTTGAGAACAAGCAACTGATAGACGAGCGCAAGTTCTATCCCGCTGACTATATCAACGAGGGCGTCGACCAGACACGTGGATGGTTCTTCACCCTGCATGCCATAGCTACGATGATTTTTGACTCGGTAGCATTCAAGAATGTGGTGTCAACAGGTCTCGTCCTCGATGCCAAGGGCGACAAGATGTCGAAGCACAAGGGCAACGTGGTTGACCCGTTCAAGATGATTGAGGAGTACGGAAGTGATGCAGTACGCTTCTACATGATGACCAACAGCGAGCCTTGGGACAATCTGAAGTTTGACCCAGAGGGCGTGGCTGAGGTGCGGCGCAAGTTCTTTGGCACCCTATACAACACCTACAGCTTCTTCGCACTCTATGCCAATGTTGATGGCTATGTTCCCAGCATTGCGCTCCAATCGCCTGCTGAACTGCAACCGATGGAACGGCCAGAGATAGACCGCTGGCTACTCTCCTGCTTGAATACGCTAGTGAAGAATGTGAAGGTGGAGATGAATAACTTCGACCCCACACGTGCCGGACGCCTCATCGACACCTTTGTCAACGACTACTTGTCTAATTGGTATGTACACACTCAGCGCAAGCGTTTCTGGGGTAAGGACATGACCGACGACAAACGCTCAGCCTACGACACGCTCTACACCAGCCTGCTCACAGTGGCTAAACTCATAGCTCCCTTCGCTCCTTTCTATGCTGACCAGCTTTACCGCGACCTTACAGCGGGCTTTGAATCAGCAGGAACTAAGGACTCTGTTCATCTGGACTTCTTCCCTGTGGCTGACGAGTCGCTCATCGATACAGACTTGGAGGGACGCATGGAGATGTCGCAGAAAATCACGTCGATGGTGTTGGCCCTGCGCAAGAAGGTGAACATCAAGGTGCGCCAGCCGCTGCAGTGCATCATGGTGCCTGCCACCGCCGAGCAGCGTCATTATATTGAGGCTGTGAAGCAGCTCATTCTGAACGAGGTGAACGTGAAGGAGCTGAAATTCGTTGAAGGTCAAGGCATTCTGGTGAAAAAGGTAAAGTGTAACTTCCGCGTAATGGGCAAGAAATACGGCAAGCTGATGAAGAGTGTGGCAGCTGCCGTTGATGCACTGTCGCAGGATCAGATTGCCGAGTTGGAGGCCAATGGCACCATCGCCATCATGGCTGAAGGTGAGGAGCTGATGGTAGAGAAAGCCGATGTCGACATCATCAGCGAGGACATCCCCGGATGGTTGGTGGCCAACGAGGGCGCACTTACCGTGGCGCTTGAGGTAGAGTTGACCGACGAGCTGAGGAGCGAAGGTATGGCCCGTGAACTGATCAACCGCATACAGAACATGCGCAAGGAAAGCGGACTGGAGATAACCGACCGCATAGTGGTGACGGTGGCTCCCAACGCCGATACCGACAAGGCCATAGGCAGCTATGGCGACTACATCAAGGCACAAGTACTGGCCAACAATATTGTTGTAGAGCCAAACGACGGCCAGGAAGTGGAATTCGATGGATTCAAACTAAACATTAAGATAACTAAGTCGTAAAACTGAAAACGTTTATCAATCTATGTCAGAGAAAACACGCTACACTGACGAGGAGCTCGAGGAGTTCCGTCAGATTATTCTTGAGAAACTGGCGCTGGCCAAGCGCGACTACGACCAAATGATGGACTCGCTGACCAACCGCGACTCTAACGATGTTGACGACACGTCGCCCACCTACAAGGCATTGGAGGAGGGCAGCGAGGCGCAGTCGAAAGAAGACTTGATGAAGTTCGCATCGCGCCAGCAGAAGTTCATACAGGGGCTGAAAGCAGCCTTGGTACGTATTGACAACAAGACCTATGGTATAGACCGTATTACAGGCAAGCTCATTCCCGCCGAGCGACTCCGCGCCGTGCCCCATGCTACGCTGAGCGTAGAGTCGAAAGAGCTGGAGAAGAAGAGACGTTGAATATTGATCATTGAAAGATTGGAGAACAAGCATTTTTTCACTCGTGGGCGCATGGCAGTGCTTCTGGTACTGGCCATACTGTTGATAGACCAAGTCATCAAGGTCTCTGTGAAGACCAGCATGGAGCTGCATGAGAGCATCCGTATCACTGACTGGTTCTACATCTCGTTCATCGAGAACAATGGCATGGCATGGGGCATGCAGATAGGTCCAAAGCTGGTGCTGTCGCTGTTTCGCGTCATGGCCATCGCCTTTCTCACCTACTACATCTGGCTGCAGGCTGGCAAGAAAGCCCGCTGGGGGTATATGGTCTGTTTGTCAATGATACTGGCAGGCGCAGCAGGCAACCTCATCGACTGCATGTTCTACGGCTTGGGCTTCGAGGCTTCTACGTCGGTACATGTGAGCGAATGGGTGGGCTTGGGCAACGGCTATGCACCCTTCCTCATGGGCAGAGTGGTGGATATGTTCTATTTCCCCATCATCCATACCACGTGGCCCGACTGGATGCCTTTCTGGGGAGGCGAGGAGTTTGTCTTCTTCAGTCCTGTGTTCAACTTTGCCGATGCCAGCATCTCAGTGGGTGTAGTAGCACTGCTGCTTTTCTACCGTAAGGAACTTGCAAACATTTCTCTGCAACGTGCGAAATAGCATTGTTGTCATCATGGCCTTTGGCGTGCTCTGGCTCTTTGCTGCATGTAAGCCTGGCACACCAAGCCAGTATATCCAACCTGGTGATATGGAGGATATATTGGTCGACTACTATATGGCCCGTGCCATGGCACAGCAGGGACTGTCTTCACACGCTGAGCGTGAGTACAACACTGCCCTCTATACGGAGGCCGTGTTTCATAAGCATGGTATAACAAAGGCCGACTTCGACTCTTCGCTGGTGTACTACTACACCCGTTCCGACCGTTTCTACCCCATGTTCAAGAGGGTGACGGAGCGTTTGGAAGAGAAGGCACTGGTGCTTGGAGCCTCAGAGGGCGAGATAGGCAAGTATGCGCAGTATAATGCCACGGGCGACACCGCTAACATCTGGGCCGATCGCCCTGTAGCGCTGTTGCTGCCCTATCCGCCTTATAACCATTGGGATTTCCAGATAGAAGCCGACTCCACCTACCGTCGTGGCGATCAGCTAATGCTCATGTTTGTGAGCGACTTCATGTATCAGACGGGCGACAAACAGGCCACTGCCTATCTTTCTGCCGACTATGGCGATACCGTGGTGAGCAGAAGTCAGGGATTCTCATCGACAGGCGTCAACCAACTGCGTTTTCCTGAAGACACCACACGCCACATCCGTACCATCAAGGGATTCTTCTATCTAGGCGGTGCCAACGACGCCACCACTACCACACGACTGCTCTTCTTGAGCAATGTTCAACTCATACGATTCCACACTAAAGATGCAGACTACGACAGCAAGGCTTCGGCGGATAGCCTCTCACGTGATAGTACTGACCGACGGCTCCCGCCAGAAACTGTCGGTGGTGGAGATTCGCTCAGGTCGGGTGACGGCGTGCTATCCCCTGACTCAGGAACTGCCCCACACGGAGTGGTTATCAGGCGAGATAGTACTCCGACGCGATGAGCAAGGACTCACGCGCGCCTATTATAATAATGAGATTATCAACTAAAAACTTATACATTATGAATTTGAAAGTACGTCTATCCATTATGAACTTCCTGGAGTTTGCCGTCTGGGGAGCCTATCTCACATGTATGGGAAACTACATCTTTGCCTCTTTCGGCAAGGAGCTTATTCCCTGGTTCTATGCCATTCAGGGCATTGTGTCCATCTTCATGCCTGCATTGATGGGTATTGTGGCCGACAAGTGGATTCAGCCACAGAAGTTGCTGGGACTATGCCACATGGTGGCTGGTGCTGCTATGCTATGCTGCTGGTGGATGGGTGCTCAAGGCAGTCCCAGTGCCAGCATGTTTGTGGCCATGTACACAGTGAGTGTGGCTTTCTACATGCCCACCATTGCACTGGCTAACACCACGGCGTTCACGCTGCTGAAGAAGAACGGCTTCGATACGGTGAAAGACTTCCCGCCCATACGTGTGCTGGGCACAGTAGGTTTCATCATCACCATGTGGTTTGTCAACTGCGCTTATTGGGATAACGGCTCTTTTGGCTTCACCTTCGGAGAGAATGTTTTCAAGTTTCAGTACACCCACATGCAGTTCTTCGTGTCTGGTTTCCTGAGCCTGGTACTCTTCGCCTATTGCTTCTCGTTGCCTGCGTGCAACATTGAGAAGAAGGCCAACACTTCACTTGCCGATTCGCTGGGCCTGAGCGCTTTCAAGCTCTTCAAAGTAAAGAAGATGGCCTTGTTCTTCATCTTCTCGGCTTTACTGGGCATGTGCCTGCAGGTGACCAACGGCTATGCCGTGCCGTTTATCACCAGCTTCCAAGGCAATCCCGACCCCGCCATATCTCAGTCGTTCGCTGCCAATAACGCCACCCTTCTCTCTTCTATCTCACAGATTAGCGAGGCACTGTGCATCCTCATGATTCCTTTCTTCCTGAAGCGCTTCGGCATCAAGGTGGTCATGCTCATGTCGCTCTTTGCCTGGGTGTTCCGTTTTGGCTTCTTCGGTATAGGCAATCCGGCCATGCCCGGCGTGCTCCTCTTCATACTCTCGTGCATCGTCTATGGTGTGGCCTTCGACTTCTTCAATGTCTCGGGTGGCATCTTCGTCGACCAGGAGTGCGATCCCAGCATCAAGGCTTCTGCTCAGGGATTGTTTATGATGATGACCAATGGCATTGGCGCCACTGTGGGCACACTCTCTGCCGGAGCTATTGTCAATAGCTTCTGCCATGAGGAGAATGGCTTTATGATGGGCGACTGGCAGACCTGCTGGTTCATATTCGCTGCCTTTGCCCTGATTGTCGGCGTTACTTTTGCCCTTGTGTTCAACCCGGAAAAGAACAAGCCTGCCACTGAAGCCACCAGCCTGCAGTCATAGAATAAACTGTAGTCCATATATGCAACGTACACTACTGCGATTCGAGAGCATTCAGCAGATTCAAGGCAGCGACCAGCTGTCTGTCATCCTGCTCACCGACGAACCCCGCCGGCGTGCCCTCTCCGTAGTGTGCGACATGGATATGGCCCGTCAGATAGTGATGCGCCTCCATGGCCGGAAAGATGTGTGTCGCACATTGCTGCCTGAAGTGCTGCTGCAGCTTCACAGCCCCTCTTTCGAGATGATGATTGTGGGTGTCTACGACGGCCAGTATCAGGTGATGCTCATGGATATGGACAACGGCAACTCTGTGCGCATCCGCACCAGCGATGCCGTGCTGCTGACCATCATCTCTCACGTGCCCCTCTATATTGAGGAACGGCTGATGGCTCAGCAGAGCACCCCCTTCGACGAGCATGCACAAGGCGTGGCCATACCCATCAACTCCATGGATACCAAGCGGCTGCGAGTAGCTTTGCAGCATGCCGTCGATGAGGAGAACTACGAGCTGGCATCGCAGTTGCGCGACGAGATACAACGCCGGATAAAGAACTAGGAGGTTGAAGTGAAGGAAGAGCGCTACTTCTATGTGCCTGATGCCTCTGTGCTGGGTGAGCTTCCTGAGGAGGAGGCCATTCATGCCGTACGTGTGCTCCGTTTGAAGGAAGGCGACGAGCTGATGCTCATGGATGGCGAGGGCACCTTCTTCAAGGCTGTGGTCACAACGGCCACTGGCAAGCGGTGCTGCTATGCCATAGAGAATACATTGCCCCAGCAGCGTCAGTGGCCTCTACACCTTCACCTGGCCATTGCCCCCACTAAGATGATGGAGCGCATGGAGTGGCTGGCTGAGAAAGCCACAGAGATAGGCTTCGACGAGCTGTCATTCCTAGACTGCCGTTTCTCTGAGCGACGCGTGTTGAAGACACAGCGCATAGAGAAAATAGTGGTGGCTGCCATGAAGCAGAGCCGCAAGGCCTGGAAACCCGTGGTCAACGAGATGCAGGACTTCAAGACCTTTATCGCCCAGCATTCCACAGGCCGCCGCTACATAGCCCACTGCTACGAGGAAGTTCCTAGAGTAAACCTGTTTAAGGAGCTTGTCTCCTTTTCGTCTGGTCAGTCAAATGAAGCCCCCTCGGGGGCAGTAGGGGGGGCTACTGTCCTCGTTGGCCCTGAGGGCGACTTCTCCATCGACGAGGTGCGCCAGGCCCTCGATGCCGGCTTCGTCTCCGTCAGCCTTGGAGAGAGCCGCCTGCGTACAGAGACCGCCGGACTAGCCGCAGTAATGATGATGCAACTTGCCCTATGACCACCATCACCTTCCACAACGTTCTCCCCCAGGTCTTTCAGTCCCAGTCGGTAGGGTGGGGGGGCGATGCACCGGCTCCAGAAGGCTCTCAGCAGAATGGTGCCTCACCTTGCTTACAGGGAGGTGCCGTTGAGACTGGTGAATCCTCCATTTGGCAAAGGATTGTATCCTTCAGTCGTGGCCATAACTATCTCATAGAGGCCGAGAGTGGCAGGGGCAAGAGCACATTCTGCAGCTACGTCATGGGCTACCGTCACGACTACAGCGGAAAGGTGCTTTTCGACGGGAGTGATGCCAGCCTATACAGCATAAGCCAGTGGAGTGAGTTGCGCCGCTGCCACGTCAGCTGCCTTTTTCAGGAATTGCGTCTCTTCCCCGAACTCACCGCTTTCGAAAATGTGGAGATCAAAAACAAGATTACTCACCACAAGACGCGCAAGCAGTTAGAGCAGTGGTTCCACCGCTTAGGCATTGCCGACAAACTGCACGTTAAGGTGGGGCGTCTCTCTTTCGGCCAGCAACAGCGTGTGGCACTGATGCGGGCATTGGCTCAGCCCTTCGACTTCCTGCTGGCCGACGAGCCGGTGAGCCATCTCGACGACCGCCATGCCCTGACGGTAGCCTCGCTGGTGGCTGAAGAGGCAGCGGCGCAAGGTGCTGCTGTCATCGTTACCAGCATAGGCAAACGACTACCATTGAATTACCATCAAACACTGCTATTATGAGAAGAACCATCCTCTTTCTATTCCTCGCTGCCATCCCCCTCTTTGCAAGCGCACAATCTACAGAACTCAGTTCTCAGCCCGTCTCTTCACCCACTATGGCTGAGCTGTTCCGCCAGATGCCCGACTCGCTCACCCCTTACCTTTCAACGAACAGCCGCCTCGACCTGGTCGACTTTATGGAGGCAGGAATGAAGTCAGAGGTCGCCAACCTGCTTGACGGAAAGACCCAGATGACCGCTCTCACCCCCGACAGCCTCTCCATCAGCATGAGCGGCGTGATGCGGTTGGACATGAAGTGCTACACCGACCCACAGGCTGCCGATGGCAGCAATGTCCGCATCCGTGTCACTCACACCTATCTGCTTGATGACCATCTTTCTGATGTCATTACAGAAGTCTACTCCGCCGATTGGCAAAAATTATGGAAATGATATAGCAGTTTACCTGCAGGGTTAGGTGTGTGGACTACCCTGAGGTTATTTGCCTACCCTGAGGGAGCACCCCCTGCGGCAACAACTCTTTGAGATGATTTTCATGCCGAACCATTTTTGGGTTTAGAAGAGGAGACCGTCGCGTGTACGATTGTTTGGTGCTTGCACCTCTTGCACCACATAGTGACCTTAGGCACTCCTCTCCCCTGTAGGGGAAAGGCTAGTAGGCGAACTCGCGCTGGAGTTTGACAAGACGGGCACCGTGCATATCGACTACGAGAAGGCCGCCGTGCGATGGATGAAGAGAAGCACTGACTGGGTAACAAGCTATGCAATGGAAGGATGCCCCAATTCTTCGTTTACAGGGGTTTTACGGGGGTTTTGAGAGATTTTGTAAAGAAAAACTCTGCTTAGAAGCAGGTGTCTAAGGGTGTATTGCAGGGAGAAAAAAGCTAACTCGCTGATAATCAGGGCGAACAAAACGAACAAAAGAACAAAACAAAAAAGCCCCTCTACACGTACATTATTAATTATTATATATTAAATATGTATCTATTTTATTTTATGAAAATAGGTAAAAAGTTTTGTTCTTTTGTTCGTTTTGTTCTTCTGCAGTGTTTATGGGGGTTTTGAGAGATTTGTAAAGAAAAACTCTGCTTAGACACCCCTGCGATACCTTGCTTTGCACACATGCAGGGGGAGTGTGCAAAAATAGATTTTTTGTCGCACCGCTGGCGCGACAATTGTGGTGGTCTCATCGACCTGAAG
>JAEEGG010025585.1_pt1 | contig 11346 bp, 10 predicted proteins | sample 9134161 | NCBI WGS metagenome assembly JAEEGG01 (sample SAMN16246543, study PRJNA631951) | gut metagenome | biome: gut microbiome; feature: rumen; material: CR-attached | host: Bos | place: Iran: Karaj | collected 2018-10
GCCGGCCGAGCATGCATATACGGAAGAAGAAGGTGGTGGGGATGATGCTGTTGAAGATCATCTACAATCAGAGTTACGAAGGCGTGGTGGCGCGTTGGAAGGAGAACCCGTATTTGCCTTACTTCACGGGGGAGAAAGTGTCCCTGAGACGTCCGCCGATGATGAACCCGATCAACATGATGAAGTTCCGGAAGAGGATCGGTGCCGAAGGAGCCAAGAAGATATTCAAACTAAGCCAGTGATTGGCCACTTGAAATCAGACCATCAGATGATCAAAAACTTCCTGAAAGGAACACGCGGTGACGCCATCAACACGCTGATGACAGCAGCATACAACATGCTGCCTCTAATTGCTCATGTCTCGCGATGGTTGGAAAGGGGATATGGCAGGCTTGACTAGATAGGGACTGTCAGAAATTGCCCCAAAATTTATAACAAGCTGATTGTTAATGTGTTAGAAATTTCGTATTTTTGATATAGGGAAAAAGATTCCCCCAATCACCGTGGAAAAGTGTTAATCGGGGGAATCGTATCACGAAAATACGATGACGAAAATACGAAATTTTGCTGAGATTACACCAAATCTCCCGTTTTCAGAGTTCAATTTTTATGAGCTTTATCGGGAGGCCTTTGAAAAGAGTGAACTGGGGAGGATGAAGAAGATTCTTCCGCTGCATGAGATGGCTGAGAGCTTCGGTCTGGTGAGTAAGAGTATGATGCCCAAGCGAGGTCGGAAGAGTTACTTCACCCCGGAGGGGAAAGTGGCTTTGATGTTCCTGAAGATGAAGACGCAGATGAGCTTCCCGAAGTTGATGGAGGAGTTGAACGGGAACATTCACTACCAGATGTTCTGTGACATACTGATTGATCCGACGCATCCACTGACGAACTACAAGATGTTAGATGACATCGTCGCGGAGCTTGCCGGAAGCCTGAAGATCCAGGAACTGCAGAATCTGCTGGCGGAGGCATGGAAGCCTTACATGAAGGACCTGGACACGATGTTCACGGATGCGACCTGCTACGAGAGCGAGATGCGTTATCCGACGGACCAGAAACTGTTGTGGGAGTGTGTGGAGAAAGGATATGGTCTGATGTGCGAGGCCAGTCAGAGGTGGGGGATCCACCGTCCGAGGACGAAATATCTGGATGTAGAAAAGGCCAACCTGACGTACCGCAAGCAGCGGAAGCATACGAAGGGTCAGACCAGGAAGATAACTCGCCGGCTGTTGGACCTGCTGGGAAAGATACTGAGGGAGATGCGGAGGATGGAACGAGAGCATGAAGGGGTGAAGATGTTCACGGACAGAGAGAGGCAGGCGATTGATATCATCACGAAGGTGTATCGTCAGCAGCACAACCACTTCCGGAGCGGAGATGCCCGTGAAAGCATCCCGGACAGAATCGTAAGCGTGAACAAGCCGTATGTGAGGCCAATCGTGAGGGGTAAGGAGGTGAAGAGTGTTGAATTCGGTGCCAAGTGCAACAACATCCTGGTGGATGGGATATCGTTCATTGAGAAGTTGTCCTTCAACGCCTTTAACGAAGGGACAAGACTTGCTCACTGCATCAAGATGCACAAGCGCCTGTTCGGGGTGGATGCGAAAAAGATAGGAGGAGATACGAGTTATGCCGGTAATGCGAACCGTGAGATGTGCACAAGTAATGGCATCCAGACCTCCTTTGTCCAGAAAGGCAAACGCGCAAAAGCGCCTCGAGAGAAAGACTTTGTGAGACAGGAGCTTGCGCGAGTCCGCGCCACGGCGATGGAGGGGTCATTCGGAACGCAGAAGGAGCATTACTCGCTGCGTCGGGTGAAAGCCAGAAGAAAAGAGACCGAGATCCTGTACATCTTCTTCGGAATCCACACGGCGAACGCGGTGCTACTGGCGGAGAGGCTGATGGAGCAACAACTGGCGGACGCCGCATAGATGGAAAGCTCAGACGGTTCCGAAATGGAGTCCTCGAAAGAGAACTCCTGGATGACGGTAGAAATACAACGCGAAATCCGGGCGATGAAGCCCGGCACAAACGCAAAAATGATATAAAACGACGAGTTTGATGCGTCAGCGACAAGGGATGGCTCCCGCACAACTCAAATAACTCAAATTGAAAACATTAAACGACAATCCCTAGATAGTGAGATAGTTCCAATACCGCTCTTTTTATGAATCTTCTCGTTTCCACAAACCGCAAATACCTGAACAAGACCGAAACAATGATTTTTTCATTGTCTCGTTTTGTGTCTGAACCTCTTTTCGTCTGGTGCCTCTATGGCGAACTCTCTTGCAAACATAGGGATTGCTTTTCTCGCCATTTGCGTGAGCGGAGCAATGTTACCGGTGTTTTTTTTATCAATTTGGGGTGGGTAAGTCAGTCTGAAAATCTCTTCCCCCTTAGGACATCCTACATGACTCGTGAGAGTTATTTTCGTCTGTTTGCCCAGTTTTACCTTCCTGAGACATTAGACCGGATACTCTGGTTGGATTCCGATATTATAGTGAAAGGTACTCTTTCCGATCTATATTATTCTTCTTTCGAGGGGGCTTCCCTAATAGCTTTTTCCAATATGGACGAGAAAAAAGATTATAATCGGCACCTTCTGCGACTTGGGCTAACTTTGGAAAAGCCCTACTTTAATGCAGGGGTTATGCTTTTGAATCTAGAATATCTGCGAAATAAAACCACAATGACCTATATTCTTGATTTCTGCAGAAAAAATGCTTCTCGGCTTAGATTTGAAGACCAAGACGTATTAAACTTAATTTATCATGATAGCGCTTTGGTTTTGAACGACCAGCATTATAATTGCATGGTAAACGCTCCGCATGATTTTTCCTCTACGATGATTGCAAAAGAGGCAGCTATAATCCATTATGCCGGTCGACAGAAACCCTGGCTGATTCAATGGCAAAACGAATTCTCCCATTTTTGGTGGAATGTAAGGCGGGAAGAGGGATTACGTTTCGGGGACAGATGGGCGCTTGCGCTTGGATGGGTTTGGAATAAACTGGATGGTCATCGATGGAAAAGACTACTGTTAATGCCCTATCTCTGGTACGCTGATCGCAAAGTGTTTAGATCTCGGAAATGACGGAAATACTATGTTCTTTTTAAGGCGAAGGGGTTATTTTTACCCAACCTCGTTTTTTTAACGCCTTCATGAAAAACGGTTCTTTCTGCTTTCCGTTTAAATAACGAAGAACAAATGCCCAAATCTCTGGTTTCCGTATGCTCAAAAACTTAATCAGTTTGACTATAGCTGGAGTCACAGGATTCCTCCAATACTCTTTTGCCGTAGCGGAATACAACTTATTACAAGCACCGCGGGCTTCTTCCTGTCCTATCGTACCCAGCGTTTTCATCCTCCAATTTGCCATTTGTCTATACATAAAGTCCAGCAAGAAGCCTCTGTATTTATTGTCTCCAGGAAGACTCTCCAATACTGATCGGCAAATCTCTGTATCGATCTTGCAATATGACAACCAGGCATCTGGAGCTCGTGAAATCTGTCCTTCATGCTTGACCCAAAAATATAATGGTTGCCTTGTCCCAACAACTTTACCATTCTTCAAGAAAAAACGGAGAACGAAATCAAGGTCTTGGGCGCGCTGATAAGGGCGGCTCCGCAGGTCTCCTACGCTGGCTTTCCGAAAAAGCTTGTTCCAAATATTCGGATACGGATAGTCATTCGAGGATAAGATGGTTTTTACCATATCTTCCTGTAAATACTCCTCCCAGTCACTGTTGACAGGAGCAGAAACACTCTCGTCCAGATATTCTGTAATCTTGCAGCCCACGATTGAGATGTCATAGTTCTTTCCGCCGGAAATCGCCGCATACATCTGCCGAATCATATCATAATGGAAATAATCATCTCCGTCCGGAAAAAACAGAAATGCTCCTTGGGCGGCATTCTGCCCTGTATTTCTGGCGGCCCAAAGTCCTTGATTCGACTGATGAATCACACGACATCGGCTGTCTTTTTTGGCATATTCGTCACAAAGCAGACCAGAACGATCTGTTGATCCGTCATCGACCAAAAGAACATCAAGATTCTTATATGTTTGGTAATAAATGGAGTCAAGGCACTTGGGAAGATACTTTTCAATGTTATAAATAGGAACAATGACACTTATGAGATCGTCCATCTGTTGGTTGTATTATTTTCTGCAAAGATACTCATTAATTTCTTTGTACTACGAAGATATACCCTATATTCAACCATGTCTGCGTTAATTAGTATATTCGTTCCAGTTTATAATTTGGAAGATTATTTGCCGGAATGTCTTGAAAGTATTGCTGCTCAAACATATCAAATTTTAAGTGTCTCCTCTTCAACGATGGCTCTACCGATAAGTCCGTCATCTTCAATTCTCGCATTATCATCCCGCTATGAAGGTTTTGGTTTGGTAATCTTAGAAGCCATGGCTTGCGGCCTCCCTGTTGTTTCTTACGCATGTCCATGCGGCCCCAAAGACATCATCACTGACGGCATTGACGGCTTTTTAGTCCCAGACGGTGATGAGATAATTCTGGCGGAAAGAATATGCCGTTTGATTGAAGACGAAGAACTGCGCAAACGGATGGGGGCAGCTGTTTTTGAGCGAACAAAAGATTTCACATTAGATAAAAATATTCCGGATGGCGTTGTATGAAGAGCTGAAAAGGCAGCAGAAAAGACAACAATGAGCGGTCCGTCTTACTCCATCGCCATTCGCACGCTTGGAACTGCCGGTGAGTTTTTCCGGCAGGAGTTGGAGTCCATTATGCTACAGACTGTACGACCAGAACGGGTGGTGGTGTACATTGCTAAAGGATATGAGCGTCTGGCAGATACGGTGGGCGTTGAAGAGTATGTTTGGGTGGGCAAAGGAATGGTAGCACAACGAGCATTACGTTATGATGAAATCTCCAGCGAATTCATATTACTGCTTGATGACGATATGCTTCTGGCGCCAGATAGCGTTGAACGTATGCTGCGGGCTATGAAAGAACATGATGCAGATTGTGTCGGGGCCGATGTATTCCAAAACCATAAGATGTCACTGAAGACTAAGTTTTTTTCTGCGGTGACGAATCTGGTCTTTCCTCATTGGGGCCGAAAGTGGGCGTTCAAGATTCATCGAAACGGTTCATTCTCGTACAATAATCGTCCGAAAAAGTCTTATTACTGGTCGCAAAGCTGTGGTGGACCGGTAATGATGTGGAGAAAAGAGTCTTTGCGTCGTATTCATTTGGAAGATGAATTATGGTTGGACAAACTGGGATTCGCTTATGGTGATGACGCTTTGGAGTCTTTCAAACTTTTCCGTAATGGGGGACGTTTGGGTGTCATGTATGATTCTGGTATTCGAAATCTGGATGCGGGATCTTCGAGTACGGCTTTCAAGAAAAGTCCCAATCGGATTTATGTCCGAACGAAAGCGTCGTTCATGATCTGGTGGCGCTGTTGCTATCGATATGGAACGGATACTGCATGGTCCCGCTTTCTGGCTGTTTGCGCTTTTTTGTTCAAGACAATCTGGCTCTTGCCCGTGATGTGCGCGGCTGGTCGCCCCGGGGCGTATCTCCGGGGTTTACGGGATGGATGGAAAGAAGTCCATTCTGAGGCGTTTCAGGCCATTCCTGCCTATAGTTTGCCCAAAGAATGAGAATTCTTCACGTCATCACATCCTTGCGTACTGGCGGCGCGGAGCGGCTGGTGGTGGATCTGGCTAAACAGATGCGGGCAATGGGGGATGCGGTTGAAATCCTTCTTTTTGATGGAACGGAGACGCCGCTCAAGGCGGAAGCCGAATCTACAGGCATTTCGGTCCATGCACTCGGAGTGGGATGGCGGGCGATGCGCAATCCGCTGCTGGTTTTCAAATTGAAACGATTTCTTCGGAATTACAGATTCGAGGTGGTTCATACGCACAATACAGCTTGTCAGTTATTGACAGCCATTGCAACATTACACATGTCTGTACTATTGATAACAACAGAACATAATACCGACAATCGACGCAGGCAATGGTTGGGATATCGGGCAATGGACCGATGTATGTACCAACAATACCGTCGAATTATCTGTGTAAGCGAAGAGACGAAAGCAGCCCTTGTTTCTTACTTGAACAGCCCTCAATTGACAGCCAAGATGGATGTTATTTCCAACGGCATTGATGTCCAGAAGGTTGCCACTGCTTCACCCGCTTCAGATTTATCCATGTTTGAGGGTTTTAAATTGTTGATGGTTTCCGCTTTTCGGCCGCAGAAAGACCAGCAGACGGTCATTCGGGCAATGCAATTTCTTCCTCTGGAGTATATGTTGTTTCTGGCTGGCGGCTCCGAGACGGAAGCTGATCGAAAATGTCTTAAAGATTGTGAGCAATTGGTGGAAGAACTGGGTCTGGCCGACCGTGTCCGTTTTCTTGGCATTCGCTCCGATGTGCCACAGTTGCTGGCAGGTGCCGATGCTGTAGTGCTGTCGACGGCGTATGAAGGAATGTCCCTGTCGATGCTGGAAGCAATGGCGTCGGGACGGCCATTCCTGGCCTCCGACGTTTCGGGTGTCCACAATCTGGTCGCGGGCGCAGGTCTGCTCTTTCCCTACGGTGATGACCGGCAACTGGCCGCTTTGATCCGGAAAGTCTGTGAAAATCCTGCCCTGGCGGAGCTTGTTGGGGAGAAATGCCGGGCACGGGCCCTGCAATTTGATGTGGTTCAAACAGCTAAACGGTACAACGATACGTATAAAATATTACTTTTGCAGGATGAATCCAATTATGAATAAACTGCTCGTTTTCCTCCTGCTGGCCGCCTGCCTGCTGCAGGGTCCTGTGGCGTCGGCCGGCGTGAAGCCGGAGTGGATGCGGAAAAGCGAAGAACAATTGAACCAGAAACGGACCAACGATAGCTATGTCTTCAAGGTCTTCCACCAGTCGGCTCCCGATCATGAATGGCTGATGGATGAACGTTTCGAGCCGCTGCTCGACTATGTTCGGACTCGCTACCAAGCCCGGCCGGGCACGATGGCGCTCGATTCGCTGGTGGCGGCGGATATGCCGGTGACCTACCGGGTGACGTTTGTCGACGCTGAGGGCGAAGGCGTGGTGCTGGCGCAAAGGGTGGACAGTTACGAGATCATGGAAGATGTCTGTGACGAATTCCATTTCGATCTCTACGAGTTGTTTGCGGTTTCGGAAAAGAACCAGGACGTGCTGTTCGACCGGTTCAGCATGGCCGAGCCCAGCAGGGCGCTGGCTGCGCTGATGAGTGTCGTGCCGGGAATGGGACAGATCTACAAGGGTTCGACATGGAAGGGCGTGGCGCTGTTCGGCGCTGAAGGAGCACTGGTCACGACGGCCATCATTCTCAACAACCGGACGCAGTTCTATCAGCAGAAGGCCGACGCCGGTGAATTCCCGGTCGACAGCTGGCAGTCAAAGGCGGATGCCTACAAAACGATGCGGAATATCTCGATCGGCCTTGTGGCTGGCGTGTGGGTGGCCGGTATCTTGGACGCCTTGTTCGTCAGCGGTTCACAACGGGTGATCGTGAAAGACCCCGGCGGGCGGCAGCTCAGTATCGAGCCTGCCAGCACGACGGCCGGGCTGAGCCTGGTGTACAGATTCTGAAAAAGGAATGAAGAAAAAGATCATACGTACTGCAACGGTTCCGCTTTCGCTCGACCTGTTCTGCCGCGGTTTTCTGCGGGAGCTGTCGAAAGAGTATGAGGTGGTGGTCGTTTCGTCGCCGCTGCCCGAACTCGACAGCATACGGCACAGAGAGCGGGTGCGGACCATCGGCGTCCCCATGGAGCGGAAGATCGCGCCGCTCAAAGATCTGGTGTCGCTGTTCCGCCTGGTACGTGTGTTCCGAAAGGAGAAACCCGACATGGTGCACTCCATCACGCCGAAGGCCGGTCTTCTGTCTATGATGGCGGCCTGGCTGGCCCGGGTTCCGGTGCGGGTCCATACATTCACAGGCCTGCTGTTCCCCTATGCGACGGGATGGCGGCGGGTGTTGCTCCGGATGACCGACAGTCTGACGGCAGGTTGTGCGACACATGTCATCCCTGAAGGGGAGGGCATACGCGAGGACCTGGTCCGTTCCGGCATTACGAAAAAACCGCTCAAGGTTCTGGGCTTCGGCAATCTCCGTGGCATTGACATGGATTACTATGCCCGGACCGAAGAGATCTTGCAGCGGGCGTCCCGTCTCCGCGCGCATCTGGGCATCAGCGGCGATGCCTTCGTCTTCCTCTTTGTGGGCCGTTTCGACTATGACAAGGGTATCGTAGAACTGGTCCGCGCTACCTGCCTGCTGGAGCGGGAGGGCTTCGACATCCATCTGCTGATGGTCGGCGAGGAGGAACCCGACGGAAAGCCGCTCCCCATGCCAATCGTACAGGTGATGGCCACCTCGCCGCGCATCCACTTGTCGGATGGATGGCAAGAGGATGTCCGTCCCTGGTATGCCGCCGCCGATGTTTTGGTTCACCCAAGCTACCGCGAAGGCTTTCCCAACGTTGTAATCGAAGCGGGCGCGATGGATCTTTCCTCCATCGTGACCGACATCAACGGCTCACGCGAAATTATCCGGGAAGGAGAGAATGGCTTCATTGTTTCTTCCGGGGATGAGGAGGCGCTCTACGAAGCCATGAAACGTTTCATCATGGAACCGGAGTTGTCGCACGAGATGGCGGCGAAAGCGCGTGAGATGATTGGCGACCGTTTCGAACAGACATACGTACGAAACTGTCTGAAGGAATTTTATCACGAGATACTACAATGATTGCGGCACTGATTGCTCTCAAACGGAAAGCGCCTTGGTTGTGGCACCGGGTGGAAGACGTGAATGGACTTCTGTTCAGCGTCCGGTACCGCCGGCTACCGCAGCTGGCTGCGGATGTCCTTGCCGGGGTCCAGGTGTCGGACTATCGTTTTTCCTTGCTCGGAAAAGAGGATCTGCCGGCACTGGAGACTTTCCTGAAGGTCCAGCCGAAAGATTATCTGACCTGGTTTGCGCCGCATTCGTTCGAGAGCAAAGAATTGTATCGACTCTGGCGCAACCCGGCCTTTCTGATGATGAAGGTGGCCGGCGCAGACGGTTCGATGGCCGGGTATTTCTTCCTGCGCGGCTTTTTCATCGGCCGGGCCTTCGCCGGGCTGATCGTGGACGAGTCTCAGCAGAACCAGGGCATCGGGACGGCCATCTGGGCCAGCTGCGCGGACATCTGCAGCCGGGCCGGCCTGACCATGCAGGCTACGATCTCACCGGACAACCAGCCGTCCATGGTTTCGTGCGGGAATGGCACGGAAGTCCAGCCCATCGCCGAACTTGACGATGGCTATCTGGCCGTGCGGTGCTCACCGAAAAAACAAACAAAACAATGATAACGAGAATGAACAGATTTCAAATGCCCGGGCAGAAAATCCTCTTGCTGCTCTTCGCCATGTTGGTCGTGCTTCCGCTGCGGGCGCAGATTGACGACAAGTACCAGGATTACAGAGAAGTAATGCGCGATACCACTGCGCTCGTAGAGGGTCAGGTGACCATCGCCCGCGACACACTGCTCGATCCGTTTCGTGTGGTCACCAATCATTTTGGCTACAACTGGTTCCTGACCGGTTCGGGCGGTGTGCATACGTTCCGTGGTGATTACTCCAAGCTGGGTCCCTTCAAGGGGACGCTTTCTCCTGAGTGGAGTATCGGCGTGGGCAAATGGATTACGCCCTGGGTGGGCCTTAAACTGGAGGGGATCCTTTCGAATTCCCGAGGCTATACGCCTTATCAGACGGGAGATTATGGCTATAAAGACGTGGAGGGGCAGAACTACCGGCTGATGAAGACCCGCTGGGTGGATGTCGGTCTTTCGGGAATGCTCAACCTCACGCGATTGATTAATGGCTATGAAGGCTATAACAGTCGGAAAAACCTGAACCAGTTCATGCTCAACGTTGGTATCGGAGCTGTCCATCATTTGGGTTATAAGGGGGGGTATGGTTCGCAAAATGAACTTAGCGCACATACCGAACTTCAGTACAGCCGTTTCTTTTCGCCCAGAAGAATCGTGTCGCTCGATGTCAAGATACGGGGTTTGCTTTATCAGACCAATTTCGATGGGGAATATGGCCAGCTGGACCAAGCTGCTCACATTATCGATGCCAATGTCGGCGTACACGTAGGTTTGACCTTTCATCTGGGCGACTGGCCCCACAGGAGCTGGAACCGCGTGATGACGACCGTGTATCGCGATAAATGGACGGAACACGAGATCAAGGTCTTGAAGGTCAAGGAAGAGGAATCGAAGGCAGTCGTTGTCATCGAGCAGGAGAAACCGGTTCACAGCGGAACGCTTACCTTCTTCGTATTCTACCCCAACAACTACTCCGGACGCAACGATGCGCCGCTGATACCGACCTCGACGGTAAATGCCTTGGATTACCTGGCCGGCGGCATCTTTACCCAGAAACGTTATGCTGATACGGAGCTGGTGGCTTCCCGCATTCGCGACGGGCAGTCGCTCAAGGGACTCAAGATTGTCGACCTGCCTACGGAGAAGGCCGACCAGGACTTCGCCATCAACTACGTTCCGCGTGGCTACGAGATGCTGGAGGGGACACCGATTTCGCTCAGTCTGGACTACGATGCGATGAATGAGTTCTGCGAGAAGTCCGGCTATTACTATGCTCCAATCTTCGATGGCATGAACGTGTGGAAATACCGTATCGACGACGTAGCCCTGGGCCAGCATCTGGTAAGCAGCGCCAACTATCAGGAGACCAACTCCTATGGCTTGAACACCCATGCGGGCCTCGAGACCGTCAGCCGTTACATGGACATCGCGGAAGAAGACGAACTGGTAAGCTTTGCCGATGTCTATGCTGCCTTGAACAAGGATGAGGGGTATATTTCCAACTTCACTGACGAAGAAGCCGTGGCCCGGGTTCGCAAGATCTTCGAGAAAGGGGTCGTGGGTATTATCCAGGTCGAAGGCCTGGCCACGAGCCAGGGTGCGGAACCCGGTGCGGAATTCGATGAGCGGAATGCCGCTCTGGCCGAGAATCGTGCCCAGACGGTCATCTCCTGGCTCACAGGCTATGAAGCGCTGAAAGACACCCGTTCGCAGATCATGCTGATGAACAGTCGCGACGGCATCCGGACTGTCAACGATCCGAGTACGCGCGGCCTGAATGCTAAGCTGAACCGCTGCGTGAAGGTGCGTATTCGCTATCTGATTCAGGAATAGTGTTTTTCAAGTTTTTGTTCGACCGGCTGGCTGCCTTTTTCGGGCTGTTGCTGACCTGGCCGCTGTTGCTGGTGATCGGGCTGAAAATCAAGTCGATCTATACCGGTGAG
>JAEEGG010025586.1_pt1 | contig 11346 bp, 13 predicted proteins | sample 9134161 | NCBI WGS metagenome assembly JAEEGG01 (sample SAMN16246543, study PRJNA631951) | gut metagenome | biome: gut microbiome; feature: rumen; material: CR-attached | host: Bos | place: Iran: Karaj | collected 2018-10
CTATAATATGGCTTATCACGTGGAAAAATGATTTTGCGCGATGATCTTTTAATCTTTGAACGGTGGAATAGTAGTCTGTTTTTAACAGATACTATCCACATATGTGCCCGTAGCTCAGTTGGATAGAGCGTCAGCTTGCGGAGCTGAAGGTCGTACGTTCGAATCGTATCGGGCATACCATAATTTGAACCAAAAAGCCGTATTTTGGCAGTTTTTCTTCTTCGCTCGGTCAATACCGCGCTTTAGAAGAAGAAACTACCAATCTACGGTTTTTTGATTTCAAATTATTTCTCTTCTCGCTTGACCAAAAGTCGCGCTTCAAAGAGAGAAAATACCAACCTAGGCGATTTTTTCTAGCAAATACTTTTGTCAATATGGTGGAGTGGTTAGGATTAAGCCATTATGGCATAATAATAAAAAAGAATATGTTCGAGAATATAAAGAAAAAGCAAGAAGCGGGAGCTGAAGAGCGGACTAGCGAAGAGCCTGCTAATATTTGGGATACCCTTGCCAATGAGCTGTTTGCTGGTGATTCTAGGAATGCTAGTAACGCACGTGAAAAAGATATACCTAGAGAAGCGTCTTATATTAGCAGTATGAGGCAGCGCATAGCGAGGATAGAGGGAGTCTCAGAGAATGCGACGCTCGATAGTATGATATTGTACGGCCCTGGAGTTTTTATGTCTTTACTTCAAGCAAAGGTTGGGGCTGGTCGTTCGAAAGAATTGATAATTTCTATGCTCGATGAACAAGTGAAAAATGACTATATTCGACGTTATGATTTGCCCAAAGATGCGACTTGGGAGGATATACGCGATGAGGATGTTGATGCGTTTATTGATGATTGTGAAGATAACGGATTAAGTTTGGATAAAGGAGATGATAATTATTTTCTGAAACATCCAGAGGAATATCGTAAAGTTTTAGTAAAGAAATATGAGTTGCCGGAAGATACGAGCCTAGAAACTGCCAGAGGCGTGTTTATGGCGCAAGATGAAATTATGAATGAGCGAATTAATAATGGCTCGTCGTTTGGGTATTTGGAAAAGTATATTGAAGATAGACAACAAAGCGATCGTGGGAATAGTGGAGTTATAAGAGTAAACAACCCCCTGCTAGATAAGCATATGAGTGGTGAATATGACAATGTGGCTTCGGCGACAAAAAAAGACGAGACGCCACCAAAAAAGAAGTCATTCTTTGGGCTCTTCGGGTGAAATAAATAAGAATGTAAAAAATCCCCGATTAAGAATATTAACTTTTGCAGTTAGTATTCTCATTCGGGGATGATGGGCTTCGCTTTAGTCTTCTGACTCTGCCCTGACGATTGCTAGGCCAGCCGCACTGGCGTATATGCTTGAAATAAACATGGTTATAATGACCGCGATTACGCATATTTGTGACATAATGAAAGAAAAGAGGTGTTTTATGAAGAATGACGAGAAAAGATATATACCTGGTACAAATCAGAGCTGGGGGCGAGAATTGCCTGATGGGTATACAAATTCGTTGACGAGTAAGGATGGGCTTCCGTACGATAATGGCTGGAACTATGACGAGCGGGAGGATGAGGACGAAGAAGATGGCGAAGAAGAGGACGAGTCGAAAAAATCCGGCTGGGATTCATTAGATAAAAAGCATTGAAAATGTTGAGAGTTGAAAACGCTTCGTTTGAGGTAAAGAAAGGACGAAAAAAACTAGTCATTCTTGATGATGTTTCTTTTTTGGTGAAGCCTGGAGAGCTTGTAGTAATTACTGGTCCGAACGGTAGCGGTAAATCAACATTGGCGAAAATCATTGCCGGCATCGAAACGCTTAGTAATGGCAAAATCATCTTGAACGGACAAGATATCTCGACGAAAGATTGTACGGAACGCGCCAGAATGGGGATTGCCTATTCCCTGCAGACTCCAGTGCACTTCAAAGGTTTGACGGTGCGAGACTTATTGCAGATTGCGTCTACGAGTGGCGAGACTTTCTGCGGTGAGAATTTAGCCGAGGTGAGTGGCTTGCTGGAAAAAGTTGGCTTGGATTCTGGGCAGTACTTGGATCGCGAAATAAATAATTCCCTTTCTGGTGGCGAGTTGAAGCGTATTGAGATAGCTTCGGTGATTGCGCGTAATGCGTCGTTCACAATTTTTGATGAGCCGGAAGCCGGCATTGATATTTGGAGCTTCAATAATCTCATAAAAGTGTTCAAGGATATGCGTAAAAATAGTTCAGAACATGCGATTGTGATTATTTCACACCAAGAACGTATTATGCAGTTGGCGGATCGCATTATTGTACTTAAAGACGGAAAAGTTGCGCTGGACGGAAAAAGCGAGAAAGTTTTAGCTGCGATGGGGGATGTAAAATGATGGATTTGGACAAAATAGAGCGCGATTTGATGCGTGAGGTGTCTGGAGTAACTGGAATTCCAGAGGGGGCATATAATTTTCGCGTAAATGGAAAATCGATTGGTCGACATAGCTCAGATAGAATTGACATTATTCCGAAACACGGCAAGAGCGGTATAGATATCCGTATAGCAAATAATACTAGGGGTGAGATAGCGCATATTCCGGTAATTATTAGTGCGAGTGGGCTGAAAGAGGCGGTTTATAATGATTTTTATATTGGTGATAATTGCGAAGTGACGATTATTGCGGGATGTGGGATTTATAACTGTGGAGTCGACGATTCAATACATGATGGTATCCATACGTTTTACATTGGGAAAAATTCAACGGTATATTACATTGAAAAACATTGCGGTATTGGACCAGGAGCTGGCAAGATACTAAATCCGACGACTAAGTTATTTTTAAGCGAAGGAAGTCGCGCGGAGTTGCTGATGGAGCAGATTAAGGGCGTAGATTCAGCCAAACGCCTGACTGAGGCAGAATTAAAAAAAGATGCGCAAGTCGTGATTAAAGAGAGACTATTTACGCATGGCAAACAGCTAGCGGAGAGTAAGATTGTGGCACATTTGTTGGGTGATAATTCGTCGGTCGATATTGTGTCGCGCGCGGTCGCGCGGGACTATTCGGTGCAGGACTTCTCTTCTCATATTATTGGAAAGGCAAAATGTCGGGGGCATTCGGAATGCGATGCGATTATTATGGATAATGCGCGAGTGAATGCTGAGCCGGCGCTGGACGCGCAGAATATCGATGCGGAATTAATACATGAGGCGGCGATTGGAAAAATTGCAAATGATCAGTTGATGAAGCTGATGACCTTGGGCTTATCGCGTAGACAGGCTGAGGCGCAAATTATAAATGGATTTTTGAAATAAAAAAAGAGCGCCCACGGTGTTGCCGGGGCGCAGATAGTTTTTAGTCTTCGGGTAACTTGCCGCCGTTCTTGGCGATTTGGCGGTTTTTGAATCGGGAGTCGCTGGTGACATCGCGGACGACGACGATGGGTTCGGGAATGTCGACCTTCGTTTCGTTGTTCGGCACTTCGATCTCGAGAATTGCATATTTCTCATTCGAAGGGTAAATATCAATCTCGAGGGCGAGGCCGTTCGGCTGAGGTATGCGGTAGCGTGTTTTGATTACCGGCTGGCAATCGGGGTCAGCTTCCTGTTGGATCAGTTTGGTGTATTCTGCGAACGAGATGACCTCTTCTTCTTCCAGCCGCGTTGCGCGCTCTCCAGTTTTGCGCTTTGTGGTTTTGACGAACGTACGATTGCTGGACTCCTCGAGCTGGCGGACACGTCTTTCTTCGCCGGGCGAAGAGGTAAGATAAAATTGTATGATTGTGATCTGTCGACAGCCATCCATCGAGGTGAGCGTGTCGATATCGGGCCGCTCGATGAGATACTTATATTCAATCTCTTTGGCGGCGGTACTGGGGTTATTTGTTGCTGACATAATACCTCCTTTTCGAAGACTATTTTAAGGTTGCATCGCAAAGCGACAGATATACTATAACAAATTTACTGCGAATAAAGAAGCAATATGCGGGCTTTGGCTGCCTCTATAAATATGATAGAATAAGAGGTGGAAGCGTGGCCGAGTGGTTGAAGGCGCACGACTCGAAATCGTGTGGGCAGCAATGTCTCGGGGGTTCGAATCCCTTCGCTTCCGCCAGGTTGATATTAAAAAGAACCCGTTATTGGGTTCTTTTTTTGATTAGCTCTTCCCTATGACGGCTAAGGTTGTGATAACGACGGCAATTATGAGCAAAATGCCTATGACAACAAGAACTAATCGAAGCCGTTGTTTGTGGGCTTTTCTCGCAAAATAACCTTCGCCAATCGTGGTTGACGTGGCGGATGGTGCTCCTGGGTCGGCCGGCGTAGCTACTGGTGCAGACGAGGCTGGGACAAATTTTGCCGATGGCGCAACCTCGATAATGGGGGTAGTTTTATGGGGTGCGTTACTGTCGATTGGTGAGCTAGTAGTTTTGAGCGCGGTTTTATCCGACGGTTTGGCTTGGGTTAAGGGATGATTTTGGATGATTTTATTCATTGTGTGATCTAATTAAAGTTCGATAATTCGATAACCATAGACATATTCGATTCTAGTTGGGCCATGTTGGCGGATGAGGTTATGCTCGCTAGGATAAGTGTGTCCATGTAATAATACTTGAGGTGGCTTTTGATCGATATATTGCAAGAGTGCGTCGAAACCTTGGTGTGCGATTTCGTCTTCGTCATTTATGCCGCGAGGTGGGCAATGCGTGAGGAAAATGTCGACTTGAGGGTAATCGGCGAGAATGTCATAAACTTCCTCTTGGGTATACATAATAGCGTAAGGACTTGCTTTGTAGCGGACGCAACCCTGGAGGCCGGCAAAACTTTTGCCTTGATAGTGCCAAATCATTTGGTGAAGATTCATAATACCCAATTCTTCCATATATTGACCACTATCATGATTGCCGTAAATGCCGATTTTGGGAATATTGGGAATATCGGCAAGTGGTAAAAGGTCCTCTCTTGCAAAGTCGCCAAGACTAATTATCAGTTCAACGTTTTCACTGATGGCTGTTTGACGGATGTCTATTTGGGGTCGACGATCTGCTAGCACGAGCGTTTTCATGCTATTAGTTTATCATATGAGGTCGAATGTCTCTGTTGAGGTATAATGAGAGTAAAAGGAGAATGTGATGGCGAGTATTTTTACGAAAATTATTAATGGCGAATTGCCCTGCTATAAGATTTACGAGGATGAAAAGACATTTGCTTTTTTGAATATTAATCCAGAAGCGCGTGGCGATACGCTGGTTGTGCCAAAGGTTGAAGTTGATAAGATATATGATTTGGCGGACGAAGATTATTCTGCCCTATGGCTAGCAGTTAAAAAAGTTGCAAAGCATATGGAAGAAGTGACTGGACGACGAACAATTATGAAGGTGATTGGTAAGGATGTGCCGCATGCACATGTGCATGTGATGCCACTAGATGATTCATGGGAGGAAGATAGAATCATCAAGATGAGTGACGAGGAATTAAGAGAAGCTTGTGCAGAATTGGCGTTCTAGGCGGTTTTGCGAGACGCTTGCGATTGTGGGGTGACCTGGGGCTGTCTTCGAATAACTGGCGTTTTGGTGTCACGGTTATCGTAAAAATGCTCAGACCGTCGAGTGGCTGCCACTGCTGCTTCGTCGAATCCTCTGTAGATTGAAGTTTTTTTATAATCTTCGCGAAATGATAATTCGGCGAGGTGAGAAATTTTGTACGGAGATTGATCGAGGTCTTTCTGAATACTTTGGGTGACTTTGACAATAGTGGCGAAGGTTTTATCACGAAAAGCGCTGTTGCGATCTATGAAGAGGTTGGCTACCTTGTCGGGGTCGTATTCGCCGTTTTTATCAGCTGGGCCTAGAGCTAGTTGGATATCGGATGGGAGCTCTTTAGTTAGTCGGCGCAACTCTTGTTGAGTGATTAGCCCGATTGCGCCAAGGTTGTCGAAATCTTGGTTTTCTTCCTTAGTCAACTCTCCGCCACCGTTACTATACTCATCCATGAGTGGCGTGATGAAAAGTTGATTTTGTGCGGACATTTCATAGAGGATTTTGAATGAAATTAAGGCGGTTTGCTCTTTGTCGATATTGAGGCCGCCGAGTTCTGGCACGGAGGAGCGTTCGAGCGTATCGTCAATTGTGTGCTTATCTACGCCGACGCAGTATTTGGGAACGCGGGTTTGCCATGATAAATCTCCGTCTTCGTCGCGACAGTAGCGAATATCGGTTAGTCCGACGGGATAGCCGAGATTTTTATCGTTTGAGCTAATTAATATTTTTTCGCGCACGCCCGACTCGTCGGGTTTGGTCGTAATGTCGAATGCGACTGGGCATTTAAAGTCGGAGCTCCGCAAAAAGAATGCGGCATCGACGCGATTACTGTAGTCGTCGAATTCGGTGGGCCAGATCGAGTCGGCGGTGTAGCTTTCATTTTCTTCGTCGTAGAAAAGATTGCCGTTGTTAATGGAAAACTGGACGAGGTATTCGATAGCTTTGGGGTGGTATTGGTCGTCAGCACTTTTGGAATATTCGAAGTTTCTTTGGTTTCTTGCTACGTATTCCTTATCTTTTCGAATAAAGCGCCTATGGATCGGAGAACTCGAGAAATCATCAATGGTGGGTCTGAAGTTTTCTTTGACGATTTTTTCGAGCGCTTCGGTCTTGCGTTTATTTTCGGCTTTTCGAGCTTCTTCATGTGTTTCGGAGCTGCGAGCTGTGGTAGATTCGGCTGTAAATGGCATATTTTTCGTTGTTTTTTTTGTTGGTGGCTTATTTATATATAGCATAAACACTTTAAAAAGTCAAGATAGGAAAAAGCGGGACAGTGTTGTCCCGCTTAGGCGGCGAGTGCCGCTCTGACCTTATTTACCTCCTGCTCGAACAGGTCTATGTGCTTTTTGGTCGGCATAAGGGAGATATAACTTCCCTTTTCAGTGCATTCGCCGATTCTTCCGATCAGCTGAGCGGACTGAATAGTATACCAAGCTTTTTTGAGCTGTTCGCTCGTGGAGGCGCCAGTGTATACGATGGCGATATTGGTCTTTGCAAGGTTCGCGTTTGTCATGGCATTTCCCCCTTTTCTTGATGTGCTATGGACAAATCGTAACCTTATTGTAGCATAGAACTTAAAAATTGTCAAGCATAAGCGTCGATTGGCGCTTGGTTTGGCCCGCCTAGATAAGGCGCAGCTCAGCTTTCATTTTTTCGAGAAGGTCTTGCTTAATCTTGAGTTGTTCGCGGGTTTCGTCGACGAGTTCTTTTGGTGCCTTTTTGGTGTAATTAGGATTGCTGAGGCGCGCGTCAAGAGTATTGATTTCGCTACCAAGTTTTAGGATACGGTCCTCGAGGTTGTGCTTGTATTTATTGAGGACATCTTCTGGGATTTGCAAGTAGATATTGTGATTAGGAATTGCCAAACGAAGACCGCTAAGTTCGTCGGTACTGATTTTTGGTACACACGGAGCTTTGGTTAGGTGCTGGATGAGAAGTTGGTTGTCGTACATGAGCGGATCGTCGTCAAAGGCGATTGGATAAGATGCTGCACCTGGCAAGCTCTGGAAATGACTGCGAATGTTGACGATGATTTCTTTAAGCTCTTCGAATCTCTTAACTTTTTTATGGTCGATTTGATATGGTTCTGGCCAGTTTTGAGTAATGAGCATGCCGCTAGTCCAGCTGAGGGTTTGCCAGATTGTTTCGGTGACGAATGGTGCGAATGGGTGGAGCATGATAAGAATCTGCTCGAGAGTTGATTTGAGAAGTGTAGTATCTTTCCAAAGTTTTTCGCTTTCAATAAACCAGTCGGCGTATTTGTTCCAGATTAGGTCATAAAGAAGGTCGCCTGCTTCGGCGAAGCGGTAATTTGCGAGAAGCTTTTGAATCTCCTTGTTTGCTTGGTTAATTTGGTGACAAATCCAGTCTTCGCTGTAGTTGTCGATTGTTAGCTCTTTGTCGCCTTTCGGATTGTCATCGACGAGTTGCTGAATGAGGCGCGCAACGTTCCAGAGCTTATTGCAGAGATTGCGGCTTGCGATAACTTTGCTTGTGCTGAATGCTTGGTTAACGCCGGCGGAACGGCTTGCGATGAGACCGAGGCGTAGTGCGTCGGAGCCATACTGACTAACGATTTCGATTGGATTGATGACGTTACCTTTTGATTTGGACATCTTCTGCCCTTTTTCGTCTAACACCATACCGTGCATATAGACGTCTTTGAATGGGATGTCGCCAGTGACATAGAGGCTAAGCATAATCATGCGACCGACCCATTGGAACAGTAAGTCGGCACCAGTTTCCATAACGGAGGTTGGAAAATGCGCTCTGCGTTCGCTGGTAGTAATGTATGGCCATTGGCCGGAGCTAAACCAGGTATCGAAGGTGTCTTCGTCGCGTATGTAAGTGTTGCCGTTTTTCTTTAGCTCTGTCTTATCGACATGCTCATCGAAAATCCAATCTGATGGGTCGTTGATGTTTTGGAAGGCAGGAATTGGGATGCCCCACGGAATTTGGCGCGAGATGTTCCAATCTTTTAATTGTTCAAGATAGTTGATAAGAACTTGCTTTTTGCTAGCGGGGTGGAATTTGATCTTCCCTGCCCTGAGCGCTTTGATGGCCTCTTTTGCTAGAGGTTTTACATCTACGAACCATTGTTCTTTGAGTAACGGCTCAATGACAGTATCGCACTTGTAACAGTGGCCAACAGAGTGCGTGATTTTTTCTTCTCCCCGAAGTAAGCCCTGCTCTTCTAGGTTTTTAAGAACTTTTTTACGGGCATCTTGGACCGTGAGGTTTTCGTAGTTGGCGCCCGCATTTTCATTCATTTTGCCATCGAAACCAATGACTGTAATCATTGGGAGATTGTGGCGTTGACCAACCTCGTAGTCGTTTTGATCGTGTGCTGGTGTAATTTTTACAACACCCGTGCCATATTCTATGTCGGCATGCTCGTCGGCGATGATAGGTATCTCGCGATCGGTAAGTGGAAGTTTGAGCATTTTCCCTACGAGATGTTTGTAGCGCTTGTCTTCTGGGTTGACGGCCACGGCGGTATCGCCAAGTAGGGTTTCAGGCCGCGTAGTTGAGACGATTAATTCTGTGACACCTTGCGATGGTTCTACTAGCGGGTATGCGATTTGCCAGAGCATGCCCTTTTCGTCTTTATGTGTTACTTCGATATCTGCGAAAGCGGTTTGATGTTTGGTGCAAAAGTTTACGAGCTTCTTGCCTCTGTAGATTAATCCGTCATCCCATAGTTTTTTGAAGGTTTTATAGACGGTGTCGGTAACCTTTGGGTCTAAAGTAAAAGTTAAACTATCCCAATCACAGGATGCGCCGAGAGCGCGTAGTTGGAGTTCCATATTTCCGCGTTGTTCGTGAACGAAATCCCAGACCTGGGAGTATAGCTGGTCCCGGGTGTAATCGAAGCGAGTCTTCCCTTTTGACTCTAGATAGCGCTCGTATACAACCCACGTTTCGAAACCGGCATGATCAGCTCCTGGAATATACCAAGTATTATCTCCCTTGAGGCGGTGGTATCTTGTGAGGATATCTTCTAGTGCAATTGTAAGCCCGTGGCCAATATGCAAGTTGCCATTTGCGTTTGGCGGCGGCATGACGATGGTGTAATTTTCTGCTTTTTTGTTTGAGGTAGGTTTAAATGCGCCGGATTTTTCCCAGAGTGCGTATACGTCTGGCTCGTATTCGTTCGGCTCGTAGGCTTTACTAAATTTCATGTGAATATTATAACATATTTTTAACCATTTTACCTCTTATATGCGTTATTGTACAAATATCTTTTACTTTATTCGTTTATTCGGTTGTGTTTGGGTGTATTTTTGGCAATTTGGTATAAAAAAGAGCGCTTTTTGCGCCTATTTTTAATAATTTTTCATCAAAAATTACGATTTTCACATGAAAAAATCCATAAAAATCACGAATATTTCACGTGAAACATTTACAAATAGCTAAAAATGTTTTCTGCTATGCGTACACCTTACGTTCGTTCGTCCCAAACGATTACTCGTTGGTAATTTAATTTTAGCGCAAACGGGATGCTAAGTCAAATGGTGGCTAATAAATAGATAAATATTAACATAATCTTTTTGCACTTTTGGGGGAAATGTGGATAATGTTGTTATGGCGTTTATTCGTAAATTTAAGACTGGGAGCGGTGCGACTGGTGTTCAAGTTTGTTGGAAACAGGGTGGGGAAGTCGTGAAGACTGTTCATATTGGTTCGGCAAATAGCGATTTGGCTTTGGAAAAATTGCTAAAAAAAGCGCAAAAAGTGATCGATGATGGGAAAAGACCACTTTTTGATTTACGGAAATTTGATAAAAAGTCTTGACATAAGGTGTTATTTTTTCAAAAAAAATTTTTTTGCGCTTCGCGCATTATATTTTTGTGGTTTTATTTTTGCTTTTTGCTAAAAATAAAAAAATTTTTCCGCCTGCGGCGGAATATATTGCATAGACTACGCAGACTGCGTAATCTTGCTTATGCATTTCGTGATATATTTTATGTGCTAGACTTTTGCACAATTTTTTGCACAGGTTTTTCAACAGGATGCAGTATGGCGAGTATGCGTTGCATTTTTTCTTGCGTAAGATCTGTTGGCAGACACAATACTTTTGGATGTATTGATTCGGCGATTGGTGCCATTTTGCTACTATAATGATAGCGACGGTTTGAGTTTGGGCCGGGGTAGAGAAGAGGAGAATACCATCTTCGTATGAAAAAGCCGGAGCTAGTTAGTATATCGTAGACTTTTGTGGCGGTTGAGGCGTCCTTAAATAGTATCGGGTATGCTAATAGTGGTTCGTCGTAATTGTTGATAAGTTCAAAATCTGGGTTGTTTGCTAGTTTTTTGTTATAAACGCGGACGTTTTTTTGTCGGAGTTTATAGATGGCTGGTAGGGCAGGGAGATGCTTTAGGATAGTATTATTGACAAATTTTGTAGATGCATATGGACGAGATTGCTCTGCGGATTGTTCAAATGGCGCTACAGCGAGTTCGAATATGTGAGCTTTGTAAGCGAGGTTGCGTACATCGTTAAATATCGAATTTGGCAAACGGTGAAGGAGGCCATTTTGGAAGCGATATGTACGCGACCTTAGATCTAGACCAAGTGGCGGTTGTGGTAAATTTAGTAGGGAAGTGGTTATTTCTTCGTAAAGTTTTGGGTTTTTCTTTTTTAGCTCAGGTTTTACATAGATAGCACCACCAAATTTGGTGTTTTTGATTACTTTCTCAACGCCGAATGAGTGGACGGAGATGTCCGCGAGTATTTCGCCAGATTCGCTGGCGGCCATTCGGGTAAGGCAGTGGGCGGAATCTTCGATTAGGATTAGGCGGCGTTTTTTAGCGAAATTGGCGATTGCTTGGGCCTTGTTG
>JAEEGG010025589.1_pt1 | contig 11345 bp, 8 predicted proteins | sample 9134161 | NCBI WGS metagenome assembly JAEEGG01 (sample SAMN16246543, study PRJNA631951) | gut metagenome | biome: gut microbiome; feature: rumen; material: CR-attached | host: Bos | place: Iran: Karaj | collected 2018-10
AAAAATAACTCGAAACTCAGCGATTTCGACTGGAGGTTGTTGAGTTTCGACAAATTAAACTGTTTTTGCGCCGGATGTGAGGAAATTTGCGCGTCCGGCGATGTTTTCTCTAAAAAGCGCGGTTTACCGTGAAAGAGGGGTGACGCGATAGATGAAATTGAAAAAAAGAAACGACCCGAACGGGAGTTTTGTGATTGGTAATTCGTTCGCAGAGCTCTACCTCGGACGCCTTTCGGGCGATGCTGTGAGGATGTACGTGTACCTGCGTTATCTGTTTTCAAACGGTCTGGAATTGTACCCGGAAGAGGCTGCCAAAACGCTTCGTCTGGACGGAAATGCATGTTTGGAGGCTCTTCGCGAACTCAAACGGAATGGCGCAATAGATGCGACAGACGAGATTATTATAACTGCGGATTCTGATCTTCGTGATGCACTCAAAAAAGCTTTAGAGCGTGATTTTAACGACAAGGAAGCAACTGCTCGTAGTGCGCTGAAGGATGAGTATACAGAGGTAATCCGGACAATCAACGACGAGTTTTTCGGCGGCAGTATGAATGCTACTTGGTTTAGCTTTTTGGATAAGTGCAAAATCGAGTACGGATTCATGCCTGAGACAATCTATTTGCTATTCAAACTTTGCAAAAAAGACGACAAGCCGTTTGCGTCGAGGGCATCCCTGAATTACATTTCAAAGGTGGCTGCAAACTGGTTTGCCGAACGTGTTGTGACACCCGAAGACGTTGACGCGAGTGTAAAAAGATTCCGCGAGTTCGGACCCTATTCTGACTTCATTGCGAGGAAAATCGGCTTTTCGAGGCCGTGGACGGAGCAGGAGAAAAAAGTCATTGAAACGTGGCTCGACGGTGGAATTACGAGAGAGATGCTGGCGGTGCTGCTCGACGACACGGGCCGGGTGAGCGCGTTCACTGTCAGGAAGATCGACGGCGAGGTCAAAAAATGGACCGAGGCGGGGCTCAAAAATCCCGAGGAAGTCAAGAACTATTACGAGGCGCTTGCGCAGGCGGGGAAAAAGGGCGGCGGCCAGGCACCCAAAGGCGCATCCGGGAACAAGACCGGGCGCGAGACGAAAAAACAGGCGGGGCAGGAAGGCCACTTCGACAACGAGAGAAATTACAGCGGCAGCTTTTTCGAGATGCTCGAGCAGCGCGACAAAAACGACAAAAACGACAAGAGCGACAAGAGCGCGAACGGAGCGGCGGAGAGCGGCCGGGAAGACGCAAACAAGAATAAAACAGGGGGCGACACGAAATGAAAGAACGCGCCGAAATCGCATCATACGCGGCCGCGATACTGTCGGAGAGACGGTTCGAGGCTGAAAAACTGGCGGATGAGAGACGCCGGGAAGTCGCTTCCGCGTTGCCGGAATACGAGGCTGCCGAGACCCGGATCAGGGAAGAGGGCCTCAAGCTCGTGAGGCTTGCCGTCAGGGGGCAGGCGGAGTCGGAAGAGTACAGAAGGACCGTCGAGGAGCTGGAGAGGCTTGGCGCAAGGCGGACGGAGATTCTGACCGCGGCGGGCTATCCGGCCGACTACATCGAGAACTGCCACACCTGCAAAAAGTGCCGCGATAAGGGCTACCTCGAGGACGGAAACGGAGTGCAGACCTACTGCGAGTGCTACACGGACATCTGCAAAAAGGCGGTTCTGGAGGAGTCCGGAATACCGGTCAAGAAGGGCTTCGAGGCGTTCGATGCCGGCGTGTACGCGCCGGAGGACAGGCAGGAGGCGCTGGAAAAGCTTGAGGACGCTAAGAGGTTCACGGCGGATTTGCGCGGGTCGCGGAGCATGCTTTTCTACGGCAAGGCGGGCTCGGGCAAAACGTATCTCGCGAGTCTGGCGGCGACCGAGGCGGTCAGGCAGGGCTTCTTCACGGTCTACGCGACGGTGCCGCTGCTGATGCAGAACCTTCTTTACTACGGGGACGACGAACGGGCGCTTGCGAGAAGGGACCAGACGTTCGAGATCATCCACAGCGCCGACCTTCTGATTCTGGACGAGCTCGGAACGGAGCGGATGACACCGGCGAGAATGGACATGTTGTCGGGAATCATCGACGGCATCGTAACGGACAGCTCGCGCAAATGCATCGTTATTTCAAACCTGACGCTGCCGGAGATTCTTGAGAACTACGGCGAGAGGATATTCTCGAGACTGGCCGCCATGCAGCTGGTGAAGTTCGACTTCGAGGCCAGCGGGGACTTGAGACTCAGACTTAAGTAAACAGACTGTTTTGAACTATATTTAGGGAAAAAATAAGGCGGCGCCCCGCGCGGGGCGCCGCCTTTTGCATTTGTGTTAATACTTTATATCAACCCTTGGGGCTGCCGGGGCCGGCAAGCTGCCTGGCCGGGTCGTAGACAAAGACGGCTGTCACGTGTTCATCGTCGGTTATCGTCATCTCGCCGCCCTGGGAGATCACGAAGTCGCACTCGCGCGTATACGATTCGTCAGACTTTTGCAGGACGATCGTGTAGTGCATTTTTCCGATCTCTTTCACGGAAATGAACTGCGCGGTGGGGTATACGACGTCTGTGCTGCCCCATTTGCCGAATACGATTCTCGGCATGCCCCCGGAAACCTCGAAGTGGGCGTATATGCCCTCGTCTGCGCAATGCCAGGTGCCGCCGTATAGTTCGACGAATTCGACTCCGGAGTGAATCTTGTGGTTCTCGTAGTCGTCGGGCAGGTAGGCGACTTCCTCGCTGCCGGTGAGGTTGATCGAGACGACGTTGCCGGCGTCATAGAGTTTCGCGGGCAGCCGCTTTTCGGCTCCGGTCTCGTCGACGAGCACGAGTTCGTATTCACGCCCGGTGCCGGAGGTGTCGACCGCGGATTTGATCGTGAACACTTCGGTGTAGCCGTCCCCGGTCCACTCGCCGCGTGCCATCTTGACGCTGCCGTCCGCCGCCTGGAATACGTCGATGTACCAGTTCGCGAGGTCACCTTGAGCGGATCTGAGGCCTCCGAACACGGTGAGAATTTCGGCCGCCGGAAGGGAGTGGAGATTCTCCTCGAGCGGGAACTGCCTCGCGCCGTTGTATTCGTAAACCTTCTCGCTGCCGTCGACGTCGGTGAAGGTCATCCGGCCGTTCTCGACCTTGACATGGACCTCCTGTCTAAATCCCTTGGGAGTCCTGACCTCGTGCCCGTAGTCATCCTGACCTTTCTCGACAGCGGCGCAGATCTCGTAAACCGGGAAGTCGCCGCCGGCGTTCCAGATGCCGAACAGCGCTGTGACTTTGCCTTCCGTGCTCGTGAAGTCGATGAAGCTTTCGTCGATAGCGGTCCAGGTGCCTTCGTATTTTTTAAAGAAGTCCGCCGTGCGCTTTGCGGAGTTGTCGTCCTCCTCACCCGTATTTGTGCCGGGGTTCCCGTGAATGAAATCGCACGATACGGCCAAAGCCGCCAGCGCGAAAACAAGCACCGCGAATACCGCTGCGATTATGATTCTTTTTTTCATAAGTCAGTCTCCTTTCCGGTTTCCGGCGCCATAAGTGCCGGGTCCGTACAAATCCCGTGATTCGATTGAATCCAAATTCAATCAAATCCGGAATGAAACAACGCGTTTTCGAACGTTCCGGACAGCCGGAACTCATTTCCGCTTCTATTATATAAAAAAGCGCGCGCGAGGTCAACATTCAAGAAGAGGGCGGGAAAATTCACGCGCTGCACGGAAAACGGATTTTATTTTCGAAAAAGAGCCGGAAAAACCGCTGAAAATAACTTAAAAACGTCGAATGAGTCTTGAAAAAAACTGCGATACGGTTTATAATTGAGTGGTTTGAATCAAACTCAACGAATCAAACATTCAAATTTTGACGGAGGTATATTCTCTATGGACAACGGATGCCTGAAAAACGACGAAAAGTATCAGAAGCTCCTTGAAATCATTGAAGTCAATAAGAATATCCGCGGCTCCCTTATTCGCGTCCTTCACGACGCGCAGGAGGTCTACGGCTATCTGCCGATCGAAGTGCAGAAGGTCGTAGCTGACGGTCTCGGAATTCCGCTGGCGGAAGTTTACGGCGTGGTCACGTTCTACGCCCAGTTTACCACGAAGCCGAAGGGCGAGTACAGAATTTCCGTGTGCCTCGGGACCGCGTGCTACGTTAAAGGTTCCGACAAGCTTCTCGAGAAGATCCAGGACGAGCTGGGAATCGAGGTCGGCGACTGCACTGAGGACGGAAAGTTCTCGATCGAAGCCTGCCGCTGCATCGGCGCGTGCGGACTCGCTCCCGTTTTCACGGTGAACAAGGACGTCTACGGCAAGAAGGTTCCCGACGATATTCCGGCGATCATCGCCAAGTACAGGGAATGATACGGAGGTGCTTTGATGATTACTGTAGAACAACTTAACGAAATCAGAAAGAATTCGATCCCGAAGGTCGCGCTGAGAAAGAAAGTTTTCGAGACGCGCGTTCCCGAACTCAAGGGCGACATCTCCGGACTTCTTAAGGAAGGCAACGAGAAGACCTACCGCGCGCACATTCTCTGCTGCGCCGGCACCGGATGCAAATCCTCAGGCTCCGACAACCTCCGCGAAGAGTTCGAGAAGGTTCTGGCCAAGTACGGCCTCACCGACGAGGTCAAGATCGTGAAGACCGGCTGCTTCGGACTCTGCGCCGAAGGACCGATCGTCGTCGTTTACCCCGAAGACGCGATGTACTGCAAGGTGGGCATCGAGGACGTTGAAGAGATCGTCACCGAGCACATTATGAAGGGCAAGATCGTCCGCAGACTTCTCGAGAACTACGCGGCGCGCGAAAAAGAGGGCGAAATCACCGAGGAAGACCTCGAGGGCAGCACGTTCTTTAAGAAGCAGATGCGTATCGCTCTGCACAACTGCGGCAGGATCAACCCCGAGGACATCGAGGAGTACATCGCGATCGACGGCTACCAGGCTCTCGCGAAGGTGGTCACTTCAATGACGCCCGACGAGGTCATCCAGGTGATGCTCGACTCCGGACTCAGGGGCCGCGGCGGCGCGGGATTCCCCACCGGCAGAAAGTGGATGTTCGCAAAGGCAAGCGTCTCGGATCAGAAATACGTCTGCTGCAACGCCGACGAGGGCGACCCGGGCGCGTTCATGGACAGAAGCGTTCTCGAGGGCGACCCCCACGAGGTACTTGAGGCAATGGCAATTGCCGGCTACGCGATCGGCGCGAACCACGGTTTCATCTACGTGCGCGCGGAGTACCCGACGGCCGTTGAGAGACTTGAAATCGCAATCAGACAGGCCGAAGAGTACGGAATTCTCGGCGACCACATTTTCGGAACCGACTTCTCCTTCAGAATCGAGCTCAGGCTCGGCGCCGGCGCGTTCGTGTGCGGCGAGGAGACGGCGCTTATGACCAGCGTCGAGGGCCACAGAGGCGAGCCCAGACCGAGACCTCCGTTCCCGGCCGTAAAGGGACTTTTCGCCGAGCCCACGATTCTCAACAACGTTGAGACCTTCGCGAACGTTCCCCAGATCATTCTCAAGGGCGCCGACTGGTTCAAGTCCATCGGCACCGAGAAGAGCACCGGCGCAAAGGTGTTCGCGGTGGGCGGCAAGATCAAGAATACCGGTCTCGTCGAGGTTCCCATGGGCACCACGCTCCGTGAAGTCGTTTACGACATCGGCGGCGGCATTCCCAACGGCAAGAAGTTCAAGGCGGCCCAGACCGGCGGACCTTCCGGCGGCTGCATTCCCGCGTCCCTGATCGACACCCCGATCGACTACGACTCGCTGATCCAGATCGGCTCGATGATGGGCTCCGGCGGTCTTATCGTCATGGACGAGGACACCTGTATGGTCGACATCGCCAAGTTCTTCCTGGCGTTCACCGTCGAGGAGTCCTGCGGCAAGTGCCCGCCCTGCAGAATCGGTACCAAGAGGATGTACGACATTCTCGACAAGATCACGAGAGGCGAGGGCGAACTCAAGGACATCGACGACCTTTACGAGCTTGCCGACGCGATCAAGTCCTCCGCTCTCTGCGGCCTCGGACAGACCGCTCCCAACCCGGTTCTCTCTACGCTCCGCTACTTCAAGGACGAGTACATCGCCCACGTTGTGGACAAGAAATGCCCCGCAGGCGTGTGCAAGGCCCTTATGCAGTACACAATTGATCAGGAAAAGTGCATCGGCTGCGGCAAGTGCGCAAGAAATTGCCCCGCTGACGCGATTTCGAAAACGGACTACGTCGCTCCCGGCCACAAGCTTCCTTCGATGGTCATCGACCAGAGCAAGTGCTTAAAGTGCGGCGCCTGCATGGAAGGCTGCAAGTTCGGCGCGATTTCCAAGAAATGAGAGGTGCACGACATGAAAATGATTAATCTTAAAATCGACGGAACCCCGGTAACCGTTCCGGAGGGCACAACTATTCTGGAAGCCGCGAGACTGGCGGGCGTGAAGATCCCGACCCTCTGCTTCCTTAAGGACATCAACGAGATCGGCGCCTGCCGCATGTGCGTTGTCGAGATCAAGGGCGCAAGGGCGCTCCAGGCCGCGTGCGTATACCCGGTCAGCGAAGGTCTCGAGGTCATCACCAACTCCGAGAAGGTCAGAAAAGCCCGCAAGATCACTCTCGAGCTCATTCTCTCCAACCACGACAGACGCTGCCTCGAGTGCTCCAGATCGCAGAACTGCGAACTCCAGGCCCTTTCCAAAGAGCTCGGCGTTAACGAGATCCGCTTCCCGGCACTCTACGAGAAGACGCTTCTCCCGATCGACGACCTCTCGCCCTCTGTTGTGCGCGACCCCAACAAGTGCGTCCTCTGCCGCCGCTGCGTAAGCGTGTGCAAGAACGTACAGACCGTCGGAGTCATCGACACCATGGAGAGAGGCTACAGAACGGTAGTCGCTTCGCCTTTCGGAAAGTCCCTGGCCGACACTCCCTGCGTCAACTGCGGACAGTGCATCGCGGTCTGCCCGACCGGCGCTCTTACCGAAAAATCGGACAAATCGAAGGTTTGGGCGGCGCTCGCTGACCCCGACAAGTACGTGGTCTTCCAGACTGCGCCGGCGGTCCGCTTCTCGATCGGCGAGGCCTTCGGAATGCCTATCGGTTCCAGACCCACCGGCAAGATGGTCACCGCCATCCGACGCCTCGGCGTCGACAAGGTGTTTGACACCGACACCGGCGCGGACCTCACGATCATGGAAGAGGGCACGGAGCTCCTCCACCGCATCAAGAACGGCGGCAAGCTTCCGATGATCACCTCCTGCAGCCCCGGCTGGATCAAGTTCTGCGAGCACAACTTCCCGGACTTCCTGGACAACCTCTCCACCTGCAAGTCGCCCCACGAGATGTTCGGCGCCGTCATCAAAACGTACTACGCCCAGAATATGGGCATCGACCCGGCGAAGATCTTTGTCGTCTCCGTCATGCCCTGCACCGCCAAGAAGTTCGAGGCGAAGCGTGAAGAGATGACCAACTCCTCGGGCTACGTGGACGTCGACGTCGTCCTCACCACGAGAGAGCTGGCTGCGATGATCAAAGAGGCGGGAATTGACTTCGTGAACCTTCCCGACTCCGACTTCGACGACCCGATGGGCAACGCGACCGGCGCGGGCGTCATCTTCGGCGCCACCGGCGGCGTTATGGAAGCGGCCCTCAGGACCGTTGCCGACGTGCTCATCGGTGAAGACCTCAAGGACATCGACTACCACGCTGTCCGCGGCGTCGAAGGCATCAAGACCGCGGAAGTCAACGTGGCCGGCAGAACGGTACGCGTCGCCGTGGCAAGCGGCCTCGGAAACGCGCGCAAGCTCCTCGAGTCCATCAGACGCGGCGAAGCCGAATACGACTTCATCGAGATTATGGCCTGCCCCGGCGGCTGCGTGAACGGCGGCGGCCAGGTAATCCAGCCCTCCTCCGTGAGAAGCTGGGTCGACCTGAGAGCCCTTCGCGCGAAGGCCACCTACGAGGAAGACCTCGCCCTCCCGCTCCGCAAGTCCCACGAGAACCCCGCCATCAAGAAGCTCTACGAAGAGTTCTACGGCGAGCCCGGCAGCGAGAAGGCCCACCACGACCTTCACACCCGCTACCACAAGAGGGACAACTACTGAAGAGGGACAACTACTGAAGAGGGACAACTGCTGATTTCCCCTTGTTGTAGAATAAAATGAACGGCGCCGCGGGGCTTCGTAATGAATCGCCCCGCGGCGCTTTGTATAATTCCCGAATTGTGTTATTCCCGCTTTATGTAACTCCCGCATTTCTGCGCGTGCGTTGCTGCGGAGGCAGGCGGTTGTGGCGGAAAAACGGGAAATAGCGGAGAATGTGGGAGAAAATTAAAAAAACGCTTGCGGCGGAGCGCCCGATATGTTAGAATTGGCGTATGACTAGAAACAGCGCAATCAGCTGTTCACGACTGCAATTTTATTAGGAGGACATTATGAAAAAGATTATTGCATTGGCGGTTGCCGTAGCAATGATTTTCGCACTTGCGACAATCAGCGCATTTGCGGATGACGGCCACTATGTGTGGAACCACACCGGCTCGTATGCCGAGGATCCGTGGAGTGATTCATTCAGAATCGGTCACGATTCCCCCACTACGGGCACGATTCGTTTCAAGACCGACGTCAGCTTCAGCAAGGTTCTTTTCGCCAAGATCTGGGCGACACCCCACGCTGTTGTAACTCTGGAAGTTCTTTCGGGCGGAAACAGTGTTTTCACCGGCTCGTTTGAGCTTTACAACGCGGACAACGGCAGCGGTGACGTTCCGGATGTCGAAGTCGATTTCGGAAAGACCCTTCCCGCGGGCGAGTACACGTTCAACTTCTCGGTACCGGACGGCAACTACGCCTTCTTCGCTTACGGCAGCGGCCAGCTTCCCGACGACTACATTGAGAATGAGCGCGGACACGCTATGTTCGGTCTCTGGACCACTGACAGCGGCAGCGGCTTCGTTTCTCTCGGCATTGTTCTCGAGGAGAAGATTATTGCCGTATTCGACGGCACCGGCAGCGCGGATCCTCAGAACCTTCAGGGCAATCCTATGGCTATTGTTGTTACGGTTCCCGAGGGCTATAAGCTTGCCGAAATCATCGGCCAGAACAGCCCGACCTGGAGCAACGCAGGCGGCGGAAGTGACGCTACTGCCGAAGTGTACGCATGGAAGGGCGACTACGATTCTTCCATTGACGGTACGCTTCTCGCATCCGCGGAGATCACCGACCACGTCGACAACCAGGACGCTGTGTTCGTTCTTAACAACCAGCTTCCCGCAGGACAGTATCTCGTAGAATTCACCGCTACCGGCGAAATGGCTATCGGTTTCTGGACGTTCAGCGGCGCTCAGGACGGTGCTATTGTTTACCGCAACGGCGACGAGGTTGACTCCTACTTCCCGAAGATTGCTATTAAAGTGCTCCTTTCCGACGAGCAGCCCGGCGAACAGCCCGGTGAGCAGCCCGGCGAACAGCCCGGCGAGCAGCCTGGCGAGCAGCCCGGTGAACAGCCCGGCGAGCAGCCTGCCGAGACCGGCGACGCGACGATGATCGTTCTCATCGTAGCAGCTGCGGCGGTTGCACTCGTACTTCTCAAGAAGAGAGCTTTCTGATTAATGGTTGATTAATGGCGGCGCCGTCGAGGCTCCGTCAAATCAAAGATAGTCATCTTAAAAGCATCCTGCCTGAAAGCGGGGTGCTTTTTTGTTGGTAAAAAGAAGGTGCCGTTCGAGTTGCAGGCGTTAAGTAGTTCTTTGCGCACGGCGTGTTGCCGCTCGATTTGCAGGCGTTAAGTATTCCGGCAGACTGCTTGCCGTTCGACTTGCATGTGTTAATACTGCGGCCCGGCGTCCGTCTGCTTTTCGACTTGCGGGCGTTAACGCGGCGACTTGCGTTCCCGAAAAAAGTCAAAAATCAAATTTGTCGCTTGCCAAACGACCAAAACGGTTTCCGGAAAGGGTATAATGCATTCGTGACGGAAAGTTGCGCAGTTACCTGCAGGGCAGCGCGGATCCGCACGGAAAGGAGGCACTTCATCGACGTTTTTTTACTGAAATCAATATTTCGCAAATGTCGCTTTCAAAGCGACCTGCGGCTGTTCGCGAAGTGATAGAATGCATTACAACGGGAGAGGAACTCGCGCAATTCTCCCCTCTACGGCGCAGAACAGAACGCAACGAAAGACGCCGCGAATTACGGAAAGGGTAAAAATAATGCGCGGAATAAAGATTTCAAGGAGGATACTGAAATGAAGAACGAAACTGTTGAGAAGAGAAATAATATTACAGAGATGGTTTTTATTCTTGACAAGAGCGGCTCGATGGCCGGCCTCGAGAGCGATACCATCGGTGGATTCAACGGAATGATTGCGAAGCAGAAAGGCGAAGAGGGAGTCGCTTACGTAACTACGGTCCTTTTCAGCAACAGGTCCGTAACGATCCACGACAGAGTTCCGGTGGAAAACGTTCCTGAACTCACGCGCAACGAATACTCCGTGGGCGGCTGCACGGCGCTTATTGACGCCATCGGTCAGACTGTGGAACACATTGAGACGATCCACAGATATGCGCGTCCCGAGGACGTGCCGGCGAATACTGTGTTCGTAATCACAACCGACGGACTTGAAAACGCCAGCACCAAATACTCCGCGAAGGACGTCAAAAAGCTTGTCAGCAAAAAGCGCGAAGAGGGCTGGGAATTCATTTTCCTCGGCGCCAACATCGACGCGGTCGAGACGGCTAGAACGTACGGAATCGACGAGTCCAGAGCGATGAACTACAAGTGCGACGCAGCCGGTACCGCAGTTAATTTCAGAGCGCTCGGAAAGGCGCTGAAGTCCATCCGCCGTGAGTCGGAACTCGACTTGGACTGCCTTGCGGAGATCAGGGACGACTACGAGAGCAGGAAGGACTGAGGGCCTGACGCCCGCGGCGCTTGGGAAACAGGTGGCTGTGGAGCAAATTGTTAGAGAATAAAAGAAGCGGGGCCCGGCCGATCAGGCAGGGTCCCCGCGAACGTGACCGCCGCCGCTTGAAAAGGCGGCGGCGGGAACAGACAATAATGTAATGTATTAAGCCTCGGTACCGTCGTTCTTGATGTGAACGTCGACCTGGTTGAAAGGAATCTTGATTCCGTTTTCGTCAAAGGATTTTCTGACGGTTTCGGTGAGGTAGAAGAAGACGTCCCAGTAGTCCGCGCTGTTGACCCAGGATCTGGAGACAAGCTTGACCGAATTGGCGTCGTACGAGAGAACTCTGACGAACGGCTCGGGATCGGTGAGAACCTTCTCGTTCGCGGCGGCGACTTCGGCAATGAGAGCCTTTGCCTTCTCGACGTCGGAATCGTAGGAGATGGCGAATTCAATGTCGACGCGGCGGAGATCTTT
>JAEEGG010025590.1_pt1 | contig 11344 bp, 7 predicted proteins | sample 9134161 | NCBI WGS metagenome assembly JAEEGG01 (sample SAMN16246543, study PRJNA631951) | gut metagenome | biome: gut microbiome; feature: rumen; material: CR-attached | host: Bos | place: Iran: Karaj | collected 2018-10
ATGATGGTAAATACGAGAGCACTGTTAAGTATAATAATGGCAGGGCAACCGTAGATACCAAGGAAGAAGATTACAGTACTTCTGCCGGTTCTGTCACCCGATTTACCACGGTTGATATCAAGGGCGGTACCATCCATCGTAATGTCTATGGCGGAGGTTCGCTCTCGAGTATCGGTGCGCCGAAGATCGGGCAGAGTTACGATCCCTACCATCCGGGCGATTCTGAGCATAGCAGCGAGGTTGGTAAGCAGTCGCTGAATAAGGTCACTATTTCCGGAGGCCAGATTGGTGATGCCGATTGTCTTACTTCTGGTTATGGCGGTGATGTGAATGGTGGAAGCCGTGGTGCCATGGCATTTGAAAACTCTCTGGCTAATCCTGCCTCATTCGCAAACAGTGTCTATACAGGAGTCACTATCAGTGATGATGCCGATGTCAAGGGCAATGTCTTCGGTGGTGGTGAGGCCGGTATTGTGAAGCATGACACTGAGGTGAAGATGCAGGGCGGTACCGTTGGTAACGATCTTTACGGTGGCGGTGATCTGGCTGATGTGGGTGGTAACACTGTTGTTGATATGACAGGTGGAACCATCCAACACGATGCCTATGGTGGAGCCCGAGGAACTGCCGATGTTGCTGCCGAGGTGAAAGGTAATGCAACGGTGACGTTGGATGGTACGAAATTTATACCCGCATTCGATACTAATGGCATTCTTACTGGTGGTCGTATCTTCGGCGCTAACAACGTGAATGGTACACCTAAGGGCCATGTCAAGGTACATGTGTTTCAGACGGTTGACAGTGCTAAGGATCCTAGTGTCGCTTTGGCTGACAGAACGACCTATGATGTGGGTGCTGTCTATGGTGGCGGTAATAATGCCGACTACAAACCGACCTCAACAACTGAATATGCGGAAGTAATCATTGATGGTTGTGAAAAGACCAGTATCAAGTATGTGTTTGGTGGCGGTAATGCTGCTGCTACACCTGCTAATGAGGTGATGATTAATGGCTGTTACATTATTGACAATGTGTTTGGTGGTGGTAATGGTACAGTTAGTCCGGCTAACGTTGGTTACGATGAAGCAGATTACAAGACCATGGGTACAGCGAAGACGAACCTCTCTGGCGGTTATATCCATAATGTGTATGGTGGTAGTAACAATCAGGGTAATATCCTTGGTGGTGCTTCTGTGACGAACGAGAAACATACTGGTGAAGGCTGTTGTGATAACTTGCAGATTCAGGAAATTTATGGCGGTGGTAAGCAGGCCGATATGTTTGGTGGAGCTGAGATTGTTTTGGGTTGTATGCCTAATGACTGGATTGGTGCTATCTATGCCGGTGCTGAGAATGCCGACGTGGGTAGTGACGTCAGTCTGACACTGACCAGTGGTAAGTTCGAACGTGTATTTGGCGGTAATAAGTCGGGTGGTAGGCTGAATGGTGGCATTGAATTGAACATCGAGGAGAATCCTGGTTGTTCTACACCTATCATCATTGGTGAGCTCTATGGTGGTGGTAATGAGGCGCCTTACTCCATCTATGGTTATAAAGACGAGAAAGATAGTAATGGTAAGTGGATTCCAAGAGAAAAATCTGATTATGATGCTCTGACTGATGATGAAAAAGCAGCAGAAGGCATCTTGAGCGGCCCTCATCATAATCCTGTGGTCAATGTCAAAGCTTTTACGAGCATTGGTAATATCTTCGGTGGTGGCTATGGTAGAACTGCCGTGATGGTTGGTAATCCTATCGTGAACATAAACGAGGTTGCTGGTGGTAGGGAGTATACCGGCGAAACCAGAACCCTTGATGATGGAACGAAGATTACACTCTATGAACGTAAGGCTGATGGTAAGATGGGTGTTGTTGGAACCGTCTTTGGTGGTGGTAACGCTGCCGAGGTGAAAGGTAACCCCAACGTAAATATCGGTACAGCAGCCGAAGTTGGCTTCGAGTCGCTGAGAACTTCTGAGGGTGTTCCCAAGAAACCTGTCCTTGGTGCCGATATCCGCGGTAACGTCTATGGTGGTGGTAACAATGCTGCTGTGACGGGAGATCCGAAGGTTGTGATCGGACAGAGGAAGGAATAAAAACTGGATAAAGAAATCCCCGCTCAGCCGAGCGGGGATTTCTTTTTATTTCTTGTAGTTCTTCAATCCTTGATTGAGGAAGTCGAGATAGGCGGGGATGTCTTCGTTGAAGGCATAGCTGCCGGTGAGAGGTTTGCCGGTGACGGGATCGAGGACGACATAGAAGGGTTGGGCATTGGCACCGAACTTATGGCTCTGGAGGTAGCTCCACTTGGCTCCTACGGTGCGTAGCGTCTTCTGTTGTCCTTGCTCGTCGGTGACAATCATCGGTTCCTGCAAGGGTGTCTTATCGTCCACATAGAGGGAAATCAGCACGTAGTCGTTTTTCAGTTTGTCGGCCACACGTGCATCCGTCCATACTGCGGCTTCCATCTTACGGCAGTTTACGCAGCCGAAGCCGGTGAAGTCGATGAAGACCGGTTTACCCTGTGCACGGGCAGCGGCCATGCCAGCATCATAGTCTTTGTATTCAGCCTCGACGATGGTCGGGTTGAGGTTGAAGTCCTGTGTGCTGATCGGTGGGGCAAAGGCACTGACGGCCTTACAGGGGGCACCCCAGAGGCCGGGCACCATATAGACGGCGAAAGCCAGCGACATCAGTCCCCCCATGATGCACAGTACGGGCATGGGTTTGTTCAACTCGCCACCCATCTCGTCGCTTTGGAACTTCAGCCAGCCGCAGAGGTACGCGCCTAAGAGGGCGAAGATAACAATCCAGAGCGAGAGGAACACCTCGCGGTCGAGGATATGCCAGCCGTAGGCCAGGTCGGCCACGGAGAGGAATTTCAGTGCGAAAGCCAGTTCGATGAATCCGAGCACAATCTTCAGTGTGTTCATCCAGGCGCCCGACTTCGGCGTTGACTTCAGCCAGGAGGGGAACATGGCGAAGAGGGTGAAGGGCAGGGCCAAGGCCAGGGCAAAGCCGAACATGCCGACAGCCGGAGCCAGCCAGTTGCCGGAAGTGGTGGTCTGTACGAGCAACATGCCGATGATGGGGGCTGTGCAGGAGAAGGAGACCAATACCAAGGTGAAGGCCATGAGGAAGATAGAGATCAGTCCACTGGTCTGTGTTGCCTTCGTATCGACAGCGTTGGCCCAACTGCTTGGCAGGCGGATTTCAAACCATCCGAAGAAGGAGAGGGCGAACACGATCAGCAAGAGGAATATGAAGATGTTGAACACCGCATTTGTCGACATGGCATTGAGGGTGTCGGAGCCGAAGAGCGCCGTGACGAGCAGTCCTAATCCCAGATAGATGACAATGATGGAGAGACCGTAGGTGAATGCCTCGCGGATGCCTTTCCGTTTATCGTTCTGCGCGCGCTTCAGGAAGAAGCTGACGGTCATGGGGATGATTGGCCAGATGCAGGGCATGCAGACGGCCAGCAGGCCCCCCACGAAGCCCATGAGCAAGAGCCAGAGCAAGGACTGATGAGCCAGATCCTCGCCAGTACCGAAGGCATGGAGTTCGGCGGTGACGGGAGACCAGAGGGCGGTGTCGAGTGAAGAGTGAAGAGTGAAGAGTGAAGAATTTGCTACCGCTGCAGTGTCTGAAGTCGTGGTGTCGGATGGGACAGTCGCGATGGTCTCTGTAGGGGGTGTTTCCTCTTTTTCAACCTCTTCCTTCTTACTTCTTCCTTCTTCCATCTTCCCTTCTACAACGGGGCTCTTGCCGGACTGTTTGAAGGCGGCTTCGGAGGGAGGCAGGCAACTTTCGTCGCTGCAGGTGCCGTATTCGAGATAGCAGTCGATGTCGTATTCGGGTTTTGTGAAGCGGATCTTCTGGACGAAGGTGGCCTCATTCTCGAAGTACTTCAGTTCCATGTTGAACATCTTGTCCATCTGTGTGATGACCTTGCCCTTCGGTGTGAGTTTGCCAACCAGTTCGGCGCCCTCCATCTTCACCACGTTGAAGGAAGCCTCGATGGGGCCGTTGTCGCCGATGTCGGTGGAATAGACGTGCCAACCCTTATCTATTGTGGCGTGGAAGATGATTTCCGCCTCTGTCCCTTTACCAGTCTTGAGTTGTGAGGAGAAATGGACAGGGTTCGTCATCTGGGCATTGACTGCTAGTGTCAGCAGCAGTGCCCATAAAGACAATAAGATTTTTTTCATAACCTAATTTGTGGTGCGATGCTTATCGAATTTCTTGAGGAAATAGTTGAAGGCCTCCAGGCCTACCAGTACGAGGAAGGTTGATGCGGCCGCGAGGATGTACAAGCCCCCTCCGCAAGCAAGACCGATGGCAGCCGTGACCCAAAGGCCGGCGGCGGTGGTCAGTCCACGTACCACATTCTCGCTCTTGTGGAAAATAATGGTTCCTGCACCGATGAAACCGATGCCGGACACTACCTGGGCAGCTACACGCGACACATCCCAACGGTGTTCCGGTGTATGCATGGCACCTTCGAAGCCGTAGGCAGAGACGATCATAAACAATGCAGACCCTAAGGCCACGAGGAAGTGGGTACGCATACCAGCCTCCTTGGCCCGATACTCACGCTCCAGACCGATGGCTCCGCCCAACAGGGCAGCCACGAAGATGCGCAAGATAAATTCCCAAGTCATATCCATAATTTCCATTTTTTATTTATTGATTACTTTCTTGTAGCAGCGGTGGCGGCGGTGGATGGTCGATTCCAGATACTGCCATTGTGAGAGGACGCTCCCGTTGGACTCCATCTGAGGACCAGTCTCTGCCCATTTGAAGCCGTAGGTCTGGAACTGTCGGATGAGGTCGTCGAAGATCAGGGCATTGGCCCCTTTGGAGCGGTATTCCGGTAGTACGCCGATGAGCAGCAGGTCGACCGTGTCGGTCTGATGCCATTTCAGGGTCTTCAGCAGATGCCACCAGCCGAAGGGCAGGAACCGGCCGTCGTTGGTTTTCTGCAGTGCCCGAGAGAACGAGGGGAAGGTGATGCCGAAGCCCACCATCTGGTCGCCGTCCATGATGGCAGTCACCAGATTGAGGTCGGCGATTTTGATATAGTCGTTGACCAGTTTGTCGATCTGTTTCTGTGAGAGTTGGCTGAAGCCGTAGAGGTCTTTATAGGTCGCATTCAGCAGGTCGAAGACTTTCTGGCCGTAGCCCTCCTGAATCAGTTCGTGGCGTGTGAACTTATGCACCCGCAGGTTGTAGCGTTTCCGGATCATTTCTGTCAGTTTTGCGAACTTCTCCGGCACCACCTCCGGCACTTTCACCTTGCACTCCACATAGTCGTTGTCTTTCTCAAAGCCATCCATCTGTTCTATGTGTTGGGCGTAGTACGGATAGTTGTAGTTGATATACATGGTGGAGAGTTGGTCGAAGCCATCGATGAGCATGCCTTCTCGGTCGGTGTCGATGAATCCCAGTGGTCCGGCAATCTCCGTCATGCCTTTCGTCCGTCCCCAATCCTCGACAGCTTTCAGCAAGGCGGCAGACACTTCCCTATCATCGATGAAGTCGAGCCATCCGAAGCGTACGGCCTTACGGTTCCAGCGTTCGTTGGCCCTTCGGTTGATGATAGCAGCCACACGTCCGACGACTTTCCCGTCTTTATAAGCCAGGAAATACTCTGCCTCGCAGCATTCAAACGAGGGGTTCTTATCCCGTCGGAGGGTTGCCATTTCGTCGGCATAGAGGAAGGGCACGACACAATTGTTGTCGCGGTATAGGTCGTAGTAGAACTGGATAAACTGTTTCAGTTCCCGTTTCGTTTCAACGCGTTTGATTTTAATCATTGGTGCAAAGTTACGTAAAAACGAGAGAAAAACCAAATTATTTTGCGTTTTTCCGAGTGTATATTAAGAAAATTCATAGAGCGTCGATGTATTCATAGAGCTTTTTGTAGAAGGGATGTCGTGTCATGGTCGAGGCATCGCCGAGGATGATCAGTTTCATCCGTGCGCGGGTGATGGCCACGTTCATCCGTCGCAAGTCGCGCAAGAAGCCTATCTGTCCTTCTTCGTTGGCGCGGACGAGGGAGATGAGGATGATGTCGCGTTCCTGTCCTTGGAAGCCATCGACGGTGTTCACGCTGATCAGGTGTCGGTAAGGTTTGAAGAACTCACGTTTCTTGAACAGCCGTCGCAGGTATTGCACCTGGGCCCGATAGGGAGAGATGACGCCCACATCGAGTCGTTCCTCGAGGATGCGTTCCTTGCCAATCTTCTTGAAATACTGCTCCAGGGCGAGGAGGGTGAGTTCGGCTTCAGCCTTGTTGATGCGGCCGAAGGACTCGCCGACGAATTCCTCATGGAAGAGTTGTTTTGCCGGTGTCTCGGCATCCCCTGTGTTATCTGAGTACTCTGCGAACTGCGACGTGTCGACCCATGTCATGGGGATGTCGAGGTCGAGGATGCTGCGGTATTTCACCTCTGGGGCACTCTCCACCTGATTGCCATAGAACCAGTCGGATGAGAACCGCATGATCTCCTCGTTCATGCGGTATTGCATCTTCAGCAAGGTGACCGTTTCGGGGTGATTTTCGACAATCCGTTCCATGAGTGTCTTGCCGAGGCCAGCTTTGAGGGCCGCAAAGCTCTTGATGGTAGGTGGCAGTTGGCAATGGTCACCGGCAAAGATCACCCTTGAAACCCGTCGTATTGGAATCCAGCAAGCCGCTTCGAGCGCCTGTGCCGCCTCGTCGATGAAGAGTGTGCCGAACTTCTGACCTTCGAGCAGACGGTTGCTGCTGCCTACGAGCGTGCAGGCTATGACGCGGGCTTCGCCGAAGAGTTGGGCATTGATGCGGACCTCCAGTTCGGTGGCGCGTTCCTTGAGACGTTCCAGTTTCTGGTGGAACCGCTCATCTCCCCGTTTACGGTGGGTACGCAGGTCGCGGATGGCCTTGCGGATGCTCCACAAGAGGGTGTAGTCGGGATGCGCCTCGAAGCGCCGTTCATAGGTGAAGGAGAGCATCTTATCGTTGACGCGGGTGGGATTACCGATGCGCAGGACGTTGATGCCCCGGTCGACGAGTTTCTCGGATATCCAGTCGACGGCCATGTTGCTCTGGGCGCAGACCAGTACCTGGTTTTCGCGGCGGAGTGTCTCGTAGATAGCCTCGACGAGGGTGGTGGTTTTGCCGGTACCGGGAGGCCCGTGGACGATGGCCACATCCTTGGCGCGGAGAACCTTGTTGACAGCATCCTCCTGTGTGCGGTTCAGGTAAGGGAAGTGCATCGGGGAGAAGGTGAAGGACTCGGCCTTCATGGGAGGTGTATAGAAGAGGTCGCGTAGGTATCCCAGGCGTCCTTTTGCTCGGATGACGCGGTCGATGGCTTCGAACATCATCTTATAGCTGGTCTCGTCGAAGAAGAGTTGGATACCGATGTGTTCTGCGCCTTGGACATCGATGAGTTGGCCGTTGTCGGGCACGGCCACCACCATGCGCTCGCCATCGACATAAGAGACGGTGGCGGTGAAGGGGAAATAGGAGATTTTAGAATCGCCAGATGATCTAGATTGGCTAGAATCTCTAGGATTGCTGGAGAAGAAGCAGACGGGGCGGCCGAATTCGAAGTTATGCTCTATTTCGTTATCCTCGCCCTGTCGGAAGACCTCGACGACCAGTTGGTTCAGGGAGTTGTAATAGCTCTTGCCCAGTTTGATGGGGTACCAGGCATCTCCGCGTTTCACCTTCCGTTGCAGGCCTGTTTCCTCGGTCTGTTTGCGGTAGGCTTCCTTTTCGGCGGCGTATTCCATCTGGAGCAGCAGCCGTTGTTGTTGGAGTGCCAGAATCGGCGAACTTTGCTGATTTCCCATAATTGGATGCAAAGTTACGAAATTATTTTGTATCTTTGCACCCAAATAGAAAGAAATGAAACAGATATTATTGATAAATGATGTGGTAGGCTACGGTAAGGTCGGCATGGGCGCCATGTTGCCGATTCTGTCGTATCTGGGTATTCCCACTTATAGTCTGCCGACGGCCTTGGTGTCGAACACCCTCGATTATGGGAAGTTTAATATTCAGGATACCACCGAATATATCCGTGGGACGTTGCCTGTCTGGAAAGAACTCGGGTTCTCGTTTGATGCCGTCTGTACGGGTCTGATGTTCAGTGAAGAACAAGCCAAGCTCGTGGCGGGCTATTGTAAGGAGCAAGGTGCTCAGGGTACGACGGTCTTTGTGGACCCCATCCTTGGTGATGGCGGCCGCCTCTATAACGGTATGACTGAGCGGCAGGTGGAGTTGATGCGTGAGATGGTCTCGGTGGCACATCTGACCTTCCCGAACTATACCGAGGCCTGTTATCTGACGGATACGCCGATCCACATGGAGGGTATCTCCTGGGATGAGGCTCGTGCGTTGCTTGACAAGTTGCGTGGCATCGGTTGTCAGTCGGCGCTGATTACCAGTTGTAAGATCGACGGTCAGAATGCAGTAGCAGGTTTTAACCACTATGACGGTTCCTACTTCCATCTGGAGTATCATGAGATACCCGGTCTGTTTCATGGTACGGGTGATATCTTCTCGGCAGTGCTCATTGGTCATCTGTTGAATGGAGAGACCTTGAAGGTTAGTACGCGCACTGCAATGGATACTGTCTTCCGGATGATCGACCGCTATCGGAATGTGGATGATAGGAATAAGGGCATTCCGGTGGAGAAGTGTTTGGATTTGTTGTAGGAGAGAAGGAGTAAGGAGGGAAGGAGAGGAGGAGTCTGGATTCAGTAGATATGTTGCACAAGTTGAATTGTGATATTCCGAAGCCGGAGCGGTTTACTTATCCGTTCTGTTATGAGCCTCATCCGTTGTGCCTGGCGGCGGTGGAGGAGGTGAAGCTGGAGATTGAGCGAATCCATCCGACAGAAGGGAAGATGTTCGGGGTGCTGGTAGTGGAGGAGAAAGAAGGAGTAAGGAGAGAAGGAGAGAAGGAGGAAGGAGACGGGAGATTTGCTTTTCTGGCGGCGTATTCGGGACTGTTGGAGGGACGGAATGACTGGGACTATTTCGTGCCACCGGTGTATGATGCCCAGCAGCCCGACGGCTATTTCAAGACGCAGGAGCGGGAGATATCCAAAATATCGAAAGACGGTAATGGCGCTAGGGAATCGAAAGAGATGTCGCAGGCGTTGCAGTTTTGGCTATTCAGGCAGTATCGGATGTTGAATGCCCGAGGTGAGGAGAAGGATCTGGTAGAGATCTGGCAGGATTATCACCGTTCGCCTCGTATTCGTGAGAAATATCCATTGCCTCCAGGCGGTACGGGTGACTGTTGTGCCCCGAAGTTGTTGCAGTATGCCTATCAGCATGGTCTGAAGCCTGTTTGTATGGCCGAGTTCTGGTGGGGTGAATCGCCGAAGAGTCAGGTTCGTCATCATGGGCAATTCTATCCGGCCTGCAGTGGCAAGTGTAAGCCTGTGCTCGCGTGGATGTTGCAAGGTCTTGACGTCGACCCTAATCCCGAAGTGGCTGGTTTCCAGCATTTTGAGCCCCGTATCGTTTGGGAAGACGCGGTGATGGCCGTGGTCGACAAGCCGTCGGGGATGTTGAGTATGCCAGGGAATATCGGTGACGATTCTGTGGCCACGTGGGCGCAGGCGAGATGGCCAGGTGCGATGCTCGTGCATCGGTTGGATATGATGACGTCGGGTATCCTGTTGGTGGCAAAGACGTCGGAAGCCTACCATCAGTTGCAGAAACAGTTTGAGGAACGGACGATTAAGAAGAAATATCTCGCCGTTGTCGAGGGCGAGCCTCAGCAGGAACACGGGATTATCGACCTGCCGTTGAGCAGTGATCCCCTGAACCGGCCTTATCAGATTGTGGATTATGTGCACGGCAAGCGTGCAATCACCGAATATCGCGTGCTTCAAACAGTTGGGGACGGTTCTTTTTTGTTTGACCATAATCCGTCCTCCTGTTGTCAAACAAAAAAGAACCGTCCCCAACTGTTTGAGGTGGCGTTGTGGCCGCATACGGGACGGACGCACCAGTTGAGAGTGCATTGTGCGCATGAAGAGGGATTGGGGTGTCCGATTGTTGGGGATGAGTTGTACGGGAGGAAGGCCGACCGGCTTTATCTGCAGGCGCAGGCTATCAGTTTTGTACATCCTGTAACAGGTAAACGATTACATTTTGAACTCTCTAATATATTTTAGTTATGGTTAAGCACATTATTCTCTGGACGCTGAATCCAGAACTCTCTGAAGCAGAGAAAGAGCAAGTGAAGGCCGGTATCAAGGCCGGTTTGGAAGGACTCGTGGGGCAGGTTCCCGGACTCCTCGATGTCAAGGTTCATATTGACGGTCGTCTAGCCTCGTCGAATGCCGACGTGATGCTCGACAGCACCCTCGAGAGTGAAGAGGCCCTAAAGGGCTATGCCGTGCATCCGGCGCATGTGGCTGTGGCGAATGGTAAGGTCAGGCCTTATACCGTGCAGCGCAGTTGTCTGGATTTTGAACTCTAGATTATCTAGAACTCCTGGAAATGAAAAGAGCCCCACCAATCGGCGGGGCTCTTTATTTAGAATTTAAAAAGATTACTTCTTGTTGATAGCGAGGTCGATGGCCACGGCTACAGAAACGGTAGCACCAACCATCGGGTTGTTACCCATGCCGAGGAAGCCCATCATCTCAACGTGAGCAGGCACTGAAGAAGAACCTGCGAACTGAGCGTCAGAGTGCATACGACCCAGCGTATCCGTCATACCGTAAGAAGCGGGACCAGCAGCCATGTTATCCGGGTGCAGGGTACGGCCTGTACCACCACCAGAAGCTACTGAGAAGTAAGGCTTGCCAGCGAGCACGCGCTCCTTCTTATAAGTACCAGCTACGGGGTGCTGGAAACGGGTGGGGTTGGTAGAGTTACCAGTGATGGAGACGTCAACGTTCTCCTTCCACAGGATAGCCACACCCTCACGGACATCATCGGCACCATAGCACTTTACCTTCAGGCGGTTGGGGTTGTTGCCATAAGGTACTTCCTTCACCACAGCGAGGTCGCCAGTGAAATAGTCGAACTTGGTCTGTACGTATGTGAAGCCGTTGATACGGCTGATGATCTGAGCAGCATCCTTACCAAGACCGTTCAGGATGACGCGGAGAGGCTTTTTACGTACCTTGTTGGCCATCTCAGCAATCTTGATGGCACCCTCGGCAGCAGCGAAGCTCTCGTGGCCAGCCAGGAAGGCGAAGCACTCTGTCTCCTCGCGGAGCAGACGAGCGGCGAGGTTACCGTGACCGATACCCACCTTACGATCGTCGGCTACTGATCCGGGGATGCAGAAGCTCTGCAGACCGATACCGATGGCCTCAG